>VAPF01016873.1_pt1 | contig 11834 bp, 12 predicted proteins | sample 3393931 | NCBI WGS metagenome assembly VAPF01 (sample SAMN08290437, study PRJNA428436) | hydrothermal vent metagenome | isolation source: Deep-sea hydrothermal vent chimney | place: Atlantic Ocean: South-mid Altantic Ridge | depth 2773 m m | reverse complement strand
GGCTGTAACAGCTGTCGCGTATATCAGAATAACTTCTATGATAATGGAAGTAATTATGGAGACTACTACAACGGCGGATACGGCGGCGGATATTATAACGGCAGTTATGGTAGCTACTATGGAAACTATTCTAGCGGTAGCACACGTAAAATTGTAACTGGTATGGCTGTTGGGGCGGTGTTGTGTTATTTTTGGTGCAACTAAAGTTGTCAACAACTACATAATAAAGAAAGCCTCGACGTAAACGTCGAGGCTTTCTTTATTTAGAACCATCAGGAATGTCTGAAGATTTTCCTATATTTGGTATAATGGTTCTATGGAAGTTATATGTCACACACTCGAAGAAACAGAGAAAGAGGCGGAACGCTTTATACGTACTCAGCACCCTTGTACCGACGGAGCAGCTCTCATAACTCTCTCAGGAGAGCTCGGGGCGGGGAAGACTGCATTTGTTAAGTGTGTTGCCAACACACTCGGCATACGTGAGCAAATTACAAGCCCAACTTTCGTATTGGAGAAAATCTATGACCTTCCTGAAGAAGAAGAGTTTTCTAAGCTTATACACATTGACGCTTATCGACTTAAAAATGGTACAGAATTAAGCGCGCTAGGTTTTGATGAAATTATGTGCAACCCAAAAAACATTTTGTTGCTTGAGTGGCCGGAGCAGGTTGCTGACGCACTCCCTGTACCAGCAGAGAGTATCACTTTTGAAATACTTCCTGACGAAAGTAGAAAAATTACTTATGCCTAAAAAAGATACTAAAACGCCAAAGAAGCGACTTATACTTCTAGACGCACACGCAATAATTCATCGCGCATATCATGCACTGCCAGATTTCACCACACCATCTGGTGACCCAGCAGGAGCGCTTTATGGAATTATCTCAATGCTCATTAAAATAATACAGGAACTTTCACCAGATTATCTTGTGGCATGCTACGACCTTCCAAAACCTACAATCCGTCATGAAGCATACGAAGGGTATAAGGCGACACGTACAAAATCTGATGACGAACTTGTATCGCAAATAGAACGTTCCTACGCAATCTTCGAGGCATTTTCAGTGCCTATTTATGAGTGTGAAGGCTTCGAGGCTGATGATTTATTAGGTACCATTGCTTATGAGCTCAAGGGTAAAAAAGATGTCGAAGTGATTATTGCTTCAGGCGACATGGACACTCTACAGCTTGTCGATAATAAGCGCGTGCAAGTTTACACTCTTAAAAAAGGACTCAACGACACTATTCTTTATGACGAAAAAGCAGTGTTTGCTCGTTTCGGTTTTTTGCCTGAACTTATCCCTGACTATAAAGGGCTACGTGGTGACCCATCTGACAATATAATTGGTATCCCAGGTATTGGTGAAAAGACAGCAACAATACTCATCACTTCTTTCGGAACGATTGAAGATATGTACAAGATGCTTAAAAAAGATGAAGAAAAGTTTGCTAAAGTTGGTATCAAGCCTCGCATCATCAATTTATTAAAAGAGCACGAAGAGGACGCACTTTTTTCAAAAACACTCGCGACTATTCGTGTTGATGCTCCTATAGCTTTTGCACTTCCACGCTCGCTGTGGAGCGAGCAGGTGAAATTGCAAACAGTGCTCAATCTTTTTGATGAGTTGGGGTTTAGGTCGTTGCGCGACAGGGCGAAGGGTGTTCTTGTCGGTATAAATAATAGTGGTATTGAAGAGGAACTTGCCGCTATAGAAGAAGTTGAGGTTGTTCCTCCTGAGAAATTAGTACAAGCGCAGATAATGCTTTGGCTTCTTGCCTCGGCACTTACGCACCCATCACTTGAAGATATCTTGGCATATACAAAGACAGCTACTTTTGTAGAAGCTTATAAGGTGCTTGAACAAAAACTGGAAAGTACAGGAAGAATGCAGGGGGTTTATGACACTATTGAAAAGCCCCTAATTTCTGTAGTTAAGAAAATGGAACAGCGCGGAGTGCTTGTTGCGAAACCGGTACTCCTTGATTTGGCGAAACAGTATCATAAAGAGCTTTCCGAAGTAGAGGCTCGTATATATAAAGTAGTAGGGCATGAGTTTAATATGAAATCACCTAGACAACTTGGGAAAGCGCTGTTTGACGACCTTGACTTAAAACCAAAAAATCAAAAACATACTTCTACAGGACAACGCTCAACGCGCGAATCAGAATTAGAAAAGCTGCGAGATGTGCACCCCATCATTGGAGATATACTTGAGTATAGAGAAATACAAAAACTACTCTCAACATATATTGATAATTTGCCACCGTTGCTCGACAAAGACAGCCGTCTTCACGCCCAGTTTTTACAGACAGGAACCACGACAGGGCGTATGGCATCACAAAATCCAAACTTACAAAACATTCCAATGCGTAGTGAACGAGGCAGAGCAATTCGTCATGCTTTTGTTGCATCGAAAGGCTTTACACTTATTGGTTTTGATTATTCACAAATTGAATTACGTATTGCGGCGATACTCTCTAAAGACAATACTCTTTTGAGTATTTTTCGTAGTGGACGTGATGTGCACAAAGAGGTTGCTGCGCATGTTTTTCATGTTCTGCCAGAAGAGGTAACTGCTGAGATGCGTCGTCGCGCAAAGATTATTAACTTCGGGATACTTTATGGTATGGGTGTAAACGCTCTACGTTCTCAATTGGATATGTCCACTAAACAGACTCACCAGTTTTATGATGATTATTTTAAAGAGTTCTCGCAGCTTTCAAATTATTTAGAAGAGATGAAAGGGTACGCACGGCGTAATGGTTACACCGAGACGATGTTTGGGCGTCGTAGGCAATTTCCTGATATGAAGTCCACCCTTCCTTACGTGCGTGCACAGGCGGAAAGAATGGCAATAAATGCGCCTATACAAGGCACACAGGCAGATATTATTAAACTAGCTATGGTGCGTATTGAAACCATGCTTACTGACAAGTCAGCAAACACTGATGCGTATTTACTTTTGCAAGTACATGATGAACTTATTTATGAAGTTGCAAATGAGCGTTTGGACGAACTCGCTCCACTCATAAAAGAGATTATGGAGTCGGTACTTCCAAGCGAAGATACACAAGGTATACCACTTCCAGCACAAGGGAAAAAAGGAAGCGATTGGGGGAGTATGGAACCTTTCTTGGAAAAAGCATGATTTATTTATTCCACGGGTCAAATACAGAGACTGTACGTGCAAAAGCTTTTGCATGGGTGGCGGCAGCACGTACAAAAGAGCCAAAACTTATGTACACACGGCTTGCTGCGGGAGACATTACCGAGAATGCCTTGATGGAGGTTGCTGGTGCGGGAGGGTTGTTTGTGAAAAGACTCTTGATACTGATTGACAATCCTTTTGAAAAAGTAAAGGGTGCAAAAGAAGGTTCGTCAGGACTTGCGAACATAATTCTGGAAAAGTATATTGACATACTCGCCGACTCAGACAACGCCATAGTCATACTTGCTCCGCTACTTTCCACTGCCAATACTAAAAAACTCATAGCAAAAACGACGAAAGAATATCGCTTTGATAACGTGCAAGCGCCGAGTACTCGTGGCTTTAACAGTGCTCTTGTAAATGCGCTTTCTGTACGGGACTCCAAAAAACTTTGGCTAGAAGTTGTGCGAGCGCTTTATGCCGGAGATGCTCCAGAGATGCTTCACGGACTTTTGCACTGGAAAGCTCGTGATCTGATGTTAAAAGGGAGTCGTGCATGGAGCACACAGGAGGCTCGCACACTTTCGCTTACGCTTATAACTCTTTTGGGGAATACACGCAGGACAGGAATGCCTCTCGCTATAGAGTTGGAACGCTTTGCGCTTTCAGTATAAACAACGTCGCCCAGTATGAACAAAAGGTTCATACTGGGCGAAGCCGTTCGGAGAAAAAATCGCTTCGCGATTATGTGTATTAAAAAATATGTTTATGCTCTAAGCACCACATAAACATATTTTTTAATCCACATCGGAACTTCGTTCCATATTCTCCTCACTTGTCCGCCCAGTAGGACTTGAACCTACAACCAATGGCTTAAAAGGCCACTGCTCTACCAGTTGAGCTATAGGCGGATTATTATTTTATAACACATTTTTCACATTAGTGATACATTCTCTTTAGTAAGAGAATGTATCTACAGTCTTTCCTTGAGCGTCAATGAGTTTCACTTCCTCATGGCTCACACGCCACATACTTTTGTTTCGTCCTAAGTATACACGCCATGTGTCACCTTCGAAATCTTTATCGTTTTGGTGAAGTGTCACGCATCCGTTGTAGTTTAGGTCATTTACTACAAAGTTTGTGCAAGCAGCAGAAAGTCCTGCTGGAATAGTTGTTGCTATTGAACAACGGTTTATTTTATTCACATAATTGCTACATGAGATATCACGATAAGAATTACTATAGTTTTTCTTTAGCTCATCAGAAGGAGTTGGGCAAGCTAGCGATAGCGAAGGGTAGAACGATTGGTACCGTGCGAAATATCCAATGCAGATATTTTCACGAAACGATGCACCAATAGGGGAGCTACCAGATGAGATTATCGCACGCGAGCCCGATGTAAGTACTATCGGCTCAACAGCATTTATTACACCTGAGTTAGGTATCTCAGTACCTTTTGGGATAGTTTCTGCAGCACCAGTTACACCACTTTCTAATTTCCAGCCGGTAATATCAACAGGTGCTGAATTAGTAGAAAGGTGAAGAGTGATGTACTCATGCGAAGAGTTGGCTGAATCAGCTCCAGAAACATAGTGGTTCATGGTAACTTTTCCGCGGTATTTGGAAGGAGCTCCCAAAGCTCGCGAAGTGTCGTGTACTTGTCTTTGTTTGACAGGTACATTTTTTCTTAAGTGTGTATATACTTTACCTTCTAGTGAACGAGAGCGATAAGGACCTGACGAGGAGTGTGGTAGATATATTTGACTGCTGTGTAAAACAGGACCTGTAAAAGCGAGTGGGTGCATCGGACCTCCGTTGCTCAGCCATAACAAAAAAACAAAAGCAAAAATACCCAAGACAAATAGAAAATCGTTCATGGTTTTATAATAGCAGTCAATTCCTCTCGTGCTACTGTGGCATCACTCCACGGTGTCTTTTTTCCGTCGGCGCCCATGATGTATGGGTCGGTTCCTTTCCCAGTTATTAGTACCGCGTCACCAGACTTCGCTAGTGAAAAAGCTTTACGTATAGCTTCACGACGGTTCAGTATAATATGTGGAGTGCGCTCCATGTCCTTTGTCATATCCTCTATTATGCTGTGTGGGTCTTCATCATAAGGGTCCTCATCAGTGAGGATAACTTCATCACAGTAATCATCTGCAATTTTTCCCATGAGAGGTCGTTTCCACGTGTCGCGCCCTCCGCCAGTGTTGCCGAGTACGCAGATTTTTCTGTGTGTTGGGAACGCACCGTACAGTGCCTCGAGAGAATCGGGGGTGTGGGCATAGTCGACTATAGATATAAAATCTTGTCCCGCATCAATACGCTCCACTCGCCCTGGTATGAGAGTGAGTTTGCTTAGAGCATGAGCAACAGTTTTAAGAGGTATGCCAATTTCTTCAGAAAGCTTTATGGTAGCAAGAGCGTTCTCCGCATTAAATACTCCAGGGATAGGGAAAGTAAAATGGATATTTTTGTAATCAAAAGACACAGATGTGTCGTTTGAGGTTAGGCGTGCAAGCTCCTGCTTACTAAAGCCAATCGCGTGCGACACTTTTGCCTGAAGAAATTCTTTTGTCTCTGGTATGTCTTCATTTGATACAAGAACACGCTGTTTCTTGGAAGAGTTCTCAAGTGAGCGTACGATAGTACGTTTCGCTGCTACGTATAAATCAAAAGACCCATGTCGTTCGATATGTTCGCGTTGAATGTTTGTAACGATGAGCCCATCGAGCTCTAGAAACCAATGACGAAATTGTAAAGTGCTTTCGGAAGTAATCTCCACAATCATATGAGTACAATTTGCTTTGAGTGCCTTTTTCATAAACTCTTGTATGAATCCGCGCCCTTGTAGAGTCATCTTGAAAAGGTTTGGTTGAGATTCTTTTCCAATCGCAAAGCGAATGGTTGAAGCAAGTGCTGTTTTGTATCCTGCATCAGTTAGTGTTGCGAAAAGCATTTCAGCAACAGTGGACTTACCTTTAGTTCCTGTTACACCAATGACTATAAGTTTCTTGGCAGGGAAGCCGTAGGCTACTGCCATAATGAGCGCCAGAGCGCCATGATATAGAGGTCGAAAAAAAACTACAACAGGCTCAGGAACTATCTTTTTAAGAAAAAATACTAGTGATGTAATGAAATGATACATGAGATTTGTCTGAGACTAGCGAAGTGTCGCAGAAAGGGCAGCTCTCAAACGAGCGTCTCGCCCAGATACTTCTGCAGGTATTCCACCAAGTGCTTGACGTGCTTCTCTGTCGGTGTAGCCGAGAGCAGTGAGCATGTCAAACACATCGGCATCGGCATCATCACGACTTTCGCCGCTCGGGATGATTTTATCCGCCAGCTCGATGACTATTTTTTCGGATAGTTTTTTACCTAAACCAACTACTCGTGTGAGGTAAGTGCTATCGCGTGAAGCTATAGCGCTTTCGAGCTGTTGTCGTGGTGCACGTCGCAAAATAGAAAGCGCCGTTTTAGGTCCAAGCCCTGGGACTTTTAGCGCTAGCTCAAAAAAAGCTCGGTCATCTGGATCGATGAAACCATAGAGTTCTGGACCATCTTTTTTTATTGCCAAGTGTGTGGTGAGAGTAATTTCACTTCCTACTGGCAACGGTTCAATAATCGCCAAATGCACGTAAACACCCCAGCCTGAGACATTGACCACCACACCTCCTGGTTCTAGTGATAGTACGGTTCCGCTAATACTACGAATCATATAGCTATCCTAGCACTAAACTGAATAAGTGTTCCATTTGCATTTTTATAATTTGTCGCGTAATATACCAGTTATGGCAATTACATCATCTGCGAAGAAGGCGCATCGCGCATCGCTAAACAAGCGCGTGTTTAACGTGCGCCGCAAACGTGCGCTTACGGATACTACAAAATCTTTGAAAAAGGCGTTGGTATCTGGTGGTGCTCAAGAAGCAGAGAAACTCCTCCCAGCAGCATATAAAGCAATTGATAAGGCTGCAAAGCGCGGTATTATTAAAGCAAATACTGCCTCACGTAAAAAATCTCGTCTAGTGGCGACAATTCGTCGCACTCAAGAAAAGGCATAATACAAAAAACCCCAAGCAAATGCTTGGGGTTTTTTGTATTGTAATAGGGGATAGGTTATTAGCTATATCAGTAGCTTTCACGTGCCTTCAGTATCTCGCTTCTGTGACTACAAGTCTTATCTGGTGCCCCCGGCAGGAATCGAACCTACATTACCAGCTCCGCAAGCTAGCGTCCTATCCGTTGAACGACGAGGGCATTTACGTATTTACTTTATGTACAGTACGTTCGATGTACTGTACACGGTTTATGTGACTTCGCCAAGTCTAGAGACGTAAGAAATCGACAGCACGGTCAATCAGTGTCTCCTCATGTTCTCCTTCATCAATGTAAGCAAAGAGAAAGGCATACATGGCGTCAGCATTGATACCCTCAAGAGGAATTAAGAAGTGCGGTGCAAGTATACTGTTTGTTTTTATGGAAAGTATCGGCGCTTGCTTTGGGTCAATATGCTCAAACATACTGAAAGAGTGCATAATGCTAAATTTATAGAGTCTATGGTCTATCATTAGCCCATCTTCAGAGAGCTTGAATTGGTGCACCCCTGGTTCTTTAGCAGCCTGTAAACCGATAGCAAAAGCGGCAGTGAGTAGTACCACCGCTAGCAAGTAGTTACCAAAAAGGATACTAGCTATTATGCTTGCTACAGATACAACTCCCAATGCCCAATACCACTCGGCAGGCTTGTCGTCGAATTCGTGTTCTTTACCCTCCCATTCAAATATATGACGATGAGACATAATATCTTTTACTATACCACCACATCAAGAAGAAACTGCCATATTTTTGCATACAGTAGTTAATTATTTACAGTGCGCCTTTTCATGATAGGCTGGATAAACACAAAAAGATCTCACGATTTTATGCACACAAAGTACTACCACACCTTTTTTATCCTCGCGGTATTCGTAGCGGCATTTGTTTTTGCTTCGCACACTGCACGACAGTATGAGCCGATAATAAAAATGGTTATACAGAGCGCTGGTGTTTGGGCTCCTATTGGTTTTGTGGTACTCACCGCAGTTTTTGTAGTATTTGTTATACCGCTTGATATCGTCTTTTTGATACCTGTAGGGGTTTCGGTGTGGGGAGCGATACCTGTAGCGCTTATGAGCATTACTGGCTGGGTAATTGGTGCGGCATTTGCTTTTTACATAGCTCGTCATTACGGCAGTACTACAGTTAGGAAGCTCATCGGTTTGAAACGAGTACAAACACTTGAAGCACGTATTCCACAACACAACCTTTTCTGGCTTGTTGTTCTCTGGCGTATGGCAGTATCGGTTGATGTGCTTAGCTACGCTCTCGGGCTGGTGAGCACGATTTCGTTTTCTCGCTATCTTCTAGCGACAGCAATTGGCGTGGCACCATTTGGTTTTTTCTTTGCATACGCAGGCGCCTTGTCGCCATGGTATCAGGTAGCAATTCTTATCTTTGCCGCATCTGCACTTGGTACAGTGTTGTATCGCTACCGCCTGCCTCAAAGAGAGCTGTGATTTATTACATACAAAATAACGATTAGTCGCTGACTACAGCGACTAATCGCACCGATTGCCCACACAAGATATTTTACTGACACACTATTTCTTAGTTGAAATGTAGTTCACGCACGTGCTAATATACATTAGGACTTGTCTAATTTACAAGAGCTGCTAAAAAAGTAAAATTATAAATCTATTAGCAGATAACATACATAAATATGGTGAATCAACAATTACTTGATTATATAAAGCAGCAATCCAAAGAAGGAAAAAATGAAGAAGACATTAAGAAAACACTTCTTCAAAACGGATGGAACGAAGTAGACATAAACGGAGCTTTCTCCTCATCTAACGTTCCTACTGCACCTAGGCAGACTTCTACGGTGCCAGCTCCACAAAATTCTCCTACGAAACCTAACTTGTCGGTAGGGACAGAAAATAGCACACAGATGAATGTGCAAAGACAATTACACCCAAAAGCAGTTTGGCTGTTTTTCTTTAATAGGATAGGTGCATGGATATTTTCTGCATTTTTTCTAGCACTCTCTGGTGTAGCCATATTTAGCGACGCCGGAGGACCAACAATAAGTGTAGGTGTTGGACAAGCTATAACCGTGTTTTTGGTTGTATTTGTCACAATACTCATAATAGCTTTTGTTGTCGCAAAATTGACGTATCATTTCTATAAATTTGAGTTAACTGATGGAGAATACAAGGCAGAAAGAGGAATAATCTGGAAAAGATATATTTCTATTCCTTATGGGCGCATTCAGAATGTTGACATATATCGTGGACTTTTAAGCAGAATGCTTGGTTTGAGTGATCTTGATATTCAAACTGCAGGGTATAGCTCGGCAGCATCGGGAGCTAGCGAAGGAAAATTGCCGGGATTGGGCACACAAGAAGCGGAGGAAGTCAGAGCAGTTTTAATTGAAAAAGCTAAAGAATCAAAACAAGGAGTATAAATGTGTACAGGTAGTAATTAAATAGAATAAACCATACTTGTTGTAGTATGGTTTATTCTATTTAAACCAGAGTACTCGAACTTTTCGTACCCTGCATACAGATATAATGTGTGGGCAATAATCAATTTTTAATGATACTTCGGCAGTGCCTAGTCTTTCTTTTTGTTTTTGCGTATGTATTTTATTACAAGGTAAATCAAGGATAGAATAAGTAGAAGCTCTAACCCAGCACCAACCCAAAACAACAAGCTGTTAAATGTTGATGTTGGTCGCTGTGTCACGGTAAGTTTATTTGTAATAGGTTTACGTAAATTACCATTATGTTTTGTAGGAGTGTAGGATTTGTGCGCTGTTACATTTTGTGATGTGCTCGTAGTATTTGTGTTGGTAACAGTGGAGTTTCCAGCGTTACTATTTACTTTTTGAGAGGGTGTTGGAGGCATTGTTGTTGGCTGTGCTGATATAACTACGGCAGGCACTTTAGTTGGGAGAATAATTGGAGATATAGACCCTGGTGAGGCATTTACAGGAGTGCTCGCAGCACTCGTACGGTAGTCTTTTGGACGGTAATCTGTTGCAACACTACACTTCGTACAACTAAAAGTTAGTGTGCCGATAGTGGTGCCAGTCGCTTGTCCAGAAAACTTTCCAGTAGACGTTATAGATGCTCCAGAAAAGTTAACCCAACCCAATCCTTGTCCCCATGCGTAGCCTGAAAGGGAACCGTTTGTGGCAACCTGCACACCACCATTAGTTGGGTTCATATTTATCCATCCGTAGATTGGGTTCCATGCGTAGCCAGTAATACCGTTGTCGGTGATATGAACATTTCCGTTTGTTGCACCGAAATTAACCCAACCAGCCTTGTTACTCCACGCGTACCCTGCATTTCCACCTGAAACAATAGTTCCGTTTGTTTGGGATGCGAATACTGCACTTGGCATAAAGAAAACAAAGACAAATGCTAGTAATAGCTTTTTATAAAGTCTAGAAGAATTCATATTTTCTTGAGTGGTGGGTGTCATAACTATAGATTTGAAGCGTCTGCACCAAGAATTACCATCACATCTGCTTTGGAGCTAGGTTCTCCGCTTGGGAGTGACTGGGTCGTTGTTGCGTTTAGTTTTTTAGCTATCGTAGATGCTGCAACAGCGCTAGCGCTTGTGCGAGCAATGTCTATAACAATCGTTTTTTTATAATCAGACTTTTTTGCATCTGTGACACCAACAACATTTTCCCCCAAAGAAGAAATAATTTTTGCTGAACTTGCAGCAATACCACTCTTATTACTTCCATTAAGAACCTCAACAGATACCTTTTGTGGTGTATGTAATGTACGTGGAGCGGTTATAGCAGAGGGTTTACTTGGTCGCTGTATAGGTCCAACATTTACAATTATGTTGCGAGACGGGCTGTAGATGATAGCTCTTGATGATTTCTGAAATATGAGAAGCTCGTCCCCGTCTTTTGCATTGGTAAAAAACGGTTGTTGTACTGCAAGTTTCTTAGCATTAGTTATCTTTGCAAGAGCTGGAGTTTCATTTTTTGGTAAAAGTATTAACTTTCCAACAGCTGTAACCGCAGTCTTTAGCTCAATTTGAGCGCGTTGTTGTGCGCTCAAACCAACGCCGAACCAATGAAAATAAAACATACTACCAATAAGTACAGCGATAATAACAATACTCACGACAAACGTTCGTTTGGTTAGGAGCGATACCTTGCGTACTTTTGGTGTTGCTGGTTCGTGTATGGAATCTTTAGGTTCTTGTATGTATGGTGCTTCGGTTCCAGCCACAGAAACAGACATTACTTCCTCTTCAACAAAACTAGTTGGTTTTTGTATATCAATATTTTTTATTTTTTTAGTGGAAGCTGTAGTTTTTCGCTTAACAGGTTTTTTATTTTTTTGTTCCCGTGTGTCCATAGTATTTTATAAGTTTTAGTTAATTAACTCCCAGTAGATGGTGTGCTTGGCGTAGATTATGACTTATTCGCCGTAGTTGTTGCGACTTTTGCCGGAGCAACCACGACAGACCGTTGTGATTTTGCTTTATTTCCTGACTTGTCACTAACTGTATATGTGATTGTGTATGTGTCAGCTTTAGATGTATCAACGACAGTGGGTGAACTCGAAGTGGCGATACTTCCTGTGATGTCGCCATCTACAGCATCCT
>VAPF01087290.1_pt1 | contig 11840 bp, 12 predicted proteins | sample 3393931 | NCBI WGS metagenome assembly VAPF01 (sample SAMN08290437, study PRJNA428436) | hydrothermal vent metagenome | isolation source: Deep-sea hydrothermal vent chimney | place: Atlantic Ocean: South-mid Altantic Ridge | depth 2773 m m | reverse complement strand
GGATCAAAATCGGTATGATTACTCAAACGCGGTAATCGCGGCACAATAACACGCAACACATTCTCACCCGAAGCAGCCGGGTGGTTAGCAAGATTAAGACTATCTTCTGCTTCCAGGTGCAGTTCATGCAGATACGGCAACACACCAAGCACGGGTTTATTCACCCGTTGTTGCAACCAGTTTACCCCCGGCTCAAGTAAACTCGCGTCGCCACGAAAACGATTAATCAACATTCCTGTTACCAATGCCTGTTCAGTCCGGGATAACAATTCCAGGGTGCCCACCAGTTGTGCGAAAACGCCACCACGTTCGATATCGGCTACCAGTAACACCGGACAATTCACCGCTTCGGCAAAACCCATGTTGGCAATATCGTTGTCACGCAAGTTGATCTCCGCCGGGCTGCCTGCACCTTCCACCAGTACCACATCGTATTGCTGTTGCAGGCGGTGATAAGATGTCAGCACAGCTTCCATCGCTTTGGGTTTGTAAGCGTGATAAGCACGCGCATCCATTTCCGCTACGGCGTGGCCGTGAATAATAATCTGCGAGCCCGAATCACTATTGGGTTTCAGCAATACCGGGTTCATGTCGGTATGCGGTTCGATGCCACAGGCCTGGGCCTGTACGGCCTGGGCCCGGCCAATTTCACCACCATCAACAGTAACAGCACTGTTAAGTGCCATGTTTTGCGGTTTGAACGGGGCGACGCTGATACCGCGTCGTTTGAATAAACGACACAGCCCTGCCACTACCGTGCTTTTGCCAGCATCCGATGAAGTACCTTGAATCATCAAGCCCCGTTTCATACTACGCTGATTCACGCTGATAATTTCGCTACTGAAACATCTAATTCCAGTAATGCCTGTTGCAGGCGCTGCCATTCCTTTTCGTTGGCGGGTAAACCAAAACGCAAACGCGCAGGTGTTTCAAACAGACGGCTTAGTATGCCTTGCCCGGCCAGCTGCTTGTGTATTGTTGCCGCCTGTGTCACAGCGATTGATTGAAACAGACAACATCCTCCGTCCGGTGTTAACTGAGCAGCGCTTAACAAAGCCTGTAAACGCTGTGATTGCTGCTTGAGTTGTTCACGCATAGTCATCTGCCAGACACGATCTTCCAATGCCTGTGTCGCCAGCCAACGGGCTGGGCCACTGATGGTCCATGGCCCCAATTCCTGTGCCAAAGAGCACAACTGCTTTTTTGCTGCCAGCACAAAACCCACCCGAGCACCTGCCAAGCCAAAAAATTTGCCCAGGGAACGCAAGACAATCAAACCTTCCTGATAACTGTAAGTTGCCAGACTGTTGACCGGTGTACAGTCCATGAAAGCCTCGTCCACGATCAAACAGCCACCGCGTGCCGCCAGGCACTGGTGCCACTCCAGCAGCATGGCAACATCAAAACACACACCCGTGGGATTGTTGGGATTTACCACGACAACAATATCGTGATCATCAATGGCGGTATGCAACTGTTCTGCCTGAATCAAGTCAACATGATGCCCGGCACGCAACCAGGCATGGGCATGTTCATTATAACTGGGCGACAGCACAGCAACTCTGCTGCGTGTAAATAATCCGGGTAAGGCTTGAATCGCAGCTTGTGATCCCGCCACGGGCAATAAATCCTGTGCAGCGTAATAATCACGAGCCGCACGATGCAAGCCGTCTTCATCTTCCGGCAAACGTTGCCAGACTGACATTGGCGGCACTGCCTTCTGCCAGCCATTGGGGTTAATTCCAGTGGACAGGTCGAGCCATTTCTCCAGGGCAATACCATAGAGGGAGGCCGCCTGCCGTAACCTGCCGCCGTGTACCAGCAAACCGTTTTCTGTCAGGCCAGAATCACTTAAATAGGAGTCAGGCAAATAACCATCCTCCTATAACGATAACCAGCAACCATAACCACATGCCACGATTAACCAGACGCACAGCACGCTGAATGTCACTGGCCTGTGGTGGTTTATCCAGCCCCAGTGGTGGTCGCTGTTGCAACTTACCGTGATACGTCGCCGCCCCGCCCAGTTGCAATGACAAGGCACCCGCTCCCGCCGCCATCACTGGACCGGCGTTGGGGCTCTTCCAGTTATAAGCCTGATGACGCCAGCAACGTATGGCTTTTTGAAATTCACCTAACACGGCGTAAGTCAATGCAGTGAGACGTGCCGGAATAAAATTCAGCACATCATCCAGGCGGGCTGCTGCCCAGCCAAAATGTCGATAGCGGTCATTACGATAACCCCACATCGCATCCAGCGTGTTGGCCAATCGATAAAAAATCACCCCCGGCGCACCTGCAACAACAAACCAGAACAACGCAGCAAATACGGCATCACAACCATTTTCCAATACTGACTCCACCGTCGCATTGGATATTTGTGTTTCATTCAAGGAGCGGGTATCACGACTCACCAGACGCCCGACCATGGCTCGGGCTTTCGCAGTATTATTTTCCCGCAGGGCATCGCGCACTTGCATAGCATGCTGGGCCAGACTGCGTGCCCCTATGGCAAGATACAAAACCAGCACACCGAGAATGGTACCCAACCATTCAATCTGTGAGAGATAAAACACACCTGTACTAAGCGGAATCACTAACAGTGCAACAGCCAACACACCGCGCAGGCGTGCAACCAGCGGTGAACTGTCTGCCTGCCATAAACGCTGCTCAAGCCAGTCCACCCATCGCCCAAAACCAATCAATGGATGCCAGCGCCGGGGTTCGCCCAAACAATAATCCAGCAACATCGCCAGTGCGACACTGAATCCGATTGTTGCCATAACAGCGGTGATGATTGGCCATAATGACATATTCATTCCGGCCAACGATCTTCAAATAAACATTCCTGCAACGCCCGACCCTGTCGCCATCCTTTCTGTTCCAACATGGGCCTGTCATAAAATTCATGCACCGGGCCAATACACAACAAAGCGACAGGTTTCGCGCCTTCAGGACAGGCCAGCAAATCTGCCAACGCGCTGGGGTCAAAGAATGACACCCAACCCATGCCCAGATTTTCCACCCGTGATGCCAGCCACATATTTTGAATAGCGCAAGCTGTGGAACACAATGCCATTTCCTCCGGCATGGTACGGCGGCCCAATATCGTACCATCATCCGGTGCCTGCACCACTGCAATCAAGGCTGCACATTCACGCAGACCTTCAATTTTAAGGCGCAGGAATTCTGCTTCCCTTTCACCCAGCTGTCTGGCCGTCTGCACACGTTCCTGCTCAACCAATACGGCTATGCTGTCGCGTAACTCGTTTTTTTTAATCTGAATAAAACGCCAGGGCTGCATCAGGCCCACCGAAGGTGCAGCATGTGCTGCTTCAAGAATGCGAGCCAACACTGCATCATCCATTTTACTGCCCGCAATAAAATGACGCATATCACGGCGCTCACGTATAACGTGATATAGCAACTCCCGGTCAGTGTCAGAAAAGTAGTGGGCAGTCATTAGTGATCAGTATTTATAACATCAGGCCGCACATTCAGGCCCACGGTGATAAATCAATTCTTCAACCGGCACACCACCCACCAGATGCTCCGTGATAATACGATCCAGGTTGGCTTCGGTAACATTGTAATACCAGATACCATCAGGCTGAATACACAACACCGGGCCTGATTTACAAGTAGCAAAACACTGGGTACGGGTACGTTTCACACGCAACTCACCCTTGTCGATACCCGCAGCCTTGAATTTCTCACCCAGGGTATCAAACAATTCCTGCGCCTCACCTTCTTCAGTACAACGTGGGCCAACACACACCAGCATGTGTCGTGCGTAGTTCATCATTTTTGGTTTTTCCAACTCACTCATTTTTCTACCTCTTATCTTTTTTCGTTATTCAAAAGTAACTGCTCAACCTGATTTTCTTACCTATAAATAAAGAGTTTATTTTGCAAGCAGTTGATTCAAATTTATTACTGAGCATGTAACGTAAAGTTCGAGAAGATGCAAAGAGCGCAAAGAAAAGCACTATACACTTTGCGTCCTTTGCGTTTACAACACTTGGTTTGATAGTGCCATACGTCTCTAAAAGTCAGGCTTAATATCCGTAGAATGGGCATCGCCCACCATTCATACTCCGAACAATACCGCTGGTGGGCAATGCCCTACTTACTTAATTTATTTGTTGTTGCCAGATTCTCTGGTAATGTTTTAACGCAGCAACATCAAATTCACCTTCTGATTTAATCAGCGAAAGATTAAACACTGAATCCCCTGCCGCATCCACAAAATGTACACTGCGCAGTGAATCGCCACGTTGTAACATCCATGCCGCCGTTACTTTATGCCAGTGGATATGCAGATGAAAATGTGCATTTTCCATATTCAACCATTCACCACGAGATTCAAAATCACCCGCATCCAGCATAAGCTCACTTACTGCACCTGCCTCACTGCGCACCACCGCCCGCAATCGCCTCCATTCACTGGCGTCCTTCTGCACCAGTTCCAACAGGTCACTCTGCACAGCCACAGCCGAAAACTCACCCGCAGTATCCTCTTCACTACCTGCGGCAATAGCGCTGAGAATTTTCCCCAAAGGCATATCAAAATAAGCTGTCACTTCACGTAACGTTGGCTTTTTGTTTTGCTGTAAACCGTCACGCAAATATTCACGGACACATTCCTGCCAGCCGTCCAGGCCCATGCTCAACGAACGGCCTCGTTTTTCACCCTCTTTAAGCTCGCCAGTAATACTGCTGTATTTATTGGCATAACCACGCGGAGTAATCATCAAACCCTGTTCAAGAAAGGTGCTGCTGTTACCCACCAGCACCGTGGTTAACATACCAATCTTGCAGTCTTTCATTTCATCCAGACGCACAATTTGTATATTTTGTGCTTCACGATAAGCTGACTTAACAATAGCAACGGGTGTATCAGGTTTGCGGTATTGCAACAAAATACGCTGTGCTTCAACAATCTGTCCGGTACGGCGACCACTTTTAGGATTGTACAAGGCCAGCACAAAATCACTGCGTGCTGCCGCTTCCAGTCGCCGTGAAATTACCGGCCAGGGGGTAAGCAAATCTGACAGGGAAATTGAACAGAAATCATGAGTCAGTGGCGCACCCACCAGAGAAGCACAGGCCGACAACGCGGTACTGCCCGGCACCACTTCCACTTCAATATCGCTGTCAGGTGTCCAGCCGGATTTCAGTAACACTTCATAAGTTGGTCCCGCCATACCGTATACGCCGATATCACCCGATGAAATCAACGCGACCACCTTACCTTTCTGTGCCTGCTCATAGGCTTCGATGCAACGGTCTATTTCCTCGGTCATGCCTTTTTTCACCACTTCTTTACCTTCAAGCTGATCCTGGACCAGCTTGATATAAGTGGTGTAACCGATCACTACATCGGCTTCATCAATTGCGGCGATGGCGCGACCACTCATGTGCTCTTTGGCACCAGGACCAAAACCCACCAGTAGAATTTTACCTTTACTCATTGTGCAACCTCTGTTTATCGTTAATTTTTATAGAAAAACCGGGATAGAAAAGTGACCTTCTCCTCTCAAGGGCATAGCTGTCAGGCTAAACGGGTTTGTTAAACACCCACTAACTTCATCTGCTCCTGGCCTTTTTCTAACGCCTCATTCTGAATATACTGATCACCTCAATGATCTCTTTAGGGCCGTTGGCGTTTAAAACGCAACGACTGCATGAGGGCTATTTTTTCTAGCTTCAGACCATCGAATTTGCAAGATTTATGCAAGGTCATGGTGGAACCGCTGCGCTTGTTCCACCCTACTGATTGAGAATGGAGCTGGAGCATTCATCAGTTTCTTTTCGCTCTATCCTATATAAGGTAAAACCGTAGGGTGGAACAAGCGCAGCGGTTCCACCAGACCTTACAACAAGCTTTTTACAATCGATACCGTGGCATTTTTTCCATCGACACCTCTATATTTATGTTTCTCTACCAACAGATCCTGTATGCCGGCCTGTGCTGCCAGTATAGCGGCTGCCTCCGCCACCGCCGGAGTACCCATGTATTTCATCACCACAGCCGAGGGATTAGGTACCTCTACTTGCGCCAGTTGTGCAGCACTAAAAAAATGCAATGGCCAGGACTGTTGTTCTGCCAGTGTTAACAAAGCAAGCTCGTCACTTTTTTTATCGATACTTGCCAAACCTATAACAGCATCACGGCTTTGATTGATTTTTTCCAGTGCCTGATCAAGCGCTGTATTCAATGTCTCCAGCGAAACACCTCGATCACAGCCCATGCCCAATATCAGATGTTTCTTCAAACGGACTGACCTTGTGGCGGACGATAGACCACCAGACGTTCATCCAGACTAGCCCAGGTTTCGTCATCTATTTCCCGTTGGGTAATCCATAACAATCCCGGAAATTTATTCAGGTCAACGTCTTCAAACTTTTCAAAAAGGTGAATATTTTTTGGCAGCGGTGTTAGACGGGTCCACCAGTTTTTTGAGCCGCACTCCTGTATCAGGGCAATAGGCTCTTCATTCACCACATGGGCCGAGACACGGGTAATATTCAGTTTGGGGGCTTCCACCTTCCAGCCCAGTTCACGCCCAAGAATATCCACTGGAATAGTCTTACCCACATCGGAGGCCGTGGTCAGCACAGCAATGGCACCCAACATGGTTGATAACTGTTCGGCATAGGCATTGGCACCTCCGACATGACCGGACAACACCGGAATCACAAACTGGGCGGCATCATCCACCACCAGCACTCCAGGGTCTTCATCTTTGGATTTAAGATGCGGGGCAATCAATCGCACCACGGCACCCAGTGATACAAAAAATACCAGTTGATCATAGTTGGCAAAAAACCCGGCCATTTGTTCACGCAACGGACCGACGTAGGCATTAACCTTGTTAGGTACATCCACCATTAATGGTGAAAATTTTTCCGCCACCACAATATCAGCTTCGGGCATACGTGAAGCCATCGCCGCCACCTGAGTAGCTCCGTGTTTGGTGATGGCAATGAATGCCACATGGGGTGTTACTGAAGGTGTTACCGTATTATTCATCTTTAAACCTTTTCACTTTAATTTTCCGCTGCTTGTGTAGGGTGGGCAGTACCCACCCTACACATATTACGAAACGTTTTTCAATACCGTCTTTTTACGACAACCACGAATCATTTCACCCCGTTGTCGATTGGGATTTTTAATCAGCAACAAAGACAGGTAGTTAACCTTTTCACCGTACAGGCTGCTGACTTCGTTAATCACCCGCTCTTCCGGCGTACCTGCTTTTTCAATAAACCGACTGTGCGGCAACAATTCACGCTCGGTCAGCAAATCAATAATGTCATCTAGTAACGGTTTAATTTTAAGCAGAATCAGCGTGTCAAACTCATCCAGCATGGTGGCGATCACATCCAGCCCGTAACCCGCCGGAATAATCGCAACGGTATCGTCCACATCCGCCAATGGCATCTGCACACACGCAGCGGCAGCATTAAACGAAGGCACGCCTGCGACCGTTTCAATCATGATTGTTTCATCCAGTGCAGCAACGGTTTTCGCCAGATGACCGAAGGTCGAATAGGTTGAGGCATCACCTTCCACCAGAAACAAAACATCCTCCCCGACCTGTAATTTTTCCAGCACAGTCTCTGCGGCACGCAGCCAGTATTTGGCAAGCTTTTCAGCATCATGTGTCATGGGAAAAATCAATGGCATATGCTCGGCGGGTAATTCAAGTCCTGCGCGCAAAACAATACCCAGCGCATAACTGTCGCTTTTTGCATTACGAATGGGATAACTCCAGACTTTGTCCGTCTGCAATAATGCCCAGGCGCGACGCGTCATTAAATCCGGGTTACCCGGCCCCAGTGACAGCCCGTACAAAATACCGTTATTCATTATTTTTTCATCTCTGTCGGTTTTACCGCTGTCTGGGCACAGACAATCCACACTGGATTTTCAGCGGCCATTCTATGCATATGCAAAATCGGTTGACTGCGGCTGGCCTGCAATTGGGTCACATCCCATTGGGCATTTTCTTCTTTAAGCGTTTGTGTTGCCTGCGCCAGATTTTCCAGGGTGACAAAGTTCATTACTAACCAGCCTCCCGCTTTCAGGCGTGACAGACACAAGCGAATCAATTCTGCCAGCTCTCCGCCCGAGCCACCCAGAAACACCGCATCCGGGTCAGGCCAAGTGTCTAACCGTTCAGGTGCTTTGCCGTGCTGCACACGGTAATTAGTGATGGCCATGTTTTCGCGGTTTTGCTGAATAATGGCGAAATCAGCCGGATTTTTTTCAATGGCATAAACATAACCCGAGCGACACAAACGTGCTGCTTCCAAACCCACCGAGCCGGAACCGGCACCAATGTCCCAGACAATACTGTCTACATGCAGTTGCAGGCGTGCCAATGACACAGCCCGCACTTCACGTTTGGTGATCAGTCCTTTATCAGGTTTTCGCTGTGCATAACAGGTATCGGCCAAACCAAACACAGGAAGGCTATTTTGTGTTATGCGCTGCAATACCACCACGTTAGGGCTGATAAACCGGGCTGCGGCGGCATCACGCAATGGCAGTTCACGAATAATTTTTTCGTCATCAGTCAACAGAGCTTCTGCCACAGACATTGTAAACAACTCACCCAAACCGGCATCAAGCAACATGCGTGCGATACGGTCCGGGGTATTTTCAGGGCTGGTAAACAGGGCAATAAGGGAATGGTTTTGTACCGTCTGCAACAGTGGATACAAACCATGCTCCGGCCCGGCTTCATTTGACCACTCTCCGGCATCTTTACTGTGGGCGGATGCAATCACCGCGTCCTGCCAGGCCAGCCCCAAGCGTGCAAAGGCCAGTTGCAGGGTAGAGACATTAGGTATCACTTCACACTGTTCGTTACCCAGCTTATTCATCAGATAACGACCGATGCCATGACACAGAGGGTCGCCTGTGGCCAGCACCACAGCCTTCAGATCATCGGCCTGTGCTTCAGTAATCCACACCGGCACTTTTGACAGACCCTGCGCAATATCATGCTGTATTGCGCCAGCGGCAAAGCTGTTGGCAAACAATGCCAGAGTGCGGCGGGCACCGATCACCACATCCGCCGCTGTAATATGTGCCAGCGCAACGGGAGTCATACCCTCGGTGCCGTTGTCCAGCACGCCAATAATATAAAGGGGAGTGTTGGATGCCACCATTAGGTCTCCGCCAACTTGTTGCCGTCAAAATCACAAATCAGCACGTTAAGATCAAACGGCGCATGTTGGTAACGCGCCATAACGGTGCTGATCACTTTATTGCCCAACGCCTGATAAAATTCAGCGCCCTTCCCCAAAGCCTCGATGCGTTCACCCGCATAACGTGCCGTTTCCGCCGCACGAATATCATCACAAACATCATCAGGCACGCCAATACCCGCTGCCAGTTCCGCCAGCAAACCGGTATTCACCGCATTGCGATTGGCATGGGTAATGGTTTCGCCCTGCGCCATTTTGGTCAGTTTGCCCACCATGCCGCCGATGATCACATGTTTGATCTCTTCTTTTACCGCAGTGTCCAATGCATATTTGAGAAAGTCACCCATTTGTACAAAGCAGGCGGGAGCCAATGATGACAGTTCACGAATAACAAATTTTTCCGTACGTCCGCCGGTGGTCAGCACCACCGTATCTTGCCCCTGGTTGGCCGCCACCTGAATACCCTGAATCACACTGTCACGAAACGCTGCCGTGGAATAAGGATGCACAATACCCGTGGTACCCAGAATAGAAATTCCGCCGATGATGCCCAGCCGTGCATTCAAAGTGCGCTTCGCTATGTCTTCACCACCGGGCACAGAGATGGTCACCTCCAGCCCCTGTGTCTCCAATAACGATCCTGCCACCAGGCGCACATTTTCCTCGATATTTTTTTGCGGAATAGGATTAATCGCCGGGCCATTCACTGCCAGACCCAGCCCCGCCATCGTGACTACACCCACACCAGAGCCACCTTTGATCAACACCTGATCCGGGTATCCCGGCAATAAACGCACGTCGGCAGTTAACGGTGCCTTGTGGGTAACATCCGGGTCATCACCGGCATCCTTGATCACCACCGCATGGGCCCGACCGTTTTTGCAATACCCCTCAGTCACCGCAAAGCGCACCTGCTGGCCGTTGGGTAACTGACATTCCACATCATCCGGCACTTCATTGGTCAGCAATCCCAGACACGCAGCACGAGCCGCAGCGGCAGAACATGCCCCTGTGGTAAAACCCTTGCGGGTACCCTTCTTTTTTTTCTGCATTTTTTTCTGCATTTTTTGCGTGGTTATGTGCTTACATTTAAACTATGTTATTTACATCGTACAGGTAGAGTGACAAGAGGATCTCCTCCACTTTCAATGGATGGTGAGTAATGTCTCCATCGTGGCGTCATTGACGCCGGTTTAAAAGAGGAGTTCCTCCTCAATGCCATTAAGTTAAGCCAAAATTCCCGCTTGTGGTAGGTTGGCGGTGAGTTTGCGAACCCCAACATCCTACCTCTACCAAAATTTAATCATACTGTTGGTAACAATCAATTAAAAATTGAAACCCCTGACTGGCATCTTTCGTGTTATAAAAATTTACCATAGTTTCATCAAATTCTGATCTTCTATCTCCGGAAATACTAAGGTAGTAATACCCATGTTGCATTAAAATAGTATTCATAATCAGTCTGGAAGTACGCTTATTGCCATCATAAAAAAACTGATTCAGCGCACCAAAGAAAAAATATACCAATGCGCGTTCAAATGGATGAGATATTGCCAAATATCGCCTCCATACTTTTTTCAAACAATGCATCTAATGCATTTGCCGCTGGCGGTATATATTCAGTACCACTAATGGAAACCTGCCCATCCCGAAACACGCCCCACGTTAACGCCTCGTCTTTTGCAACATACTGGTGATAACAGAGTAATAGCGCTTTATTGATGGTATAACTTTCGGCCTTTACAACAGCCTTAAGCTCATTTATCGATTTTTCCTGATTCAGAATTTGCATCTGCTCAAATAATGAATAACCCGCAACTGTTGTACCTTGTAATAAAGTTTGCACCTCCACAAAACTGTATGGATTACCTTCCAAATGAACGATATCCCAAACGTATTCAGGCAACATGCGTTGCAACATAAACAATGCAGTTTTTTTATCCGTGTTTGCTTCTGGAAAATTGGATGCATCGATATCCCAATGTATAAATGCCTCAGGCATTTTTTTGCTGTGCCTCCGCCAACGCCAACAAAGCATGCAAAGCCGACACCACCAATGTTGACCCCCCCTTGCGTCCTCTGGTAATTAACCATGGCACTTCGTTCAACTCACTTAAAGCATTTTTGGATTCTGCGGCAGAAACAAATCCCACTGGCATACCGACGATTAAAGCGGGCCGCGCTGCACCCTGTTTAATCAATGCCAACACTTCCAGCAAGGCGGTTGGCGCATTACCCACAGCAACGATACCGCCATCAAGCAAACCTTGCTTATGCGCTTTGCGCATTGCCTGTACCGCACGAGTAGTATTCTCCATTTCAGCCTGGGCAATAACATCTTCATCCGCAATAAAGTGATGGGTTTGTACGCCAAAATGCGCCAGACGAGGCTTGGACAGCCCCACACAAATCATCTCCACATCAGCCACAATCGGCGCTCCGGAAATCAGCGCCTGTATACCTGCCTCCGTCGCCTTCGGATGAAAACAACCCAAACCGTTAAACTCAAAGTCCGCTGTTGCATGAATCATACGACGTACGATCTGCCATTCATCTTCGCTATAGGCTTCGTGTGATCCGGCTTCGTTATCAACAATGGCAAATGAATCGTGTTCGAT
>VAPF01085297.1_pt1 | contig 11849 bp, 12 predicted proteins | sample 3393931 | NCBI WGS metagenome assembly VAPF01 (sample SAMN08290437, study PRJNA428436) | hydrothermal vent metagenome | isolation source: Deep-sea hydrothermal vent chimney | place: Atlantic Ocean: South-mid Altantic Ridge | depth 2773 m m | reverse complement strand
GGGCTTGTTCAAAATTAAATGATTGTGTCATTGTCATGTTCACTCCTAAATGCTAATGCATTCATTTTAATGAATTGACACAGATTTATGAACACTCCCCATTATTAAATTTAATGCATTACCAATCCATTGAAAGACTTATGCCAATAGCACCGTTTTCCACAAGGTGCCACAATCATGTCTTTATATTCGGTCGTAAAGTAATAGCTACTCAAGGTGCCTATTACAGCACCTGCTACCACATCGGTTACATCGTGTTTATCAGATTCGCCCTCTATTCGGCTCCAGCCTACAAAACTTGCAGCGGCATAAGCCGGCACGCCATATTTCCAGCCGTAACGTTTTTGTATAAATGTAGCACCCTGAAAAGCGGCAGAAGTATGGCCTGATGGGAAGGATTGAGAGCCATTATTATCAGGTCGGGGTTTGTTGACCGTGTATTTTAACGTTTGAGTAATAACAACCGTTGTTAGAAATGATTTATAAAACTGGTATCTTCCTTCCTCATCATTCATATAAAAAGTTGCGCCGTAGGCAGTGAGAGGTATAAGAACCTGGAGTATGTCGCCCTGTTTTTCCTCAGCACTCTTCGCTGCATTTACATTGCCTGCAACTATAAATATTGCTGTCATTAGAATTAAATTACAGTGCTTCATTTGTGTGTCCTCAGCGGCATCATTGATATTTAAAGAGCTAAGAATTTAACTATGTTTGATTCTTAACAGTGATTTATAAAGTATGGGCATAACAATAATTACTAACGGAATCTGTACCAGTAAACCGGCGATAATAGCGACAGCTAATGGTTGTTGCATCGCCGAACCCTGTCCTAATGCCATCGCTAATGGCATTAGTGCCAAAATTGCAGCAAAGGTCGTCATCGCAATTGGCCGCATACGATTGATGCCGGCAAGGATTAGTGCTTCAGATCGATCTACCCCGGTTTTTAATAATTCGTGATATTCCGAGAAGTAAAAAATTGATACCTCGGTAACAATACCCAGAATCATAGTCATGCCCATCATGGCAGTAATATTGAGTTCAATACCGGTTACCCAGAGGCCGGTAAAAACGGCGGACATTGCCAGCAAAGGTGAAATCATAATGGCAATGGCGGCAGAAAATTCTTCGTATAGAAACAATAGCAATACAAATATCAGCGCGAGTGCGGCAATAAAAACGGCGATCAAACCATGAAAAGCAATTTGTTGTTGTTTGTACAAACCGCCCAGTTCGTAATACATGTCAGAAGGCAGCAAGTTGGGTTTTGCCAGTATTTGTTTAATATCACGGATAGTGGAGCCAAGGTCACGACCACTAATGCGCCCGGTAACGGCAACCATACGTTTAAGGTTGTCGCGGCTAATTTGTGGTTGGCCGGTTTCGGTACTAATGTGTGCAATACGTTTTAGCGGAAAGCGGTGGCCGTCCGGAGCACGTAGCCAGATTTTATTGAGAGCACTGGTTTTATTGCGAGCAGAAGGTGGCACCCAAAGTCGCACCCCGACCAGTTTGATATTTTCCTGTACCTGCGTGGTGACCAGACCGTTAAACCAGGCATTGAGTTGTTGCGTGACCAAATTTGGGTCGATACCTTCAAGTGCAGCCTTGTCTCTGTCAACAATGATATTAATGGCATCACCGGCCAGCACCAGACCATCTTTCACATCCACCACGCCGGAAATTTTGCCGATAGTCTCAGCAACACGCGGTGCTGTCGTAAGCAGTTCATCGAGATTGTCAGCATACAGTTTGATTTCTATCGGTTGCGGTACCGCGGTTAAATCACCGATAAGATCCTCCATTAGTAGCGCCATTTCGACTTCAAGTCCTGGCACGCTGGTTTGAATTTCGCTGCGCACCTGATCCATAACCACATCAATAGAAGGTCTGGGAAAAGGTTTAAGTCGGATAAAGAAATCACCTTCATTGGCTTCAGTCAGGCCGCCACCCAATTGAATACCGGTACGGCGAGAATAGGTCTCCACCGCTGGGTTGGCACGTAGAATGGTTTCTACCTGTCGCAGCAGGCGGTCAGTCTCTGTTAATGAGGTGCCAGATTTTGAGCGATAATCAAGAATAAATCCGCCTTCATCCATGACGGGCATAAAACCTGATCCCACCTGTTTAAACGCAAACAGGCCGATCAAAATCATTGGCACGATACCGATGAGTATTAACCAGGGGGTGGACATAATGCGCTGCATTAACCGCTGATAGCTATTCTGAAGCCAGCTGAAAACAGGGCCGTTATCTTCTTTGTCAGCATCTTTTTGATGTAACAGATGTTCAGCCAGCAGGGGTACCGCTAGCCAGGCCAGAAGAAAAGAAATAAACAGGCTGCTGGCCATGGTCAGTGACAGTGCTTTAAAAAAAGCCCCGGTTACGCCGCTAAGAAAGGCCAGTGGTATAAAGATGATAATGGTGGCAGCCGAAGAACCTGCTAGAGGCGGAGTGAATTCAATGGCTGCTTTGCGCACGGTGAGCGCGACATCCTGTTTTTTTTCACGAAGACGACGGATAATATGTTCGATCATCACAATAGCATCATCAACAATCAGGCCAACAGCGGCAGCCATACCGCCGAGCGTCATAATATTAAAACTCATATTTAATACATTGAGCAGTAGTACCGTACTGGCAAGCACGGCAGGTACAATCAGGATGGCAATAAGCGTTATTTTTATACTACGTAAAAAAATCAGCAGGATAAAAGCCGCCAGTACAATACCGATGGCAATAGCATCACGGACACTTTTTGCCGACTCGGTAATCAGCTGGCTCTGGTCGTACCAGTTGGCGATGTTCACGTCAGCGGGTAATTTATTTTTATAGTTCTGTAATCGTTGTTGAATATCCTGTACGATTTTTACTGTATTGCCGCCAGGCTGTTGATATATCTGTACCAGTACCGCTTCGTGACCATCAGCAGTGACGTGTGTCCATTGGGGAACGACAGAGGGATAAATGTGAGCGATATCTTCCAGCCGTACCAGCCCATCCGCGCCACTGCGTAACACGGTATTTTCGATGGTTGTCAGTGAATGAATCCGGGTATCGGATAACACCAGGTAAAGTTTGTAATGGTCTTCTAATCGACCAACCGCCCGTAAGACATTGCTGGCAGATATTGACTGTGCTACATCACTGAAACTCAGGCCATAGGCAGCCATTTTGTCCGGGTCGACTTCTACCCGATATTCCGCCTGTTTCCCGCCCAGTACTTTTACGCTGGCAACGCCGTCGATTGATGAAAGCAGTGGCAGCAGCTGGTATTGTCCCAGGTCGCGTAGTTGTACCAGTGATTTGCTGTTGGAGGTTAGACTATAAGCCACCACTGGAAACACGGTAGGATCCATGCGCCGGATAATAAAACTGGTTCCAGCGGGCAAGGTTGGCAGCACCTGGTTTATCGCCGAACTAATCTGCAACATTGAAGAGATCATATCGCCTCCCCACTGGAAATTGATTGACACTTCAGCACTGCCGCGGCTGGTCGTTGAACGCAGGCTGACGACACCGAGAACTGATCGTACGGCCTGTTCTACCGGGCGAGTCACCGCGATCACCATCTGGTCAGCAGGACGATCACCGGCTTCTAGCGATACCACAACACGGGGAAAGTTAACATGCGGAAATAATGCGACAGGTAACTTCAGGCCAGCAAAAATACCTGACAGCGCAATAATAACGACCAGAAATAATATCGAGCGACGGTGGCTGGCGGCCCAGTGAGAAATATTCATTAGTGACTCTCACGAATATTCATGCCATCACCAAGCTCATAGTTACCCAGTGTGATGATGCTGTCGCCGGCTTTGATCGCACCTGAAATTTCTATTTCATCATTATTTTCCATGCCGGTCTGTACTTTTATTTTATAAGCTTTACTGTCTTTAATGATGTATACAAAAGCATCGCTGTCATCTCTGAGTACGGCGCTACGCGGCACCATCAATGCCTGATGCTCTGGCAGATGGATGTGCCCGAGGATACGACTGCCAAGTACGAGATGGTCAATCTGGTTTTCCGGGACGGGGATTAATACTTCGACCAGATGAGTCGAGGGGTTGATCATGGCATGAACTTCGCGAATTTTACTTTCCACTTTTACATCAGGCACAAAAACCGACGTTATAGTTACCGGTGTGCCTGCACTTAGCTTGCTCAATTCTTCTGCTTCTACGCCAAGACGTGCAATGAGGCGTTTTTCTGCGGCAATAAGCATTGCTGTGGTATTTGCCTGGACACGTTGCCCCTGCGCGATATCAAGTTGTGTAATGATGCCATCCATCGGTGCTCGCAGAATTTCTTCAGTAAGGTTAAGACCTCGTTTACGCAGTGCTTCCAGTGTGGTGTCGGCATCTCGTAAGTTTTTTCTTGCGGCATCAACTTTTGCTTTGGTGGTTAGTTGCTCTTTTAGCAGGCGCTGGGTGCGCTTTAATTCTCGGTTGGCAAAATCAACAGCACTTTGTGCTTGCTGGTACTGCATACGCGCCTCTGGGGCAGTGATGACTTCGAGTAATTTGTCGCCACTTTTTACACGCTGTCCTAGCCGTACCCAGACACGATTAATTAAACCGGCGTGCGGCAATGAGAGGCTGAGTACCTGGTCGGGGTCAGGGTTTAGTGTGCCGTAAGCGATCAATGTTTGGCCGATAGATTTTTCTACAATAATTGATGTTTTTACAGAAACACTGGCGCTGTCATCAGCGTAACAGACCATTACCGGCGCTGTTTCAATAACAGTCAACACTATGAATAGTTTGATTAAATTGTTCATTAAAAATTTTCCATTTATTTTCATTCAATATTGGATTGTTGATTTGTGGTTAAGACAGAACTTTCCGGTAAGGCCAATAAGGTCTGTAAAGCAATGCGGTTTTCCCATTGAGTCTGTTGTAATGAGATTTGTTCAAGGCGTTTACTAACCCAGGTGGATTCCATATTAAGAAAGGTCAATGCGTCGATGTCACCGCGGCCGTATGCTTTACGTGCGCGCTCGACCAGGCCTTTCAAACGCGGTAGATAGGTGCGTAAATCTATTTGTTGTTGCTCAACAATGTTATGCAATTCCAGTAAGCGACTGACATCACTTTGTGCCTGTAACAGACGAGCGGCATATTCCTGGGATAGTTGTTTTCGTGTTGCTCGCTCAATCGCAATACCACCACGATTGCCGCTGAATAAAGGTAAAGTTAGTCCGATAGTGAAACCCGTGGTGTAAACACCGCCGGTGTCTCTCGCACGACTGATGCCGATACTAAAAGAAGGAAATTGCGCCAGAATAGCGGCTCTGACATTTTCTTCCTGTGCCTGATAGCCTGCTTTAAGTGCCAGTAAATCGGGACGGATTTCCGATAACCTGTTTAGCTGATCCTGAACCGATACTTGATCAAGCGGGCTTTCGTCGGGTAACTTTGCAAGTGTAATAGCGTCATCTGATTGCAAACCAAGCAATTTATTAAGCGAGTGACTGGTTTCATTGTGTTGTTGTTCAATTTGTGTGATCTGAGAAAAGGTGTCGATCAGTGCTGTTAAGTCAGTGCCATTAACATCCAGTGTTATATTGCCCTGCATCATGCCTTTTTTAGAATGCTGGTAACGCGCCTGATAGAGATCTTTCATCGCGTGTAATAAAGTCAGTCGCTGCACTTCAAGTTGGTAGCGTACGACCAGAGACCGTGCCTGTTGAACGACCTGCCATTCCTGCCAGAGTAATTCCAGCTGCACTTTTTGCTGTAATCCCCGTTGGCTATTAATGTGTGCCTGGCGAGTAATTAACGGGATAATGTCATAACCCAGGCCTGCACCCCAACTGTTAACCAGAGTGGTGGTATTGCCGGTAGGCTTATCAAAGTTGGTTGAAAATTGTGGGTCTGGGAGTAGTCCGGCAGAAAAAACCTGCGCACCGGCTACTTCATACTGTGCTCGACGAACTTTAAGCTCAGGGTTGCCTAGCACAGCGATGATAGCGACTTCGGTCATATCAAGACCATCTGTGAGATTGATTTCATGCGTACCCTGTTGAGACTTTAGAGTTTCGTTGGCATTGATCGTCAGGATTTGCAGGTTTTTTTGAACCCTGTTTTCTTCAGGTAGAGGTTTCTCCTGATAACTAGCACAACTGGTGAGCACAACGGAAAGCAATATTGCGACAGGTAAGATCGGTGATAGATGTTTTAAACAGTGGCTGTCCGATAATTCAATTGACATTAAAACATTCTCCTGAAGTCATTAATTTTCGCAGGCATGTAAATGCCCATGTATTTCTTGAAGAGAATGTTTTGATTCGTCTGTGACCACATCATGTTCTATCTGTCGCTTTTGGTGTGTTTTTTACAAGTGATGCCTGTATTTTTTATTATGAAATAGCCCGTGTTAATGGGGGGCGACATTCACACCCAGTTCATACACTAACTGTCCTCCAAACCAGGCGGTGGTTAACACGATGATTAGAACAACAAGTCCAGTAAGCCACATGATCCAGCTGGCTCGGAGGTTGCTGTTCTGCTGGCGATAGAACCATATTTCGAATATGGCCATGGCTGAGAGAATGATGGCACTTAGTTGCCCCAGCTCTTCATGTGTTTCCAGTGAAGCCGTAGGAATGCCAGAGGTAATGGCGGCATCAAGTGCGATATCTCCAAATACGGCGGCAATGGTGGCAGTGACTGCAGACAGGACAAATAGTGCAAGACCTGTCGTCGGTATGCATTTACGTTCACATAAACGTTGTCCTTTAACGAGCGCTAAAAACTGAGTAGCTATTGCAGTTGGTAGAAGGGCTAATGGAAAATGAACCAGCATAGGGTGAACATGTGCAATATTGAACATTGTGTTTCTCCAGTTTAAGTATTATCTAGTGCCATTTACCTTTCAAAAGACCAGCTTTCTATGAAGCGGTTTTTTTTGTTATTCGATATGGAAGTACTCTTCGATATTGTCCACCAAATCAAGTTCTTTCTCGGACAGTGCAATCAATTCTTTGGCGTTTGTTTCAGTCATGATCGCCTGTATATGACAGTATCCACCGTGTGGGTTAATCCAGCGCCATCCTTTCTGTCTGAGATAATGGTTTTAATGTTCTGCCAGGCGGCATACAGGTCTGATTTACGTGTTTTGATCAAAGCTTCGTTGCTAACGATAGTAGAAGGGTATTTATTAAGTATCAGCAGCTCCCGACCCAGGTAATCCATCCATGCAATTTTTCTTCCGTATTCATGTTCGAATTGTGTTGTGACGATCAATTGACCGGAGAACTGATTGATGACGGAGGCCAGTGCGGACAGATCATCCATCTCGGTGATCTCTACTGAGACCAAATTAAACCAGGAGTTTTGTAAGGCAATCTTTCTTGATAACGCGTCGGCACTATTCCTTTCCCGGTTGATCCGGTTTAGCTCATCCATCGCATTACTGATCTTTGTAAACTGTTGTTTGAGTTTGTCAGTGTTTTTGTTCTCGAGCTCGTCCAGCATGTCTTCTGCCGGTGACTCCATCTGTATCAGCTGTTGATTAATCGTATCTTCAGTGAATAGTTTTGCGCTAGCAGTGGGTGTTATAAATGCGCTTGCTAAAATAGCCGATAGAACAATTTTTTTGTATTTTCTAATCATGTTTCTTTCCATTAGTGTTAACCACTCGAAGGTATTTGTTACTTAGCCAGCATGGGCCGTCGATCCAACTGTAGCTGTCTCAGATACTGATCATTAATATCAGTCTGTTCAGCTATGTTTTTTCTGCTGATAACAGTCTAAGACACACCACATTGCGACAATCTTTCTCAAACATTACATTTTGGTAAGGATAGGGATGTTTGTGTGTATTGAGGCTATTCGTATTAGTTACTTGATTGTTTTCACAGTATGATGGCGTACTCATATGCTCCAGCTGGTTTAAAAGCTATGTATTATTGTTAGTGCTTCAATAGACTGCTATAAAAGCTACGCGACTAGTCGGATTACTGAATTAAACGTTACGGATTAAATAAAACCGAATGAATAAGATATTTGTTTTAATACTATTATTAGTCGTTTCCGGGGTAGCACAATCAGACGTAAGAGTGCGACCAGTTGATTGGGCGCAGCCAATAATTGGCGCAGAACTATACAATCTGTATAAGGTTTCTGACGATGTATACCGGTCTGCTCAACCAGATGAAGAAGATTTCCCAATACTTTCTCTTTTGGGAATAAAAACCATATTAAATTTGCGTCATTACCATGCAGATGAAAGTGAGGTTGAGAGTAATGAATTTCTTTTAATAAGATTGAAGCTAGATGCATTAAACATTCAATTTGATGACCTGGTGAAAGCGATGCAAATTATCGATAGTTCACCTAAACCAATACTGGTACATTGTTGGCATGGGTCTGATAGAACAGGGGCGGTAATAGCAACTTACAGAATGGTATTTCAGAACTGGCCAAAGAAAAAAGCAATAGATGAATTTTTAAATGGAGGTTATGGATATCATGCAGTTATTTTTTCAAATATTGAGAAGTTGCTAAAAAATCTGGATATACAAAAGATTCGAGAAGAAATGAAGCTTTATCAAATAAGTCCTCAGAAATCGATGGATCAATGAACCGCGCTACATTTTTAATCTCTGTGGGTTTGATTCCCCGCAGCTTACTGCGAATACGATTTGTAGGCTTGCATAATCGTTAGCGTTGCAGGCATGGTCACTGCCGGGAACGCTAACGCTTATCCCGGCCTACAATGAATTAATACCCCGTCAGCTTGCTGCGGGGTAGTTTATTGTGAATGTCTGCTTTTAAATAGATTTTCTTTATCAGAAAAAATGCTCAACATCGCCTAAGTGTGGCGGGCAATATTGCCCTGTGTTTTATGCGTTCCATTCTTTAAGTTCTTGGCTGGTGTGAAAGCCTCACCTGTTAAATCAGATCTGTGAAAGAATTCTTTCACACTCGGTGATATAAGCTTTTCGACCGAAGATAAACTGCCAGCGTGAACCGCCGCATTGTCGCCACAGAACTGCCGAGCGGATACCGGCGAGTAACAGTGCCCTGACCTTACTGGCATTGAATTCGTTGTTTAGATACGGTTGCTCACCGCTGACGATGATTTTTGGTCCCAGTGTGCTGATGGTCTCTTTGTAAACGTGGCCTAGTTTTGCAAAGGTGTTTTCGTGGCACAGTGAAAAGAATTCAAACTGTGACTCGATCTTGTTCAGGCGCTTGTTGATGTCGTCCAGCATGTCTGTGTTATGTGACAGCTTTTTTTCCAGCATGATCAGCGAGATGACATATTTGGTTATTTCCAGGTCTCTGGATGTTCGATCGTTGAGGTGTTGTAGCAGAATTTTTACGCCGTGACTGACGCCAGCGATACTGCCATAAACCTGTTCGACACTGTTCGCATCGAAACGAAACAGTGTCTCAATACTGGATTCGATGTGTGCACTGTTGGCCATGCCGGTATTAGCAATCTGTTTCACCAGCGAAGCCGCCTGATAAATACCCGCCAGCGCCAAAGTTTGATCGTATTTACTATGCGTCATAAGAATTTTGTTTTAAAATTTTCACTATTCACTATTCACTATTCACTATTCACTATTCACTATTCACTATTCACTATTCACTATTCACTGCGATACATCGCTTCAATAACCCCACCACCCAGACAAACCTCTCCCTGATAAAAAACAATCGACTGCCCTGGCGTGATTGCCCGTTGCGCTTCATCAAAAAATACTTTGTAGCTTGTATCATCAATCTTCGTTAATCGGCAGTGTTGGTCGCTTTGGCGATAACGTATTTTTGCAGTCAGGGCGTCAGTTAAATCTGCTTCGCTTTCTGCAATCCAGTTTATCTGACTGGTCTCCAATGTGTTGTGAAACATGGCCGGGTGGTTGTGTCCCTGTGCCACTTTTAATATGTTGTTCAGCAGATCTTTTTCAACCACGTACCACGGATCTTCGTCGCTGTCTTTCAGGCCGCCGATGCCCAGACCTTTGCGTTGTCCCAGGGTGTAATACATCAGACCGTTATGTGTGCCGATGTTTTTGCCATCGACAGTGTGAATTTCACCGGGTTTTGCTGGCAGGTATTTTTCCAGGAATGTATTGAAGCGGCGTTCACCGATAAAGCAAATGCCGGTGCTGTCTTTTTTATCAAATGTGATCAGGTCATTTTTTTTCGCCAGCTCGCGGATGTACGGTTTGTCAAATTCACCGATGGGGAACATGGCGTGTGATAGCTGGTGCTGGTTTAAGGCATGCAGAAAATAACTTTGATCCTTGTTAGTGTCACAGCCGCGCAGTAATTGTGTTTTGCCATTTTCCTCGCGCACGCGGGCGTAGTGGCCGGTGGCGATTTTTTCTGCGCCCAGTGTTTGTGCGTGTTCCAGAAAGGCGCGAAACTTGATTTCCTTGTTGCACAGAATATCGGGGTTGGGCGTGCGACCGGCGCTGTATTCGTCGAGAAAATGCTGAAACACCCGATCCCAGTATTCGCCGGAAAAATTGATGGTGTGTAGTTTTATGCCGAGCGTGTTGCAGATGTCGTTGGCGTCTTTCAGGTCGACCGCGGCCGCGCAATAATCAGCGTCGTCATCTTCTTCCCAGTTCTTCATGAACAGACCTTCGACCTCGTAACCCTGTTGTAGCAACAGCAGGGCAGCGACAGATGAATCGACACCGCCTGACATGCCAACGATGATTTTTTGTTTGCTCATGGTGGTCACTATGGAACGGTTATCAACATGTCCAGCGGATAACGTTTTCCGGCGAGATAATCATCGATGCAGTTGATCACCATCGGGCTGCGTAATTTGCATGATTCGTGCGTGAGCTCATCGCGGCTTTTCCAGACGGCCTGTATGATGCCGTCATCCAGTGTTTGCTCCGGGTCATGGTTTTCACAGTGGCCACAGACCGCGACGCGCAGAAAAGTTTCGCCGTTGTCAGGGTGTTTCCACAGGTAGATGCCGGTGACTGCTTCCGGGATAAACTGCCAGGCAGATTCTTCCCTGGTTTCCCGGATGACTGCGTCGATCAGGCTTTCGTCCGGGTCGAGGTGACCGGCGGGCTGGTTGAACTGGTGCTCGCCATGAATCAATTCTTCGACCATGAGAAATTTATGGTCACGCTCTATAATGGCGGCAACGGTGGCATGTGGTTTCCAGATCATTTATTTCTTAGATGTGGTTTTTTAGCGCGTTTTTTAATAACGGAATAGCGCCAGAAGGCGTCGATGGTGAAATAGCCGACAACACTGCTGATTGAGGCAACGGTGAAGCAGCCGACTAAAAATGGTTTCCAGCTGGCCGCCAGTTCGTTGAGTAGCCAGCCAAAAGTCAGTTCAAAACTGAAGTCGGTTGGTGGTTCGCCAATGATCCAGGTGCCGACCAGGTAAGCGAAATAGAACATCGGTGGAATGGTGATCGGATTGGTTATCCACACCAGCACGATTGATATCGGCAGATTGGTGCCAAGCCAGATCGCAGTGCCCGCTGCCAGTGCCATCTGGAAAGGTACTGGCATCCACGCGAAAAACAGGCCGACTGCAAATGCACCAGCGACTGAGCGACGATTGAGGTGCCATAAATTGGGTTTGTGTAACCAGTCGCCAAAAATCTGCAGTGTTTTGTTTTCTTTGATGGTTTGTGGCTTGGGTAGAAAACGTTGGAAAAACTTGCGTGGCATGGTTATAGTGGCAATAGTAAGTGGCGCGGAAAAAGTCAAGGACGCGATTATAACCTTTTTTTCATGATGCTTTTGCATAAGGGCACCTCTATTAATTGCTTGTGCCCTCTGGCTTTACACCCGGCTCAGAATCAAGGCGCGCTTTTGAAGCCATGCCCGTAGTTATAAGCATGGGCAT
>VAPF01058066.1_pt1 | contig 11850 bp, 8 predicted proteins | sample 3393931 | NCBI WGS metagenome assembly VAPF01 (sample SAMN08290437, study PRJNA428436) | hydrothermal vent metagenome | isolation source: Deep-sea hydrothermal vent chimney | place: Atlantic Ocean: South-mid Altantic Ridge | depth 2773 m m | reverse complement strand
GTGATAAAAAAGTACGTGAAATTGCTTTATGGAGCCGTATCAGATCGACCAGTATACTCAGTAAATCCATTGATGGTATTACAAAAGTTTATTGTGGGCACACTATTGTCGATGAGCCCAAGATGATTAAAAATATGCATTTCATGGATACTGGAGCCTACAAAAAAAATGGTAAGCTCTCAATATTAGCGATCAATAAATAATTAAGGTTAAAGAGTGTATCGTCTCCAACCGTCTTCCTGAGTCCACTTCAATTCATATGTGGGCCAATAATTTAAGTCCAGCTTCAATGTCACTATATTCTCCCGCCCATTCAGATCAACAACCTTCAAACGAACTGAGTCACGATGCTTTTTTGTTTGTACCACAGACAAAAAGGCATCAAGATCCGGTACAGCGACACCATCAACATTAAGAATGCGCAAACTCCCAGCCAAACCAAAATGATTTGCAGGGCTTCCCCACCACGTCCAGGCAATATACACTCCGTCTGCGTCATATCCTCGCTGCGCTGCAATAGATCGGTGCGGAGCCTGAAGTAATGCGCCTGACCAACCCACCACACGATCAGTGCCCATTCCACTTAATGAAACAGTGGGCACCTTTAATATCTGCTCTTTTCCTCGGCGCAATATAGTGACATCAATTATTTCTTTATCTCTGACCGCTTTCTCAACGTCACGAAAATTAGTCACAGGTGTACCATTGAGTGCGAGCAACAGATCCCCTTCAGTCAAAAGCCCAGCGGCAGGTGAACCGGCAACCAAGCGTGTAATCAGTAGCACCTCTCTACGCGCAGTATTGTGCGCTTCCAGCATGGTTACCCATTCGTTAGGCAACCCACGCTTGCGAGCTTCTGAAAGAGGCAACAGATAAAGCTCAACTTCTAACGAGCGCACTTTTGATGCAGGTGATTGACTCACCACATCAATAAGTTCCATCACCAACTCAGAAGGAATACCACGCATCACGCTATTGATTTTTTTACCCGTCTGATAAGCAAAATTTGCCCATAGCGCAATAATTTTTCCATCTTCATTGGCCAATACAGCACCCACGCTATTGACACTGTTTGTAAGCGCTGCAACCTCAATATTTGTATCACGAAACCAAGGCACAGAAGGCACTGGAAAAATCGCCGCATCAACCGACCGGATTGTTGTACTTTGAACCGTTAGTTGATGATTGCCCTTCAAACCCACTTGCCACACCCGATCCCCCTGCTTTAATGGTTGATTAACAAACTCAGCACTTTTAACAGGCGTATCGCCAATTAAGGCAGGGTCATATGAGACAACCGCCATATTATGAAAAGGATGAACAAATTCAACTTTTCCAGGCACTTCCAAAGAGCCTGCAAATGTAATATTTACATTGCCTAAAAAAGTGGGCACTGTATTTTGATCAACAACAATGAGCCCTTTTGTCGCGTCCAGCACAACACCTGTGCCAATATAACGAGAGTCGCGGACACCATCTATCCGAAATGGCATTTCGAACGTCACAATAGCTAATGAAGGTGCAATCGCTCTCGCTTTGGGGTCATCCACCTCGGTAAACTGTGTTGAAGCAGGCTTTAATGGCCTCACTTTGGGGCCTTCTGCTAATGCTCTACAAGGCCAATAGCCTGATTTATCATCACGTTCACATGCTTTTACAGGAAACCAGCGACGATCCATGGAAATCACCGCCACCATTTCATGATTGGGATTACCTAAATTAAAAAAACGTATTGAGGCTTGATCGCCATCCGCCAACGTTGCAAGCACGGCTTTTAGATCATCTAAATTTCGAATGGGTTGATCATTCATAGAGGTGATCACGACACCGCGCACAACAGATTCATTACCCAGAACATAACCTGAACTTGCGATATAAACACCTTCAACAGGAACATGATAGTTACGTGCTTGCTGATATGAGAGATCATGCAGCAAGCCACCCCCAAATGTAATATAGGACGCTGGGGTTATCGCATGTAAGTCAGCTACTTTTAAAGTCACGCTCAATAACGTTCCGGCGCGTTCAATATCAAATACAACCTGATCACCGACAGAATTATCCAGCAGTTCGGCTAAAGGTGGAAAGCTCGTCATTAACTGGCCATTAGCTTTCAGGAGGATATCACCCGGCATAAACAAGCCATCAGCGACCCCCTTTCTGATCACCTGATTTACAACCAGCATTCCAATACCTTTTGGGTGAGCATCACGAACCAATGTTTCAGATTCATGACTCAACCCTAATCGACGCAGCTCTTCATAAGGTTGGTGCCAAAATATTGTTTGCAATGTGCCTCTACTCACTGGCTGGTCAGCTTGAATTAATTTCAAAGCTCTTGTGATTCGATCAAGCGGTAAAAAAAAGCTCGCTGCATTTTTAAGATTAGCGCCTGCACTCAATGCAATCACATCCCCCGACATATCCACTACAGGCGAGCCAGACGCTCCGCCACTGATGCTGGAAGCGGCCTGCATATAAAAAGTATTAAAGTCGTTATAGCTGCCTTGGCCATAATTAGGTGCTCGGCGATCAAGACGTGCCAATGTTCCTGAAAGAATCGATAAGTGTTCTCCCCCATCATTACCGATGACACGTATATCTTTACCAACAACTGCAGCATCAGGATTGAGTTTGAGCTCAACAGGATTATTAAATGAAAGCTCTGCTGGATCGTATTGAAAAAAACCAAAATCATGCACAGGATCTCGGTAAATGGGTTTCAAATCCACCTCTTCGTGATTCAAAAACATCCCCACCGCCATCACGGGACCAGGTTGAACCACATGGCGATTCGTTAAAATAATGCCACGTTTAGCATCAACAACAAATCCGGTGGCCTGTTGAGAGCTGTTCCTGCTGGTGTCAAAGGGGCGCGCACTGTCCACCTTCAATGAGATCACAGATTCTGAAACCCGATCAACGATCGTCTCCCAACTTACTTTATCGACTGCGAAAGTATTGACACAAAACAAGAACGCAAAAATTCCCAGAAAAACCTGGCTGAGCCGGTTTGATGTATTCATTATTAACGTCCTGATTTTTTTCGATTTAGCTTTGTTCTGACATTTTTTTCAGAATTTGAACGACTCTTTCTTTTTTGTCTGGGTGTCACCAAATTAGGTTTTTTATCAGAATCACTGGCATAAGGGTTTTTACTGCTTTTGAACTGAAAACGAACCGGAGTGCCTTCCAGTCTTAACACTTTCGTAAATGTGTTCTCCAAAAAGCGTTTGTAAGAATCCGGTAGTGATTTTGTCTGGTTGCCATGCACAATAAACAGAGGTGGATTTTTTCCGCCTTGATGCGCATAACGCAGCTTTATACGTCGACCATGAACCAGTGGCGGTTGATTTTGATCAACCACATCTTCGAGAATTTGCGTTAAACGTGGTGTCGGCACCTTGATCATTGCTGAGCGATATGCTTTTTGTGCAAACTTGAACAGATCACCGACCCCCGTACCATGCAGTGCTGAAATAAAATGAATTCTGGCAAAACCAACAAATGACAGTTTAAAGTCCAGCATTCGTTTGATCTCTTTACGCTTTTCAGAACTCAGGCCATCCCACTTATTAACAGCAATAATCAATGCACGACCACTTTCCAGCACATAACCAAGCAACCGGGCATCCTGATCACTCACCTCTTTATGTGCATCCAGAACCAATATGACCACATTAGATTCTTCAATGGCTTTAAGTGTTTTGATGACGCTGAATTTTTCCAGCATATCATTCACTTTACTGCGCCTTCGCACCCCTGCGGTATCAATCAAGGTATATTTTTGCTCACCACGTACAAACGGAATAAAAATACTGTCTCGTGTTGTACCAGGTTTGTCGTAAACCACCACGCGATCTTCGCCCAGCATACGATTAACCAAGGTTGATTTACCCACATTCGGGCGACCAATAATTCCTAGCTTAATGCCACGATCGACTTTATTATCATCACCCTCTTCTTCAGGAAAGAGTTTAAACACTTCATCAAGAAGATCTTGAACACCCTCGCCATGTGCTGATGAAATTGCGATAGATTCACCCAGGCCAAGCGCTTGAAATTCAGCTGATACAATATCGTCGTTGAGCCTTTCAGTTTTATTGACAACCAAAAACAGCGGTTTACTTAAACAACGTAACCGTTCAGCCAGCACCTCATCAATGGTGGAAAGCCCTTCTCGACCATCCACCAGAAAAAAAACAGCATCCGCCTCCTCAGCAGCCATCCAGGATTGCTCGGCCATGACAACATCAATCCCCCTGTTTTTTTCTGAGAGGCCACCTGTATCAATGACAGAATAAGGGCGATCTCCCAAACGTCCTTTCCCGTAAATACGGTCGCGTGTCAGACCAGGCTGGTTTGCCACCAATGCATCACGTGTGCGGGTTAAACGATTAAAAAGTGTTGATTTACCCACATTAGGGCGGCCGACCAAGGCAAAAACAGGGTTCATATACTCAGCAATGTCATAAAATGTGAAAAGTTAATATGAATCATTTTTTCAGAAATAAAGTGTAGTTATTGAACATAATAATTTCCGTTTAATCAGCTAAACGCAATGCAGTGAGCGTACCACTCTTGCCAACGATATAAAGCACTCCATCAGCCACAACAGGGTCACCGAAAATACCTGACTTATCAACCCGGTAACGAGAAAAAAAGGATCCTTCCTTTTGTGACAACAAGTGTATGTAACCTTCGTAATCCGAGACAACAACATAATCATCCAAAATAACGGGGGCACTTAATTGACGGCCATGTAACTTTTCCTGTCGCCATAATGAAGCTCCTCCTCTTTGACTCAATGCCCACAGATGGCTTTGTTCATCAGTGATAAAAAGCTGCGTCTCATTGATCGCCATATTTTTAAAAGTAGAGATATTATGTGCCCAAAGAACTGCACCGCTGAACTGACCGACCGCCGCCACACGGCCTTGAAAGGTTGCAACATAAATGACTTCTGAACCCAGCAGCGGAGCACTATCAATATCGACCATACGTTCCAACTCTGACCGCCCCTCTGGAATCGCGATCGTTGCCTCCCATAGAATTTCCCCATCTTTTTGAGACACTGCAAGCATTTTACCATTAGCAAAACCGGCATATACATTGGCTTCATCGACAAGCAGCGGACTCTCACCACGCAATGACAATACGGGTACTTTTTGACTGATCGCCCAATGCTGCTTACCATTCGCAGCGTCCAAAGCAAATAGTTTACTATCACTTGTACGAGTGAATACCTGCCCTTTCGATTCAACAGGAGGCGATAACACTTCACTCGACAACATGCTTCGCCAAACTTCTTCCCCGTTGTTTCTATTGAGCGCCAACAACTCTCCATGATGTGATCCTAATAATAAAAGATCATCTGAATAACCGACACCTGCCGAGAGCTCTACACCGGTATTAACACTCCATAGCTTTTCACCACTGTTTTGATCAAGTGCTATGACACGTCCTTCACCGTCACCAAAATAGATATGTCCATCAGCCACCCGCAATGTTAATGGGTCTGTGGTTGTCGCAATCTCTCCATCCTTGTGAACCCACATCACCTCAAGCTGAACAACAGGGTCAAACGGAGTGAGTTCAGCAGGAGGATCAACACGACTTTTATTGGAACTACATGCACTCAGCAATAGCACTAATAAAACAGTGATACAGCATCGTTTTACTTGACCGCTGACTATCAAGAGTTATCTCCTGACCCTAAATCATCCAGTTTCATCTGTAAAAATGGACTGCTCGATAAACTTTCACCTTCTGCAAGTGCTTTTTTGTAGGCCGTACGTGCTAATTCAATTTTTCCTGTCGCAATATAGATGTCACCCTTCAACTCATCATAGTCCGCTGTAAAGCTTTCAGTATTACTGACCTTCTCAAGCAGCAGCAATGCATCTTCATTTTTATCAGTAGCAATAAGTAAGCGTGCCAGACGCAACCGAACAAGGTGTTGCATGCCAATATCATCACTACGATCTAATGCCCATTGCAGTTGTATTTGAGCCGCCTCAAGATCATTTTTATTTACGTTAGCTTTAGCCGCTGCCATGGCTGCCAATATCGCATAGGGTGAATCGGCATAATCACTTTTCAAACGTTCTACACGTTCAAGTACGATATCATTCTCTTCTTCAGCCAGCGTCGTCATCAATTGCTGGTAAGCCATTGATGCAGACTCTTGTTGATTGCGGCTATGATCCGACCACATATTCCAGCCAACAAGTGCAGCCACACCGATGGCAAGTCCAAAAATAATGGCCGTACCGTTTTCGTTCCACCATCTTTTGATTGCTTCAACTTGCTCTTGCTCAGTTTCGTTACTCACGACTCTTCTCCAAATTCAATAACTTAAAATATGTTTTTAATTAAAAACATCAGGGTTTAACTCAGACCATTTAATCGTTCGTTGAGGACGATCTTCTCGCAGGTATTTCAGCCCAACAACCCTTTTCTCAATCTCATCATCACCCAAAACCAATGCAATGCGTGCTCCGCATTTATCCGCTTTTTTAAATTGTCTTTTAAAACTACCTCCCCCACAATTCACTCTTAATGTAAGGCGGGGCGAGGCATCTCTCAACTGTTCTGCGATTAATAGTCCTTGCTTAGTTGCGCCATCTCCCATCAATACCATGTAGACATCCACAGAGGCTATCTTTGTTTGGCCAGACTCTTCAAGCAAAGCGATCAAACGCTCTATACCCATGGCAAAACCAACGGCGGGTGTTGCTTTACCACCGAGTTGCTCAACCAGCCCATCATAGCGTCCGCCCGCACACACGGTACCTTGCGCTCCTAAACGAGTCGTGACCCATTCAAAAACTGTTTTCCCATAATAGTCCAGCCCTCGAACCAGACGTGGATTCACTGTATAACTAATTCCAGCACCATTTAAAAACTCTTTTAACTGATCAAAGTGCAAAGTTGATTCACTATCAAGAAAATCAGATAATTTAGGAGCCGCTTCTATTAAGCTTTGCATCTCTCGATTTTTACTATCGAGAATACGTAACGGGTTTGACTCCAAGCGTCGTAAGCTATCATCATCCAGTTGATCTAAATGATCTTTAAAGTAAGTTACTAAGTAGTCACGATATCTGTTTCGCGAGGTCGATGTCCCTAATGAATTAATTTGTAATTCCAGGTCATTCAAACCCAATTCACGCCACAAACGCGCTGTCATCATAATCAATTCAGCATCAATATCGGGGCCATGCATACCAAATGTTTCAACACCAATTTGATAAAACTGGCGATACCGCCCTTTCTGTGGCCGCTCATAACGAAACATCGGCCCCATATACCACAACCGTCGTACTTCATTGTGCAGCAAACCATTCTCCAGACAGGCACGCACACAACCTGCTGTCCCTTCAGGCCGCAATGTCAGACTATCTCCATTACGATCATCAAAGGTATACATCTCTTTCTCTACAATGTCAGTCACTTCACCGATGGTGCGCTTGAACAGGTCTGTTTTTTCAAGAATAGGAAAGCGAATTTCGTCATACGAGTAAGCACAAAGTATACGCCGCATAGACTTTTCTAAACGTTGCCAACTCGGTGTTTGAGCAGGCAAAATATCGTGCATTCCACGCACAGCTTGAACCGTCTTTGACATAAACCTTAAAATTCGTGAGCCAAAAAATTCTGAATTATACCCTAGGAGGCTGTCTGAGAATAGAAGCAGTCTTGTCCAAATATGAAATGAGCCGTGCGACACGAAGTTACACGAAAGAGGCGCGGACGAAATGCATGATATCGTTCTTACAACCACCAATTACTCAATGGCTGCTTTGCGGTACTACCGAGTGAGTGGGCAATTCCTCGGACTGGACCCCTTGTGAAGGAAAGGGGTCAATCTTATTTTACAATATACAAAGCACTTTCTATCAGCTCTCCATTACTACTTATAACGTAACAAAAAAGTATCCCCCCACTGATGCACTACCAACCCTAGTAAAATCATCACGGTGCCCAATATGATCGTCAAATTAACGATCTCGTTATTTACCAGAGCGCCCAGTACCAGTGCAAAAACTGGTGTAATCAAAGTAATCATTGAAATACTGGGCGTACTCAAGTGCTTCAACAAATAATAAAACAAGACAAACCCAAACACTGAACCAATGACACCTAAATAGAGGATCGAAGCAAGCGCACGATCCGGTATTTCCACAGGCCAGCTCACTCCTGTTGCAACCGCTGTCAGTAAATACAGCGGAACAGCAACGATCAATCCACCGGCAACAACACTCAAAGGTGGAATGTCAACATGAGTACGTTTAATTAAAACCATACTTAGACTGTGTAAAACAGTCGATAAAAATACGGCCAACACACCTTTCCATGCTTCTGGATTACTTGGCATACGAGGATCAAACACGATAATTAGCCCCAGCACTCCAATCACCATGCCCACTATTTTTCCAACACGCCAAACATCCTCCTTTAAGAGCAACGCTGAAATAAGCGCGGTGACCATAGGCATTGCTCCATAAATGACAGCAACCAAGCCCGATGAAATAAACTGTGCGCCCCAATAAACACAAATCATGGCACCAAACGTGCCTACGCTTGAGAGCAGGTAAACCTGGCGTGCGGCTGGATGCCATGGAAAACGTACACGCCACAAAGCGATGATCGCCAAACAAAGCACCAATGAAATGACCATGCGTGCAGAAACCCCAAAAAGGTAACCCACTTCCATACTGCTCCATTGAATGGCCAACGGTGTTGTTGACCAGATTAGAACAACGCCGAAATAAGCGGCTGGCACAGACATTTTTTTTCTCCTCTTGAATATAATTTAGTTTTTCAAACAGCCAAAAAAAAGCCGCGGATAGTGACATCTGCGGCTTTTTAAAAATGAATTTTTAGGAACTGATTTTTACGACACTTTCATTTTCTCCAAGCACACAGCGACACATTTTCGCAGCACGGCGACACGCCATGCTCGAATCATCACAATGTAGTTTTTAAAAGTGTGTTTATTCATCGTAATCGTAAAAATTAGTTAAATTTCAGAATCAATAATTTGAACTGACTATCGACCAATGTCAATAGAATTTTTAATTTTCAGCACACAGATCAATTAAATATTGCATCAGCATCGGCACAGGGCGACCTGTCGCGCCTTTTTTCTCACCACTTTTCCAAGCCGTTCCTGCAATATCCAAGTGTGCCCAATGGTATTTTTTGGTAAACCTGGAAAGAAAGCAAGCCGCTGTAATAGTACCCGCATAACGCCCACCAATATTTGCAATATCAGCAAATGGACTTTTCAGCTGCTCTTGGTACTCCTCCCCCATAGGCAGTTCCCATGCGCGATCCCCTGAAGTTTTACCTGCGTTCAATAAGTCATTGATCAAAGGGTTATGATTGCCCAGAAGCCCACTGATATGATGCCCCAGCGAGACAACACAAGCGCCCGTTAAGGTCGCAATATCAATCACAACTGAAGGGTTAAGGCGCTCACAGTATGTCAACGCATCACACAAAATCAAACGCCCCTCAGCATCAGTATTGAGAACTTCAATTGTTGTGCCCGACATACTGGTCACAATATCCCCTGGCCTCGTAGCATGGGCACTCGGCATATTTTCAACCGCCGGCACAACGCCCACAACGTTCAAGGGCAAACCAACTTCAGCCACAGCGGATAACACGCCTAATACGCTAGCGGCTCCGCACATGTCATATTTCATCTCATCCATCGCAGCGGAAGGTTTAATCGAAATACCTCCCGAATCGAAAGTCACACCTTTACCCACCAATACAACGGGAGCATCCCCTTTTTTACCACCACTATAATTCATCACAATAAACTTAGGTGATAAAGCAGAGCCTTTTGACACGGACAATAGCGACCCCATTTTGAGCGCTTCCATCTGCTCTTGTTCTAATACTTCAGTCTGAATAGATGGGTGCGTTTCAGCTAATTTAAGAGCTTGCTCTGCCAGATATTCAGGGGTACAGATATTTCCCGGGAAATTCCCCAGATCTTTAGCCAGGTCAACCCCTTTAGCAATAGCAAGCCCCTCTTTTACTGCTTGTTCAGAATGAGCCAAGTCACGACGACTGGGTACGGACAGAATCAATTTACGAAGAGGGCGACGATCTGTTTTTTTCTCACTTTTAAGGTAATCAAAACGATATAGTGCGCCCCAAGCAGCTTCAACGGCTTGACGAATCTTCCAATGAGTATCGCGCCCTTTCACATTGAGTTCAGTTAAATAGTTGGTGACTTCCATTGCACCAATTTCATTCAATACGACGGTTGTTTTTGCAATCAGTTTTCGATAGACCGCATCATTGAAGTCACGTTCACGACCACAACCAACCAGTAAAACCCGTTCACATAATGTATTGGGCACATTATGCAGCAGTAAAGTGTGACCAAACTTTCCTTCAAGATCACCCCTGCGAATAATACTTGAGAGAAAACCACCCGAGATTTGATCAATCTGCTCAGCAGATGCACACATACGGCGAGGCTCAAAAATACCGACGACAACACACGCGGTGCGCTGTTTTTCGGGGTGACCACTTTTTATTGAAAATTCCATTATTTAAATCCTAACCCATCGTAATGCTGTTAAAATATAGTTTATGGCGCTGTAGTGTACCCATGGTATGTGAGAAATCACAGCGTTAATAACGATACTTTATTAATATTGTTCAAAAAAAACAAATAATCTATATACGAATTTAAAACATTGATACTCAATCGCTATATTATTAAGGAAGTACTCTTCACTCTGACAGCGGTCACTTCTGTTTTATTGCTGTTTTTTATTAGTGATAGCTTGGTGCGTTCACTCGCCAAAGCGGCAGCCGGTATATTGCCGAGTGATATTGTTGTGCAGTTATTAATGCTTTATATCACAGATACCATTGAAGTATTGCTACCTATTTCGCTCTATTTATCCGTCTTGCTTGCATTAGGCCGCTTCTATCAAGATAACGAAATGACAGCACTTGAAGCCTGTGGCGTGAGCACTCTACAAATATCTAAAAGTATTTTCTGGTTTGCACTCTTTGTTGCGCTGCTGACCGCAACATTCTCCTTTTATATTGCACCTTGGGCAGAACGCGGCATTTCACAGCTAAAAAATACAAGTGATACATCCACTCAACTCAGAGCAATTATTCCGGGCCAATTTAAAGAGCTGTCGGGCTGGGCACTTTACGTTGAAAAAATTGAACCCAGCACCAGTCAACTGAAAAATATTTTTGTAGAAGGTACGCATGAAGGTCAACTGCAAATATTGGCCGCCCAGTCAGCCCACGAGCGTACCCTGAAAAAAAGTGGTGACCAGTTTTTAGTTCTGGAGTCAGGTTATCAATATGCAGGGGTACCCGGCACTACTGAATTTACAGTGACAAAATTTCAGGAGCACGGCATACGTATTCATCAAAAAAATGACCCTCCTCCTAATCACAGCTACTCGACTAAAACTCCCTTTGAGCTACTGGCCATCAATAATCCGCGTTCCATCGCTGAATTACAATGGCGTATTTCCATCCCTTTATCGACATTATTACTCGCCCTGCTCGCTATTCCACTCAGTCGTACAACTCCGCGTCAAGGTAAATATTCAAAATTAGTGGTTGGTATTTTACTGTTTATTGTTTACAGCAATCTATTGGTCGTTGCGAAAAGCTGGGTTGAAAAAGGGGATGTTTCTGTCTGGATTGGCCTGTGGTGGGTGCATGGCCTCGTCATATTACTCATCACAATCCTATTTATAAAACAAAACAGCCCCACTTTTCTGAAAATCAGATTCAAGCATCCATCCAAATGAAAGTACCGGTATCATGAAAATATTAGATATATAT
>VAPF01012297.1_pt1 | contig 11852 bp, 14 predicted proteins | sample 3393931 | NCBI WGS metagenome assembly VAPF01 (sample SAMN08290437, study PRJNA428436) | hydrothermal vent metagenome | isolation source: Deep-sea hydrothermal vent chimney | place: Atlantic Ocean: South-mid Altantic Ridge | depth 2773 m m | reverse complement strand
TTGATAAAAATGGAAAAAAGATAAAAAATAAATTTGGGTTTATAGATATAATTTTTAGAAAAAAATGAAAATAGGAATTTTTATTGTGGCTCATGATGGTTTGCAATCAACACTAACAGGGGTTGGTATAATGGTAAATTCATTTATAGAATCTTTTTCGGAAATAATAAAAGAGATATCTTTTGTAAAAAATAAAGAAATAGAATTAATAGCGTTAGCGCCATATATTAAAAAAGATTCAAGAGATTTCCATATTAACATACAACAATTAACAAAAACTGTTTGTAAAAAAAATTGTGGAAAACTCGAAGAAATTCCAACCTTTTCAGATGGAAACTCTCAACAATCTATTTGGGGAAATTGTCTTCAGTGGAGAAGTGCTTCGTTAAGTGCTGCAGCAACAATTAATTCTCTAGGAAGCAAATATGATCTCATTTATGTAATAGGTCATGATACAATATTTTCTTTATTGGGAAAGTATTTATTGCCTTCTAAAAAGATAAAATTTATGTGGATTCCCCATAGCCTAGGAAATGTATTTACAGATGAACATACAGACGATGAAAGGATATTGATAGAAAAAGAAGCAATAAAATCTATAAATAATAATCCAAAATATTGTGTTGGATATATTGGAAATTCATTTAAAGAAATTTTATCGATAAAATACAAAGTAAAAAAACATAAATTAATTCCCATGATAAATGGGATTTATGACAAATCTGAAAGATATGGCTTATCTAAAAAAGATATAAAAAACATTGAAGATAAATACAAAATTCCAAAAAACAAGAAAATAATCTTTTCTTGGGGAAGGTGTGTTCAGCAAAAAGGATACGATTTGGTAATCCCAGCATATAAAAAGTTTATGAAAAAATTTCCAAATTATCATTTAATTTTATTAATGCCTACTGAAACTTCTATGAAAAGTTATGTGAGGAAAGTAAAAAACCAGTTAAAATCTCTACCAAGCAAATCTTTCACAGCAATATATTCTTTTGATAGCAAATTACCTTATTGTATTCTTAAGAATCCTAATCTGAAAATGGTAATTTTTGCTTCAAGATTTGAGGGCAACCCAATAATTGGATTGGAAGCATTACATTTTCATAAAAATTCGAAGATATTATATTCAAAAATAGATCCTTTAAAAAAATTATTTGATAATATTTCTTTTGCAAGGGGATTTTTATTAAGTTCTGGAGATTTACTAGATAAAATGCTTAAGATAGAGTCTGAAGAAATGATTGGAAATGAACAAAACAAAACAAAATTTGTTGATAATTATATTTATGGATTAAATAAATTCTTTTAATCTCTTTTTAATTTGATTGTAAAGTGAATCATACTCTATTGAACCTTCAAAAATAATGACATTATCCATTTTGGAAAAGGTTTCATCATAGAATTTATTTATCTTTTTTAAATTTTTCTTAAACGACCATAAATCCAAAACTTCGTTCATTTTTTTATTTTTCCTTTTGATTGAGAGTTCTGAAGAAATTTTTATATAAACATAAATGCAATCTAGATCATATTTCTTTAATATTGGGCGATAATCTTTTTTTGATAATTTTGTTTTATTTTTTATACAAAGATTATATGCTATTGTAGAAAAAATCCCCCTATCAACTAAGCAAGGCTTATTTTTCGAAAGTTTTTTTGCTGAAAAATATTTTAGTTTATCACTCTGCAAAAAGAAATTCTGGGGGAGCCCTTTGCTTTTTTCAGGGGAAATTTCATGAAATCTTTTATCTATGATTTCTCCGACTTTAGATATCTCAAATTCTTCAGATAATTGATTAATCAATGTAGTTTTGCCTGATCCTGGTAGACCTTCAAATATTATTATTGTCATAATATAAAAACCTCCCAAGTATTTTTAATTTTATCTGTTTTTCAGGTGTGCTCCAAGTTGACATATGCCCCCTTGTTATACACTACTTTAATGACAATTAAATTTATAACTGTCTCTCGCAACTGTTTTTTTTATGGTAGATGGATTAATCAATAGGCTAAAGGAACTAGAAATACTTTATAGAATTCCGCCTAATTTGAGAAAACCAAATAAACCGGCATTATATGTACACCTCAAAAAAGCAATTGGGTACCCAGATATACTGAATTTAATGTGTGATTCATTAAAAGAAAGAATGAAGTCAGGAGTCACTTGTGTTGCTGGTTCAGGGGTTGGAGGAATTCCCTTAGCTTCAGCAATTTCTTCGAGATACGGTTTAAGATTATCTATTGTTAGAGATACTCCAAAAATACCCAATCAATGGATTGAAGGGTACTGCCCAAATGAAGAGGATAAAATAGCTATTGTGGATGACACAATTTTAACTGGAGAAAGTCTCATGAAAATGATAAGGGTTATGAAGAGAACTCGTGCTGAAGTAGTTGGATGTTATGTGGTTTGTAAAAGAGGAAATGTACAACTAAATGAAGGTCTTGAATTTTTAATAACTCCTGAGGACTTGCTTTAATAACCAACAAAATTATAAACTAAAGATTATTGTTTTTGGTATGGCAAGAAAACTAATTATTGGTGTAATGGGTCCGGGAAGAGGTGCTTCGGAAAATGATATAAGAAATGCTACAATTTTAGGTAATTTAATTGCAGAAAATGGCTGGATTCTTTTAAATGGAGGTAAAAATAAGGGTGTTATGGATGCTTCAAGTAGAGGCTCAAAATCAAAAAATGGGGTTACTATTGGAGTTTCATCCTCGTGGAACAAAGAAGACCTTTCAGAATTTGTTGACATACCAATTCTTACTGGAATGGGAAGTGCAAGAAATAACATAAACGTCTTATCAAGCGATTTTGTAATTGCATGCGGTTTAGGACTTGGAACCATCTCGGAAATAGTTTTAGCTTCAAAAGCTCGAAAATCAGTTATCCTTCTAGATGATGATGATGAAATATATCATTGTCTAAAAAAATATGAAAAAGGGGAAATTAATAAGGTCTCAACTCCTCAGGAAGCAATTGATTTAATTAAAAATAAGTTTAAGAAATAAAATTCATTTTAGGAATATTTTTAAACAAGAAGTAAAGACTATATCTATGAAAGAAATATTAAAGGTAGGTTTGCCCGGTTTTTCTGCAGAGTATAATGTGGAATGGTTTGAAGATACCGATTTTTCTAATGTAGAAAATATAAAACAGGTTTATGGAATTTTATTTAACAATGAAGGTAAATTTTTAATAATCAATACTGTTGGGAATTGGCAGTTGCCTGGAGGGAAACCAGAAAAAGGAGAATCATGGGAGGAAACAGGAATTAGGGAAGCGATTGAAGAGGCAGATGTAGAAATAGAAGACATAATTCCCTTGGGATATCAAAAAGTTAGTGAATTAAAAAAAGGAGGAGAGATGCCACATTTTCATCAATTGAGATTTGTTGCAAAAATTACGAAATTAAATGAATCTTCTGTTGATCCTGCAACTGGAAAAATTCCTGAAAGAAAATTTATTTTACCAGAAGAATTTTTAGAATATTGCCCATGGGGGGAAATAGGAAGTCATATCGTCCATTTAGCAAGAAAAAAAATTAATTCAACTGAATAACAACTTTTTTCTTTTAGAAAAAGAAGCAAAAGCGAGACTACCCCCTCCAAGATTATTTCTATTTTCTTTTTTGCCCCAAAGGGGTACTCTTCGAGCAGAAAAAAAGAAACAAAAAAGCGCGCGTGCCCAAAGACAATAAAACTCAAACTCAACTCTGCGGTTTTTTGTTACATAAAAAATCCTCGGGATCGTCTTGCAGACTTTCGCTTCGCTCACCCAGACATAACAGCGATTAAACAGAAAAACCTTGCAGGATTTTCCCAAATTTTTTCTTTCAGAAAAAACTCTCGAGCGTTCCGCAATTTTTCCAGCTCTGATTTCGTCGAGGGAAAAATTACTTCACCTCGAGCCATTCGGGTTGTTTAATCACGATGTTCATTTCAATTTCCAATCTCCTCCTAGCGTCGGTAAACCAAAAATTCTGATTTTGATATCTTCGCTTAACGCTCCAATGCGAAATTAAAATTGTCGCATAACATCGCTGATTAAACGAAATTGCTGAAAATAAAAAACTAAAATTGTCTACCTAGCCTCCAAGAAAGAGCGCGCGAGTTTTCTCCGAAAACAAATAGTTGGCTTCGCCTTGCAGAAAGATATATAACTTCAGATATTTAAGAATAATTATGGATATAATTATTAAAACCGCAACAATAGACGACCTAAAACAAATTCAAGAACTAAACTTAAAATTATCTAAAAAGGAAAAGAAAGAATACGACCCATTATTGGATTTAGACGAAATCACTAAAAATGGAATTAAGCATTTTAAAGACAGAATCTCTAAAAAAAATAGCTGTATTTTTGTTGCTATTATAGATAAGAAAGTTATAGGTTATCTTTGTGGGAAATTAGCCAAAACCGGATCATTTGGTCGTCTACCAAATATTATTGTTGCAGAAATAGAATCATTTTATGTTTTAGGCAAATACAGGTCTAAGGGAATTGGCAATAAATTATATTGCAAATTCCTTGAATGGAGTAAAGCAAAAAAAGCAGATAAAGCAAGATTGGACGTTCATCCACAAAACAGACTAGCGATAAAATTTTATAAAAATAATAATTTTAAAGAGTATTATTTGACTTTAGAAAAAGATTTATAGAAAGTTGTGTACAGAACAATAGCTAATGTCACTCAAGAGTAGCTAAAATAGAAAGCTTTATAAAGTTCGAAATTCTATAATTAATTATGAGTACTTCAGAAATAAAAACAAATAAACTTTCATTTCGTGCAGATGGATTTAATATTGCAAGGGGTAAATTTGAGTTTAAGTATACAGTTCCTATTTTCGGGGAAGAGAGTAATCGAGAAAGGACTATTAGACTAAAACTAACAAATTCAACATTATCCTATAGTGATAGATCTTCGAGCTCCCTTTCAAAATTTGTATTGATTGACGGTTATTATGATACCCTTGCCAATACTTTGACACCTTTTACTGTAGCTGATGCCATGGATCAGCCTTCGAGGATATATATAGATAATGATGAAGTTGCACGGGTGCAAGGAATTTGTGATAGAGCAGTTGATTCATTAGATATTTCTAGAGCCTATGAGCAGTTTATGGAAGATAGAAAGCCCTTAAGGGGAATAACTCTACGAAATATGTTGTAATATTTAGACAATTGGATATTATTTTTATTCGGATCCCAAAAACTTCTTTTTTAGAAAAAAAGAAGGCAAAAAAACGCGCTCCAACCCAACGACAATTTTAAAAAACAATTTTCAGCAACTACGATATCAAAGAATTTTCGGAGATTGGAAACTCACGAGGTCACTCACTTTGTTCGTTCCGCTCTGTAAAATTAACTTCTCTTAATCGCGATGTTCAACTCAATTTTCAATTCTCCTAAAATCTCAAATAAAACAAAATAACTAAAATCTCTCTCAGCCATCCCCCGGCCACCCACCCCAGATAGGAGGTGTGCGCTGGGTTTATCTTCGATAAAATAGAGAGTCTTTTTCTTCGAAAAAGAAATTTATCTAGGAATAATCTTTTTTTCACCACCCAAACGAAAGACATTTAAAGTTTGAATTATACTCAAAATCGGAGGAAAATAAAAATGTCAAAGTGTAAAGCAATTTTAGATGCAAAGAAGATTAAGAGCATTAGCTTACAAAAGAAAGATAGAGAGTCTTCTAAAAATACCAAAAAATCTAAGAAATAATTTTTATTCTTTAAAAAATGGTAGAAAAATTACATCATTATAGTGTGCCTCATTTAGTTCACATAGAAACTACTTATGGATGTAATCAAAGATGCATCTTTTGTTATAATCCAACTAGAAATTGTTCTATTGACTATAATAGATTGGACAAAATCGTTGATAGTGTATTCAAATCAAAAATTCCCCATGTTTATCTTATTGGCGGAGAACCTTCGATTTTGAAATTAGAAAAACTAAACGAATATATAGAGAAACTTTCTAAAAATTCTTCTGTCACAATTGTCACAAACGGATTCAGATATCTTAAAGGACTCTCAAAGAATCTTGCTTGTTTAGGAGTTCCAATCCATGGAAATAAACAAACTCATGAATATTTAACAAACAATCCTGGAAGTTATGATAAAATAATTGAAAATATAAAAAAATATATTGAAGAAGGATTTGATGTAAGGATTATCCCCGTTTTGATGTCTGTTAATTATAATCAAATGTACGATATAATCAAACTTTCTGTTAAGTTGGGTGCAGAAAGTATTTTTGTAGATAGATTTGAACCTGGTGGAATTGGCAGTAAACTAACAAAAGAGCTTTTACCTACTAACGACCAATTCAATATAGGTTTAGATCAAATGATAAAGGCAAAAAAAGATTTTGGAATCCCTCTAGGATTTGGAACAGCAATTCCCTATTGCCTAGATAAGAGACTAATTAAAGAGAATATCTATGCAAATTGTGGAGTCGGAGTTACATTTGGAGCAATTAGCCCAGAAGGAAATTTTAGAATTTGCAACCAATCTCTTAAAGTTTATGGAAATATCTTAAATGAACCCATAGAAAAGATTTGGAACAAAAAAGAATTAGATGAATTTAGGGATTTAAGTTGGGTTGATGAACCATGTAAAAGTTGTGATTTGTTACATGAATGCGTTGGAGGTTGTAAGGTTGATTCAAATTGTCCAGGAGAATTTTGTATTGATTGTGCAATAAGAGGATGTAAGAAACCAATCAATAAAGTAAAAATTAAGGTAGAAGAGCCAAGATTTAAAATGCCTAAAAAGATGAGAAGGTTTAAGAAAAATAGATCTTTGAGATTAAATGATTTTCATAAAGAAACTTATATTGTTACTAGATATCAAACCGTAGAAATAGATAAGTTTACTAAAAAAATCGTTGAGTTTATTTTAAAAAATAAGGAATATATTTTAGAGAAAGAAATTTTAGATAGATTTTCTAAAGATTTTAATAGGAAAGATTTAAGAGAATTGCTTTCTAAGTTTACCTATGTTGGAGCACTAGATGAAAAATGAAATCTTTTATTCAAATGTGCGATTGGGAAATAACTACAAATTGCAATTTAAATTGCAAACATTGTTTAATTAATCATAAGCCCGAAAAAGAACTTTCAACTAAAGAATGTCTTTTAATAATAGATTTGCTTAAGAAATTAGGCTGTAAACAGATAAATTTTACAGGTGGAGAAGCCCTTATAAAAAAAGATTTTTTAAAAATATTAGACTACTCTTTAAAAAAAGGAATGACAAATAATTTATTTACAAATGGAACCAAAATAAATGATAAAAATATTAAACTTATTAAAAAATATATTAATTATGTTGGAGTAAGCCTTGAAGGATTAAAAAAAGAAAATGATTTTCTTCGTGGAGAAAAATCTTATAATAAAACAATTAAAACATTAAAGTTATTTAAAAAATATAAAATTCCTTTCGGAATTTATATAACCTTGAATAAGCAAAACATTCCAAATTTAAAAAATACTCTTATCAGGATTAACGAATTTAATCCAAAAAACATTAGCTTAAATGAAATTGTCCTAAGAGGAAAAGCTAAGCAAAACAAAAAAGAAATATACATTAAAATAAAGAGAAAAGAAATATTAAATATTTTAAAAAAACTTTTTCCAAATGAAAATTTTAAAATTGAAAAAGGTTGTAATATTAATCCTAGAAATATTTTTTTAACTTCTGAAGGAAAATTTTATTTCTGCACAGAAATAAGGCAATGTAAAAAAATGAATAATTTGGGTAGTTTTCTTCCACCAAAATTTCATAAATTTACAGAATTTTCAAATAATTTCTTAAAGAAAGAATTATCCAAAAAATGTCCGTATATCTCATATGTTTCAAAAAATATAACCCTAAATTTTTTAACAGGAGAAAAATGTCCATACCTAAAATAAACACCAAAAATTTATTTCCAAATATCTCCGAAACTTGTAAAAATTGTAATACTTGTTGCAATACTTACGGCTGGCTTTTAAAGAGAGAATCTGAGAAATTTATTAAAAATGGTTATCCCATTGTTCAAATAAATAAATCTCTTTTCTGCATAGATTCTTTTAAAATGGATTCAAAGGGAAATTTAATTTTGGACAAAATTCCTCGTTGTAAATTTTATAAGCAAAGACAATGCTTAATACAGGACGAGAAACCTTTTGATTGTAAAATTTTTCCGATTAAAGTTAAATTTTATGAGGATACCTGTATTTTAGGACTGAGTCTTGGTTGTAAATATATTTCAAATTTAAACGACAAAGAAAAAAATAAACTTTACAAAAGAGTAATTAGTTTTATCAATAACTATCCAAAAAAAGAATTAATTGAATACTTGGATTTAATGTATAAAGTTTACCTAATCTCAAAACCTAAAAGATTTTGGATGAAAAAATTAATGAGCTTCAAAAAAAATGAATGTTCTTGGAATTTAATCTCTCTTCATAACTAAATAAGTAGTTCTGTTTTTTGGAATATCCGGACAATCTGTAATCGTCTGCCCATAAAAACCATTTTGAGTAAAAACCTTTGCAGTTTCCTTTAATTCCTGTTCACTTTTTGGATAAAATTGGACTACAAGAGGACTTCCTTTATCTAATAACGAATAAATTCCTTGAGCAACTTTTCGAATTTCTTGTTTATCTTTAATCCATTGAAGTGCAGATACTGAAACAATTCCATTAAATTTCTCTCCCGCAAAAATTTCTCCAACTTGCCTCATATCTCCAACATATGCTTTAAAATCCTTTTCTTTTGCTTTTTCAATCATTTTTGGCATTAGATCCATGCAAGTTATATCATATCCTTCGGAGCGATAAACTTCAGCAGTATATCCTGGACCAGAGCCGATGTCTAATAAAGATGCTCCTGGTTCTAACCCTAAAAGTTCTAAAACCCTATATGCTATTTTTTCTTGAGCTCTTCTCATTCCTCCAGAGCGAGCATATCTATCAACTTCTTCATCAGTATAATAAAATGTAGGACTTCCTAAATATTCTTCAGGTCTATCATTTTTTACAATCCATCCTTTATTTTTTTTAAATCTTCCTTCATTTTTTTGATTTCTATTTTGTTTTCTTCCCATCTTCTCAAATAAACAATCTTCTAGGTTTTTATTCCTTGCCATAAAAATGTATATTTATTTTTCTTTTTAAATGTTTCGGTATTCATTACTTTTAAGTAGTTATTCAAGTCTTTCGCAAACTCAAAAATTCCCCTCCCAAAAAAAGAAGCAAAAAAGGCGCGCACCTCAAATACAATGGGATGGCTAAAAACCCACCTGAACTAAGAGAGATTTTAGAAATATCAATACGGAGAATTAGAAACTTGCTACACTTTGTTTCGCACCACGCCTTGCAGGCTCTCACTTCGTTCGGGTCAAGCAACAACAGTTAAACAGAAAAACCTTACAGGTTTTTCCCAAATTTTTTCTACGAAAAAACTCCGCTCCATTGCACTCCACTCTGCCCTTCGGGGAAATTCGCTTCGCGAACTTCGCACAATCCCAATGTCACTTGCAATTTGAGAGCCCCCATAGGAGGATGCACCCGCAGTTACTTCGCAATAGATAGTTTTCGGCTTTGCCTTGTAAAATTATTTAAATTCTAAAATGGATTCCCAATTTTCTTCTTTCCTATACAGAAATCAGAAAGTCCACAATATAAATTATTTTTATTATCAATTCCTGCAGGAAAAATAATATCATCTAGTTTTGGGGTCCTTTTTGAAGGTGAATGAGGAAAACCTTCTCTTTTGTCAATAATTTTAAGTCCAGAATGTGTTCTTGTTTTTGGATTAAATCGAAAAGCCATCCCATAATAGTGTTTTTCTAATTTGATTTCCCCGTTAATTGTTTGGTGTGCAATGTGCCCAATCACTCCAATCTCCCCCCCCGAGAGTTTGATTGCTTGGTTTACGCCACCCCAGAGATTATCATCAAATAAATCTTCAATAATTTTTGCACCATTATACCAATCATCTTCGGCAAAAGTTTTTAATTCATCAATACTTCCCACTTCTAAATATCCGATTTTTCCTCTACCTCCAATCTTTCCTTGCGGTCTTGTGAATACTCCAATCCCATAATCCAAATCAACAAAACGTATATCCTTCATCCCTTCAGGACCTGAAGTAAAATATTCTAAATCTTTGATTGAATCTCCTCTATAAATCTCTTGTCTCCATCGCATATCCCTTCCAACCTGCCAAACTTTTACTCCTAAGATAAATGTTTCCCCATTAATTTCAACATGTGTTGGATCTTGTAAAGGAAGAGACTTTATAGAATTATCAACTACCCATAAATTAGACTTTTTATCTTTTTCATATGCAAAAGAAGTTTGAGAATCTAACTCAGACTCAAGCGATTCCATTCTAACTCCCATATAGTTCTTTCCATTAAATTCAAAAGGAACTGTTGGATTATATACTGTTTTCCCGTTTTTATTTGCAAAATTTAAAATACTTGCTTTCATTTTAATCATTAATTTTAAAAATATACTCTCTTTATAAGGTTTTCCATTATTTACTACTATATAATAATGATTGAATAAAAATAAGGAGACACCCCAAAAATATTGTTTGTTCCGCAAATAATTGATAAAAACTAGGATTCTCAAGCTCTGATTTTTTGTCTTCGACATCGTTGCACTAAATTTTAGCCCTTCGAGGAAATTCATGGGGCAAGTAAATCTGGAAAAACAGTTGTTTCTATTGATGCTAGTCAAAATCAAAGATTGGAGTTTTTAACAAATGAAAGAACCTTAATTAACAGATTTAAAAGAAAAAGGATCGTTGCTATAGTTGCGCCATTATGACATCCCAACTCAACTACCTCTCCTCCAATATTTAGGGCAATTGTTTAAATTAATAAATGGTAGACATTTATACCCTAATCAGGATTACTTATTCCTTGCTTATTAAGTATTTCTAAAATAAATATATTATCCATATGATTTTAATAGAAAAACTATTTATTAAATTTGTGTATTCTTCTTTCTAAAAAAGAAACAAAAAAGCGCGCGTGCCCAAAAACAATAAAACTCAAACTCAACTCTGCGGTTTTTTGTTACACAAAAAATCCTCGGGGACGTCTTGCAGACTTTCGCCTATGGCTCGGGAGACATAACAAAGATTTAAAGGAAATTTCCTGCTGAAATTTCCCAAATTTTTTCTACGAAAGAACTCACGAGGTCATTCCGCTTCGCTCCATTCCGCTCGTGCTTTCAATAAATTGAAAGTCTTTAAATCTGAACGTTAAGTACAATATTACTCGGACACTATCCAAATATTTATATTGGTGTATTTCTTTCCATTAATTATGAAGTATCTTACCTATTTTCGACCAACTGAAGAATTGTCTGATTTAATTTTAAGACAAAATAATATTGTCTTACCAAGTTCGGGATTACATTCTACACTTTGCTTTTTTTATATGGAACCCGAACAAGAAGAAGAATTAGTTTCAAATTTGTCTAAAATTAAATTTAATCCTTTTGAAATAGAAACCAAAGAGTTTGATGATTTTGATAAAGATTCTTTAGTATTAAAATTATCTCGTCCGGATGAACTTTTACAATTGCATAAAGGAATTGTTGCTGTTGTAAGAAATTATGCCGATGCAAAATTTGATGCAATCGCAAAACAATATTTTGGAGATAACTATAATCTTCATTTAACAATTTCAAAATCATCTTCAGAATTTGATAGAACTTCAAAAGGATTAATTGGTCGAAAAGATAGAATCGCAAGATACACTTTAGCAAAAAAAGAAGAATGTGTCTGGAAAGAAATACAAGATTTTTATTCTACTAGATAGTGTCCTG
>VAPF01081428.1_pt1 | contig 11866 bp, 8 predicted proteins | sample 3393931 | NCBI WGS metagenome assembly VAPF01 (sample SAMN08290437, study PRJNA428436) | hydrothermal vent metagenome | isolation source: Deep-sea hydrothermal vent chimney | place: Atlantic Ocean: South-mid Altantic Ridge | depth 2773 m m | reverse complement strand
CCTTGACGAACGAATTTTGCACCAAGATAAATGGTTGATTTTTCAGTAAGATACAATGCCTGAGACAATTTGCCATAAAAAATAATCAGGAAACTTTAGTACTGTAATAGTTCATTAGTGCCTTAGAGTCGTCCGTTTCGGCCTTCGAGTCAGGTAAGCGAAGCGGTAGCAAAGACTCCGATACTCCCCGTACGTGAGAAGGCCGAAACGGACGGAGATGAGGTGCTGGTGAACTATTACATTATTATTAATAGATCAAAAAATAATTCGGAGTCAGGTCTTGAGGAAGAAGAATGGTATTCTCTTTTCTCACAGCCAGAACTGAAATAAAAAAAAGGGGGGGGTGGGCATAAAAAAAGGCTTACAGATTTCTCTGTAAACCTTTTTTTAATATTATGGCGGAGCCGACCGGGATCGAACCGGCGACATCCTGCGTGACAGGCAGGCACTCTAACCAAGCTGAGCTACGGCTCCAAAATTTGTGGTGGGCGGTACAGGGATCGAACCTGTGACCCTCGGCTTGTAAGGCCGATGCTCTCCCAGCTGAGCTAACCGCCCAAATTTCGTTGAGACTTTTAACATAGACGACGATAATTAGTCAAGCTAATTATCGTCCCGACAGTGAAATTATAACCCACTGACCAATGAGGTATTATCCCTCCAGTTAACAGGCCAGGGTATTCTCCGGAGCATGTAAACCATCGTTGGGTAACATAATATCCGGACAAAAGAGATCTGTACCGCTGTCCCGGAATATGGAGCCGCCTGCCGGGACAATAATGGCCGTTTCCAGGACATTATCCACATGATCCACCAGTTCAATATGCAGACTGTTAATCACCTTTTCCGGGACATCCCGCAGATTACGCTCATTCTCCTTAGGCACCAGGACGTGGGTAATATTGGCCCGCCTGGCGGCTAATAATTTCTCGGTAAGCCCGCCTATGGGCAACACCCTGCCTCGCAGGGTAATCTCACCAGTCATGGCCAAATCACGCCGCACCGGCAAATACAAAAGAGCGGAGACGATGGAGGTGACCATGGTTATCCCGGCCGAAGGGCCGTCCTTGGGAATTGCCCCTTCGGGAACATGAATATGAATATCAATCTTTTCGTAAAAATCGCTGGCAATCCCCAGGCGATTGGCCCGGGAGCGGACATAGCTTAATGCCGCCTGGGCCGATTCCTGCATAACGTCTCCCAGCTTGCCGGTAATCAAGAGCTTACCACTGCCTGGCAGCAAGACGGTTTCAATCTGCAGAATCTCACCGCCCACCTCAGTCCAGGCCAGACCGGTGGTGAGACCTACGGCATCCTGTTCCTCGGCAACCCCAAAGCGATACTTGGCGGTACCAAGATACTTCCCTACCCCGCGGCCGGTAACCCGGTAACGTAATTGCTTATTTCCCTCACTAAGCCGCCGCCTGGCAATTTTACGATAAATACTGGCAATGGCACGTTCCAGATTTCGGACTCCGGCCTCACGGGTATAACGGCGGATAATTTCCAGAATACCGGCGCTGTTAAATACCACCTCACCTTTATTAAAACCATTTTCCACCCTTTGTTTAGGCACCAGAAACCCTTGGGCAACGGCCATTTTATCCTCCTCGGTATAGCCTTCCAGGACAATAATTTCCATTCTATCCTGTAAGGGGACGGGAATGGAATGCAGAGAATTGGCGGTGGTAATAAAAAAAATATCGGAAAGGTCGTAATCCAAATCAAGAAAATGGTCGTTAAAGGCCGTATTCTGCTCCGAATCCAAGACCTCAAGAAGAGCGGCGGCAGGGTCACCCCGGAAGTCTGTACTCATCTTATCAACCTCATCTAAGCAAAATACCGGGTTATTGACCTTTACCTTGCGCAAGGCCTGGATGATCCGCCCCGGCATAGCCCCGATATAGGTGCGCCGATGTCCCCTGATCTCAGCCTCATCCCGGACACCGCCCAGGGAGATACGAACAAATTCCCGCTCCATGGCCCTGGCCACCGACTTGCACAGAGAGGTCTTACCCACTCCAGGCGGGCCGACAAGACAGAGAATGGGACCGTGGAGTTTCTCTACCTGGGCCTGAACCGCCAGATACTCCAATATACGTTCCTTGGGCTTACGCAGCCCGTAGTGATCCTCATCCAGCACCTTTTCAGCCTGATTAATATTCAATTCAGACTCACTTTTGTCCTGCCATGGCAGGTTCAGGATACAATCCAGATAGTTCCGCACCACCGTGGCCTCGGCAGATGAGGGAGGCATAGGTTTTAATTTCTTCAGCTCCTGCTCCACCTTCTCCCGCGCCACAACCGGCATATTCTTGTTTTTTATGCGCCGGGCCAGGTCATCAAGCTCGGCACCATGTTCATCATTGTCCGGCCCGATTTCCTTCTTTATTACCTTTATCTGCTCAGTGAGATAATAGTCACGCTGGGTCTTGGCCAGTTTTTTCCGAACTCTGGCCTGAATAACCCCCTCTAATTCAGTTAACTCCAGCTCGCGGCTAACAATATCCAGAACCAGAGCGTATCGTTCACGCAGGTTGATTTTGCTTAGAATTGATTGTTTGTCAGCAGAATTAACCGGCAGATGCGAGGCCAGAACATCTATAAACCTGGCCGGATCAGCTATACTCTCCACCGATTTAACCACCTCCGGCGAAATTTTCTTATGACGGGCGGCATAGCTTTTAAAGGAAAGCAATAATTGCCGCTGATAGGCAATATTCTTAAGGTCATATTCGTTATTCTCCTTGATATCCTCAACCCGCCCCATGAAAAAGTCGGGCTGATTAAGAAATTCAACCAGCAACCCGCGCCGTTTACCCTCCACCAGGGCCTTAATAGTACCATCGGGCAGCCGCAAGAGCTGGAGAACCTTGGAGATAGTGCCTGTCTGATGAAGATCCGCGGCATTAGGCGCATTGATAACGGCATCAACCTGAGCTACAAGAATAATCTCTGTGTTGTTATTCATGGCGTATTCCAACGCCTTAATAGAGTTTTCCCGGCCGACGATCAGGGGCGCCGCCATATAAGGGAACACCACGATATCACGCAGAGGCATGACGGGCAAAACTTTTATATCATTATCAACGCTCAAGATTCTCTTTCCTCAAAGGTTCAGGCGCTTTTTTTCTCGTTCTCGTATAGAACAACGGGATAATCGCCATGCAGAATAACCTGCTCACTAATCACACATTCGCGGACATCCTCTTTAGAGGGCAACTCATACATGATATCAAGCATAGCCTCCTCCATCACCGCACGCAGCCCCCGGGCTCCGGACTTACGCTTCACCGCCTCAGCAGCAATGGCGGTCAGCGCCCCTTCCGTAAAACGCAGACGGATATGGTCGTAGGCGAATAATTTTTTGTATTGCTTTACCAGGGCGTTTTTCGGCTCCCGCAGGATACGGATGAGATCTTCTTCTTCAAGTTCATTCATAGTAGCGACCACCGGCAAACGGCCGACAAATTCCGGGATCAAGCCAAAACGGAGCAGATCCTCAGGTTGCAGCATGGCCAGAATTTCGCCCATTTTCTTCTTGCTTTTGACCTTTACCTTGGCCTCAAAACCCATTGACTTTGAGCCCTTGCGGCCGCGTACAACTTTATCAAGCCCCACAAAGGCACCGCCGCAGATAAAGAGAATATTGGTGGTATCAAGTCGAATATACTCCTGCTGAGGATGTTTGCGTCCACCCTTGGGCGGCACCGAGGCCACCGTCCCTTCGATGATTTTCAAGAGAGCCTGCTGTACCCCCTCGCCAGACACGTCCCGGGTGATGGAGGCAGAATCCGATTTACGAGCAATTTTATCAATTTCATCAATATAGATAATCCCGCGCACCGCCCGTTTGCTGTCGTAATCAGCCGCCTGGAGAAGATTGACCAGAATATTCTCGACATCCTCCCCCACATAACCAGCCTCTGTAAGGGTGGTGGCATCGGCCATGGCAAAAGGAACATTCAGGATACGGGCCAGGGTCTGGGCCATCAGGGTCTTGCCGCTGCCCGTAGGGCCAATTAGCAGAATATTACTTTTCTGGAGTTCAACATCATCTAAGTCATGATGCTGGCAGGTAATCCGTTTGTAATGATTGTGTACCGCCACGGCAAGAGCCTTCTTGGACTTATCCTGACTAATGACATACTCGTCAAGACGCTCCTTTATCTCACGGGGTTTGAGAAGTACATCAGAGTTCAGCAAATCCTGCTCCGGGATATTTTTCCGGCCCTCCTTAACCATATCACTACAAAGCTCAATACACTCATCGCATATATAAACCCCAGGGCCGGCAATAATCCTCTCAGCCTCTCCGCTGTCACGGCCGCAGAAAGAACATACTATAGAATCCACCACATCCTTATCTTTCTTTTTACTCATCTCTATTTACTCCCCGGTATCGGACATGACGCGTTTATTCAGCACCTTATCAATTAAACCGTATTTCTTGGCCTCATCGGCGCTCATAAAGTAATCACGTTCAGTATCCCGTTGAATTTTATTCACCTTCTGACCGGTATGATGGGCCAGGATCTTATTTAAATCCTGCCGCATACGAATAATCTCCCGGGCGTGAATATCTATATCAGAGGCCTGGCCCTGATAACCGCCCATGGGCTGGTGAATGAGAATACGGGAATTAGGCAGGGAATAGCGTTTGCCTTCCGTACCCGCGGTTAATAATATCGCCCCCATGCTGGCCGCCTGCCCCATACACAGAGTGGCGATGTCACATTTGACATAATTCATGGTATCATAGATAGCCATACCGGCGGTAACCACTCCGCCGGGTGAATTTATATAAAAGGTAATATCCTTTTCCGGGTCTTCTGCCTCAAGAAACAGAAGCTGGGCGATAATAAGGTTGGCAATATCATCTGTCACCGCCGTACCGAGAAAGATAATCCGCTCCTTTAAGAGGCGGGAATAAATATCATAGGCTCTCTCGCCCCTCGGACTCTGCTCCACAACCATGGGGATCAGGCTCATGATGCGGCCTCCGTGGTCTCCTTGCTTTCATCCGTGGCCGTAACAAAAACGATCTTGGCTTCATCACACAAAAACTTAATTATCTTCTCGTTTAAAAGCTCGTGCATAAAGGGCATAATATCGTTACGGCCCTTAAAATAGCCCTTAACATCGGCCACGGTCATGTTGTACTGTTGAGCGATCCGCTCATAGCCCTTTTCAATATCCTCCTCCGCCAGCTTTATATCCTCCTGCTCAGCTATTTTTTTGAGGATAAAATCGCCCTTTATCCGGCGCTCGGCGGATTCTTTATACTGCTCGGCCAATTTCTCACGGGTCAGACCAGCGGCCTCGACGCTCAGCCCCTGACGTTCCAGATTGCCCTCCAATTCCTTGACCAATTCATTTATTTCATAAGCCACCAGGCGAACCGGCAAATCAAAATCATGACTGTCCATTAACTTCAGCATAATCTTATCAGCGACATCACCGTCCATAGTCTTTTCTTTTTCGGCCTTGATCTGAGCGCGGACATAGACCTTCAGATCATCAAGGGTCTTGAATTCTTCGTCCACATCCTGGGCAAAATCATCGTCTATGGCAGCCTTTATCCGCTCTTTAAGATCTTTGACTGTTATCTTAAAATCAATTTCCTTGCCAGCCAGAACTGTATTGGCAAAATCGGGCGGGAATTTGACATTGCGCTCCGTCTCCTCTCCTTTTTTGAGACCAAGCAGCATCTCCTCAAATTCCTTGCCGTTCGTACCGCTGCCGATATCGAGAGAATATTCAGTTCCCGCCGCGTGCTTAATGGGAGTGCCGTTCTCAAAGCCCTGAAAATCTATGATGATCAGGTCATCCATCTCGGCGCCTCGATCTTCAACGGTCTTTAAAGGAGCAAGTTCCCGCCTGGTATTTTCGATGTGCTTGGCGATTTCATCCTCATCAACCACAATTTCCGGGTGTTCAATCTCCAGCCCCTTGTATTGGCCCAGTTCAATTTCCGGCTTTATCTCTATCTCAGCCTCATAATAAAAACTGCCGTCATCCTTAAATTCATAGGATTTAATATCAGGATGAACCACCGCCTCCAACTTAGTCTCGGTTAGAGCGTCAAAATAGGTATCCTGGATCAATTTTTCACTAACCTCGTTTTTGATCCGCTCGCCATAGGTTTTTTCCATAACCTTTTTCGGCACCTTACCCTTACGAAACCCCTTGAGGGCGGCACCAGACTGCATTTTTTTATAGGCCGCGTCCATATGCGGGCCAACCGCCTCCTGAGGCAGAGTGATCTTGATTGATTTACGTAAATTACTGATATCTTCAACCGCTACTTCCATAACCATTCCATCCTTTTTATTTATTTATCGACCGTTTTTGATTAACTGACAAAAGAAAAATACGCCAGTGTCATATTTGACCAGCCGGCGTTTCCAAAATAATATCTCTTTTACTGGTGCGAGAGGGGGGAATCGAACCCCCATGCCGTCAGGCACTAGATCCTAAGTCTAGCGTGTCTACCAATTTCACCACCCTCGCTCTGTTTTCTACTGCGGAAACACAACCTTAATATGTAACCGGCAATGCTCCTGCGACAAAATAAACAACTTTGCCTATTCAGTCAAGGCTGGGGGCGTGAAATAAATCATTTGACATCAGTTCATGAAGTTGATAGCTAATAGCCTGTGGTAATATAAGCTTAACAAATACTTTTATGCCTAATTTCACCTTTTTGGATATCTAACGGGTATGACTAATAAAACTAAATTCACTCCCCGGGGCAGGGCCTTGCTTATCGGCAGTCTGCCAGTAGACGATTATGACCAGGCCCTGCGGATGATAATGGCCCACACCCCGGAGATTCCCCTCTGGCCTCAACTGCCATCCAATCCCTTAGAGAGGATGTTAAACCAGTTTGTCGAGGATCTCCCCGGTCTGTTTGAAACCGAGAACAATACCTGGTTCGACCTCGGCAGCCCTGATTTTGAGGCCGAGCAGTTAGCCTTCTACGAAGAATACCTGCGGGTTAGTGAAGACCACTCCCTGCTGCTTAACTCCCGTTTCACGCTCAGCGCCAAACGGGCCAGGGGCATATATGCCCTGCGTGATTCCTTGTTGGATACCGCTCCCAGCGCCGTTAAAGGCCAAATTACCGGCCCATTCACCCTCCTCACCGGGCTGCATGACAAGAATCACAAACTGGGCTATTACAATCCAGAATTCAGGGATATAACAGTAAAGAATTTAGCCATGAAAGCTGCCTGGCAGGTTGAATTTCTGCGGGATAACGAACGGCCGGTCATCATTTTCATTGATGAACCTGCCCTGTCCGGCCTTGGTTCATCGGCCTTTATCAGCATAGCCCTGGAAGATATCGCCCAGGATCTGGCTGAAGTTATCGGCGCCATCCAACAGTCCGGCGGCCTGGCCGGTATTCATGTCTGTGCTAACACCGACTGGTCGTTTCTGCTTTCATTGGGTCTGGATATTTTAAGTTTTGATGCCTATGGCTATTTTGACCGTCTGATCGCCTGCAAAAAAGATGTTCACGCCTTCCTCGACCAGGGTGGGATCATCGCCTGGGGAATTGTCCCCACCGCCAACGAGAAACTCATAGCCAAAGAAACCGCCACCTCTCTGGCCCGGCTCTGGGAAAGCCAGGTAGAGCAATTATGCGGCGGCAATTGGGATCGAACCGCCATATTAGAACGTAGCCTCATCACCCCAAGCTGCGGAACCGGCGCCCTGCCCCTGACAGCAGCAGAGCTGGTTCTGCGACTGACACAAGAAACAAGTAAAATAATAACCAATAATAAATAGTAACTATTCAGCTGCGCTTACGAGTTGAGGGTATTTTGCCGCCCTCGCTGAATGGTTACCTAATAAATAAGAAAATAAGATAAAAGATGAACAAAGATAGTCAAATTTTAAAGAATAGAATAAAAAAAGCCGGCGACCTGGCTGCGCTTGGAGCCAATCTCTACGCCAATGATTTTATCCCCGATCAGACCATCGCGGCCCTGCTCGCCATGCAGCCGCCGGATGAAGACAGCCGCAGCCCGGAGCATCTCATTGCCGGACGAATCATCGGCCTGCGGCGCTTTGGCAAGGCCGCCTTTCTCCACCTCCAGGATGCCAGCGGCCGCATGCAGGTCTATATCAAACGTGACGAGGTAGGGACGGAAAACTATGACTGGTTCAAGAAACTTGACGTGGGTGACTTCGCCGGTTTTAAAGGCAGACTCTTCATCACCAAGACTGGTGAGTTATCCCTTAAGGCCTCCTGGGTCAAGCCCATTACCAAGTCCCTGCGTCCCCTGCCCGAAAAATTCCACGGCTTGACCGATGTGGAAACCAGATACCGCCAGCGTTATGTTGATCTCATCGTCAACCCCGAGGTCAAGGATGTCTTTCGCAAACGGGTTGAAATTATCCGGCTAATCCGTGACTTTTTGAATAACCGCGATTTCATGGAGGTGGAGACCCCCATGATGCACCCCATTGCCGGCGGTGCCACAGCTAAACCCTTCAGAACCCATCATAACGCCCTGAACATGAATCTTTATCTCCGTGTCGCCCCAGAGTTATACCTTAAACGACTGCTGGTGGGCGGCTTTGAGCGGGTCTTTGAAATAAACCGTAATTTCAGGAACGAGGGACTTTCCACCCGTCACAACCCGGAATTCACCATGTGTGAATTCTATCAGGCCTATGCCACCTACGAGGACATGATGAACCTCACCGAGGAGATGGTTTCCTGGATTTCATCCGAGGTCAACGGCAGTATGCAGATCAATTACCAGGGCACGGAGGTTAATCTCGCCCCGCCCTGGCGGCGGATAACCATGGCTCAGTCCCTCACCGAGATCGGCGGTATCGCGGCGGAGACGGTGGCCAATGATGAGGCGATTATGGCCCTCGCCGCGGAAAAGGGCATTGAATTAGATAAAAATGCCGGGCCGGGCAAGGCCCGTACCGAACTCTTTGAATTATTAGTGGAAGAAAATATAATTAATCCCACCTTCATCACCGCCTATCCCACCGAGGTCTCGCCCCTGGCCCGTCGTAATGCCGACGACCCCTCCATAACCGACCGTTTTGAACTCTTCATCACCGGTCGCGAGATAGCCAACGCCTTCAGCGAACTGAATGATCCAGTGGATCAACGCCAGCGCATGGAGCACCAGATCGCCAATCGGGGAGACGATGAGGAGATATTCCCGGAGCTTGATAAAGACTTCATCCGAGCCCTGGAATACGGCATGCCGCCAGCCGCCGGCCAGGGAATCGGCATTGACCGCCTGGTAATGCTGCTCACCAATGCCGCCTCCATCCGTGACGTTATTCTCTTCCCCCATCTCCGTCCGGAAGCATAGAAAGTGAATTTTGAATGGTTTGTCTGCCGCCGTTATCTGCAGGCCAAACGCAGCCAGGGCTTTATTTCTCTGATCTCCGTTATATCGGTGGCCGGGGTCGCCATCGGGGTCATGGCCCTGATTATTGTCCTGGCCGTCATGACCGGTTTCACCAATGAACTGCGCAGTAAGATCCTGGGCATCAACGCCCATATTATTGTCCAGAAATACGGCGGGCAGATTGATGATTATCAAAAAATCGCCGCCAAAATCCGCCAGATACCAGGTGTAAAAGCCACCACCCCTTATATTTTCACCCAGGTCATGATTACCAGTGACCGAGGCGGCACCGGAGCCATTTTGCGCGGTATTGCCCCGAATTCGGCGGCCCAGGCCCTGCGTCTCGGTAAATACATCAAGGGCTGCAAGCTCCAGGACCTCACCGAGTCTGCAACAACCGGCCGGCCCGGTAGCCATCGCCTTCCCGGCATCATCCTGGGCAGCGAGCTGGCCCGCCAGTTGCGAGTTTATCACAACGACAAGGTACGGCTGATGTCCAACTCGGGGCCGCTGACTCCGATTGGTATTCTGCCGCGCATCAAGACCTGCCGGGTTTTAGGCATCTTCAAGAGCGGGATGTATGAATACGACTCGGCCATGGCCTTTGTCTCTCTGAAAACGGCCCAGGATTTCCTTAAACTGGGAAAGAGGGTCAATGGAATTGAGATACGCTTAAACGATATCTACCAGGCCCGCGATATCTCCTTAGAGATCCAGAAACGCCTGGGGCTGAATTATACCAGCCGCGACTGGATGCAGATGAATAAAAATCTCTTTTCCGCCCTGGAGCTTGAAAAGACGGCCCTGGCCATCATCGTCGCCTTAGTCGTCATCGTGGCCGCCTTCAATATTGTCAGCACCCTGATTATGGTGGTCATGGAAAAGAGCAAGGATATTGCCATATTAAAGGCCATGGGGGCGACAGCGGCCCAGATCAGAAAGGTTTTCATCTATGAGGGCCTGGTCATCGGTCTCACCGGCACCATCTGCGGCCTCATCGGCGGGATTACGGCCTGCCGCCTGCTGGCCCGTTATCACTTTATTAAACTGCCGGATGTCTATCCCATCTCCACCCTGCCAGTGGAGCTTAACAGCGGGGATATTATCATGATCTCCGCCGGAGCCATTATCATCACCCTACTGGCAACTCTCTACCCATCCTGGCAGGCGGCCAGGGTTGACCCGGCCACAGCTCTGCGTTACGAATAGCAGTCATGCCCAGTATTGTCCGGGCAAAGAGGGCAATACAAGAAAGTGAAAAGCTGATCGAGTTTATGTTGGCGTTGATTTGTGGTGAATTAAATTGAATGTCGAAGGAAAAGAATGTTTTTGACCTTGAAGATCGTTTCAAAGAGCAGAACCACGTGCTGATTTTATCCACAAAATAAAAGTTGCTCTCAAAGAGTTACGGAAAATTCAGTATACTTCGACATTCGACATTTCTGTTTTAGTTCGATATTAAGAACATAGTAAAAACATACAGTTGCCTGTGAAAAACAGATGAATGAGATAAACCAAAACAATACGAATACCGGCCCCCCACCCCTCTTCGAGGCCCGGGGTATCACCATGACCTTTGCCGGCCCTCCCCCGCTCACCGTACTCAACAATCTCGACATAACCATTGCCGAAGAAGAGATGATTGCCATTGTCGGGGCCTCGGGGACTGGTAAAACCACCCTGCTGAATATCCTGGGCACTCTGGAACGGCCCAGCGCCGGCTCCTGGCTCTATCAGGGCCGCGATGTCTTTGCCCGTCAGGGCCGGGAATTGGATCATTTTCGTAACCGGGCCATCGGTTTTGTCTTTCAATCCCATCACTTGCTGCCGGAGTTCAGCGCCGTGGAAAATATCATGATGCCCGGCCTGATTGCCGGCCTGGATAAAACCACCCTGCGCCATGAGGCCGATATTCTCATGACCAAGACCAACCTTATGAATCAGGCCGACAGCAAGATAGGCGAACTCTCCGGCGGTGAACAGCAACGCGTGGCCCTGGCCCGAGCTCTAATTATGAAACCGGCCCTGCTGCTGGCCGATGAGCCGACCGGTAACCTTGACCCGGATACCGGCCTCAAGGTCTTTGAACTCCTCAAAGAGATGAATAATACATTCAAGCTGGCAACAATCATGGTTACCCATAATTACCATTTGGCCGCCCGCATGGATCGCTGCCTGACCCTGGCCGATGGCCATCTGCAATAAAAGTGCGGACTCTGGGGGGCAAAAAGCAGAGCCCCCTGTTTTCAGTTGACGGCGGCAGGTTTAAAGTTTAAAGTTGCCGACAATTTTTATGCTACTATGGTTATCAATTTACGTTTAATAGACAATATGCCGATTAAAAACAATATACCCCCCCTGTTTAAGGCCTGCTTTTCGCCGCTGATTGTCTTTTTAACAGCCGCCTTACTGACAATTCCCTGCCTGTCGGCCGCTTTTGCTGCCACCACCAATACCGTTGTTCTGCCCCTGAAGTT
>VAPF01008524.1_pt1 | contig 11870 bp, 11 predicted proteins | sample 3393931 | NCBI WGS metagenome assembly VAPF01 (sample SAMN08290437, study PRJNA428436) | hydrothermal vent metagenome | isolation source: Deep-sea hydrothermal vent chimney | place: Atlantic Ocean: South-mid Altantic Ridge | depth 2773 m m | reverse complement strand
CTGGAAAACCATTCTCTTCCCCGCCATTAAAAAAGAATGTCACATGAGCATATTTTTCAGTTTCAGCGACACGCAACTGCTTCAAACCCAGGCTGGATATATATTCACCAAAAGTATTTTCGAGCTGTTTTGCCTGAAAAACAACAGGCACATCAAAACTTTTGCTGTATCCTGTCAAACAGACAAATTCGGCAAGTTCAGGATGTTTATTTCGAGCAAAATCAGTGAACTCTTTCTCAAAAAATACTCGGCTGATTTGACGTGCGCGATCAGCACGAAAATTCATCATAATCATGACATCACCATCCTCAACATGAACGGCCTGACCATTTTTTGAGATCACTGTACTTTGTACAAACTCATCTGTTTCACCACGTTCATATGCAGCTTCCAAGGCGGCAATTGCGCTGGGCGCTTTAAATTCACCTTTGCTATGAGCAATCAAATCGTACGCTTTTTTCACACGATCCCAGTTATTATCCCGATCCAGAGCAAAGTATCGCCCAATCACGGAGGCAAATGAACCGCACCCCAAGCCAGAAAAACAGGCTTCCATTAATCTGATTGATTTTGCAGCACTTTTAGGTGGTGTATCTCGCCCATCAAGAAAAGCGTGAAGATAAACGCGTGTCGCACCACGTCTCACAGCCATTTTTACCGCGGACTGGATATGCACTTCATGGCTATGCACTCCGCCCGTAGATAACAACCCCATGATATGCACCGCTTTATCATTTTTGATGGCTTTATCCACCGCACCTACCAAAATAGGGTTGGTATAAAAGTCACCGCTCGTAATATCCAGATCAATACGACTCAACTCCTGATGCACGACACGCCCAGCACCGAGGTTTAAATGCCCAACCTCAGAATTACCCATCTGATCCCCAGGCAAGCCCACCTCCGCGCCAGAGGTGCAAATCAAACTGTTAGGATGCTGTTGGCACAAATGATCCCATACGGGTGTATGCGCATGATGTATCGCATTCGACTCTGTTCTTTCGCTGTATCCCCAGCCATCAAGAATAACAAGTACTGCGGGACGATGTTTTTCTGTCATAATTATCCATTTTAACCCAGATGATTTTCTGAAAATTTTTCCTTAATATTTTAGCTATACGCTAAAAATGGGCAGTATTGTATAATGCTGAGCGAGTAAAGGCTACGGTACGACTGAGCTTTCCCTCACATTTTTCAGAATTTATATTAGTCACAAACTTTAAGCTCAAGGATAAAACCGTACAACATGAATGACTTTGGAACTTTTTTCTCTGACAACATATTCCTCTTTCTAGCGCTGATTACTGTTGTAACGGCATTAATCATGTCAGAACTTCAACGCAAAATGGGAGTTAAAACACTTTCACCCTCAGAGGCCACCCACTATATAAATAAGGAAGAAGCGCTTGTTTTAGATATACGTGACAAATCAGATTTCAAAAAAGGGCATATTTCCAATGCAAAAAATATCACCAATGCCAATCTGGAAAACCGTATCGGTGAGCTTGAAAAATTCAAATCCAAACCCATTATTGTTTGCTGTAATACTGGACAAAAAGCAATCGCTGCAAGCAAAATTCTTCACAAAAAAGGCTTTGAAGCTATTTACAGACTGAATGGTGGTATGCAAGCATGGCGTGGTGAAAATATGCCAGTGATCAGTAAATAATAAATTTAGTATCTTTTTAAAAGGAAACCATAGTAATGGCCGACGCAGAAAAAAATGAGCAAACAGCTCAGGAAAAACAGTTCGCAGTACAAAATATTTATACCAAAGATATTTCTTTCGAATCCCCCAATTCTCCTCATATCTTTCGTGAACAGATGAATCTGAATATTAATCTGCAAGTCTCGAATAACGCAGCTGTACTGAATGAAAATGTCCATGAAGTTGTATTGTCTATCACCGTCACAGCCAAACTAGGCGAGGAAGAGGATGCTAAAACGGCTTATCTGGTCGAAATTCAACAAGCAGGAATTTTTCAGATCACTGGTTTTTCACAGCAAGAGTTAGGTGCCATGGTTGGCAGCTACTGCCCTAATCTGTTATTTCCTTACGCTCGTGAAGCCATCTCAAACATGGTCTCTAAAGGGGGCTTTCCTCAACTGTTACTTGCGCCTCTTAATTTTGACGCACTCTATGAACAGCACCTCAACCGTTTGAAACAACAAAAGAGTGAGAGTGGAGAAACGACTCATTAATAGCAACAACCCCATTCTCGTACTCGGTGCTGGATCGTGGGGAACCGCGCTGGCACTGGTGCTGTCTCGTAACAAACAAAATACTTTGCTGTGGGCTCATAATGCAGAGCATCTGCAACAAATGGAAAGTGAACGCTGCAATGCGCGCTATTTTCCAGACACCCCTTTTCCTGATGACCTGCATATTTGCACCTCACTAGAAGAGGCATCAACTACGCAAGATATTTTATTGGCGGTTCCTTGCATTGCTTTTCGCAGTACACTGGAAAAAGCCAAACCTTATATTAATAAAAATTCGCGCATCGCATGGGCCACCAAAGGGCTTGAGCCAGGCACAGGAAAATTATTGCATGAAGTGGCTCGTGAAGTACTGGGCGATACAATTCCACTTGCCGTTTTATCAGGACCCACATTTGCTAATGAAGTTGCAAAAGGGCTGCCCACTGCCATTACGCTAGCATCAGCAGACAAACACTTCGCTGCTCAGCTTGCAGAACGCCTTCACCAACCATCTTTTCGAGTTTATACCTCTACAGACATTATTGGTGCAGAACTTGGCGGTGCAGTTAAAAATGTACTGGCGATTGCCACAGGGATCTCTGATGGCCTGAAACTTGGAGCCAATACACGCGCCGCACTAATTACCCGTGGACTCTCCGAACTCATGCGTCTCGGAACGAAATTAGGTGGCCAGAGAGAAACTCTGATGGGGCTTACAGGGATGGGAGATATTGTTCTAACCTGCACTGATAACCAATCACGCAACCGCCGCTTTGGTTTATCAATGGCTCGTGGTAATTCAGTACAAAAGTCCCTAGAAGAGATCGGCCAAGCCGTTGAAGGGGTAAAAGGTGCAAAAGAGGTGACAGAAAAAGCCAGAAAACTTGGTGTTGAGATGCCGATTTGTGAACAAATATATCAAGTTATCTATAAAAATTTGAGCCCTCGTGATGCCGCCCAAGCACTGCTCAAACGTCGTCCGAAAACTGAAATATAAATAGTTTCAGCATGGCTCTCCCCTTGGGTTCCTTAAATCACCAACAAAGCGGAGTTAACTAATCCCTTTTTTTTTCATATAAGGTACGTATTGCTTGTCCTGTCCTTTAATATGTTTTATCAGCCACGCCTTGAGAAACTCTAGCAGCTCTTCACCAATATTTTCACCTGCATCAACCCGACGAACAAATTCAGTCACTTGGGTGATCAAAGCCTTATGAAGTTTTATATGGTTATCAAAATCTGGATAGCCACTTTTTTTCATCAAATGCTCTTCATAACTAAAATGCATGAGCGTGTAATCCACCAACCCAGACAGCACTCTACGCATCACACGCTGACTACGTTTACTCTGCACCAAATAGTTCAACTCATTGATAATATTAACCAGCATTTTGTGTTGCCGATCAATCTCTTCCACGCCCACATTCATAGAGCTATCCCAGGCAAACATCTCATCGTTTCTGCTACGGTTTACCTCATCAATCTTAAATCGATTCATCAATGAGCGCACCTCAGATGATAATGCCGACACTCGGTAACTGGACTCAAAGGCTCCATCTGCTGTCAGCGCTGTATCCTGTGATACCTCATGAACAGCAACCATGCTTTTATTAATTTCAGAAGATGAACAGGACATTTCTTCCGCTGCAGTGGCAATTTGATGGTTCATATCTGCAATTACACCAACACTACTTACGATTTCCTGTAGTGCATCACTGGTCTGTTCGGCTTGGCTGACACTGGATTCTGCCGCTTCTTTGCCGGATATCATTACATTGACCGCCTCTTTGGTACCCTTTTGCAGGCGCTCAATCATCTCCTGAATCTCTTGAGTTGATTCTTGAGTTCGGCTGGCCAAAGAGCGCACTTCATCCGCCACCACAGCAAAACCACGACCATGCTCACCCGCCCGAGCCGCCTCGATGGCAGCATTTAATGCCAATAGGTTGGTCTGCTCCGCAATATTACGAATTGTATCGAGAATCAGATTAATATTGCCGCTATCGTCTTCAACTCGCCGGATCACTTCTGCAGCATGCTTAACTTCATCGGAAAGTGCAGTAATGGTATCAATTGTTGCATCGACCACCTGCTGGCCATGATTGGCCGACTCTTGAGCTTTGGTGGTTGCATCAGAAGCCATGCTGGCATTGGCAGCCATCTCTTCAATGGTGGTACTCATCTCAGTCACCGCTGAAGCGGCCTGCTCAATATCGACAGCCTGTTCTCTGACTCTATCACCTGTAGTGCGATTAGCATCCAACATACTTGATGACAAATCAGTCAGATAGGCGCTGGAAGATTTAATAGAGATAACAGAGGAGCCAATATCAATAATGGCCGCATTGAACGCAGTCACTAGCTCACCTAGTTCATCATTACGCTTGATATTGATCAACTGAGTCAAATCGCCTTCTGCGATATCGTTGGCACGTTCAACAATTTTTTTCAGCGGGTTGATAATCCCCCTATCCAGAAACAGATAGAACCCTATAAAAGCAACCAGCATCATAACCAGCCATGCCATTATTGCCCATACAATGATAGCATCAGCATTTTCAACGGCATATTGCAGTGAATAGAACACCACACCCGCCATACTGGACGCAACCAGCATTACGACTCCGAGCATGATTAATGCTTTAGTTTTTAAACTATCTATTTTCACTGGTTCATTCCTTTGTTGCCACATGTCATAAGCAGGTTGCTACATAAGTCGGACAAACCAGAATAAATAATTAGCCATCAATGGTCTTTTTTTATTTTCCTGAATTCAAGTCATAAGCGCATAAACAATCAAATCAGGCTCAGACATTTTGTTATACTCAAAAGCAGTCCAAACCTGAACTGTAACTCAACAATTCCAATGAAAGCGATGATTCTAGCGGCTGGGCGTGGCGAACGTATGCGTCCACTCACAGACCACACACCAAAACCTCTGTTACAAGCCGGTGGAAAATCACTGATTGAGCACCACTTAATTGCACTTGCACTGGCAGGTTTTAAGCAGGTCGTGATTAATCACGCTCATTTAGGCCAACAAATTGAAAACAGGCTCGGCGATGGCCCGCGTTATGGGCTCAATATATTATATTCCAGTGAACCCGAAGGTGGATTAGAGACGGGTGGCGGCATTCATCACGCTTTGCCACTTTTAGGTGATTTACCTTTTTTAGTGATTAATGGTGACATCTGGACCGATTACCCACTCTCACTAATTCCCTCACTAAAGCCGGACACTCTTGCACACCTCATTCTTGTGGATAATCCACCTCATAATCCTGAGGGTGATTTTTCACTTTCAGCAGACAACAAACTGCACGAGACAGCAAGGCAGCGGCGTTATACATTTAGTGGCATCGGTATTTATCATCCCAATCTATTCAAACAACAAAAAATTGGCCGGTTTGCTCTGGCTCCCTTATTACGCAAAGCAATGCAGGCCAACCAAATCACAGGGGAGTACTACTGCGGTCAATGGGTTGATGTTGGCACACCACAGCGCCTTCATGAACTGGATCAACAGCTAAGCGTGCATTCTGGGTCAGAAAGTCAGCAATGAATAGTATTTTACGACGGCAGGGATTTCTACCTTTTTTGGTGGTGCTTTTTCTCAATGCTTTTGTTGATCTTGGGCATAAAATTATCATTCAAAATACAGTCTTCAAAATTTACGACGGACAAACACAGATTGTTTTAATCGCCATCGTTAATGCGCTCATCTTACTGCCATTTGTTCTGCTTTTTGCACCGGCCGGATTTTTATCTGATCGCTTTAGCAAGCCTAAAGTGATGCGAATCAGTGCTTGGTGTGCAGTTATTTTAACGCTAGTCATTACCTTGTGTTATTACCAAGGCTGGTACCAAGTTGCATTTTTAATGACATTGGCTTTGGCAATACAAAGTGCTTTTTATTCGCCTTCAAAATATGGTTATATCAAAGAGGTTGTGGGTAAAGAGGGGCTAGCAATGGCCAATGGCATGGTTCAAGCGACGACGATTATCGCCATTTTGACGGGTATATTTGCTTTCTCTATCGCCTTTGAATTTTATCTGGATGGCCACACCATCACAGATGAAGAGATGATTTTAAAAACCATTGCACCCATCGGCTGGGGGCTGGTTTTGTGCTCAATCATCGAGCTATTTTTCGCCTATCGTCTGCCTGAAATAGTTAATGGTGATTCAACTCAAACCTTTGATCGCCGAAGTTATTTTAATGGCACCTATTTACGTCGTAACATTGATGCCATTCGTCACCAACGAACCATCTGGTTGTCGATTGTCGGATTATCAATCTTCTGGGGAATATCACAAGTTGCACTGGCTGCTTTCCCTGCATTTGCAAAAGAGATATTACAAGAGACCAATACCATAATCATTCAAGGCATTCTCGCTTGCTCAGGCATTGGCATTGTAATCGGCTCACTGCTCGCCGGACGTGCTTCACACCACAGCATTGAGCTGGGATTAATACCGATCGGAGCCATCGGCATTATGGCCACACTGACACTCGTGCCTCAGCTGCAATCATTTGAATCACTTGCGATTACATTTATTATTTTTGGCTTTTTTGGTGGGTTATTTATTGTTCCGTTGAACTCGCTGATCCAGCTTCACGCCAGTGATGAACACCGAGCCACCATTATAGCGGGCAATAATTGGGTACAAAACTTGACGATGCTAAGTTTTTTAATCATGACGGTCTCATTTGCGTTCATCGGCCTAAAAAGTATCGGGCTACTTTATATGATTGCACTCATTGCACTGATCGGCTCTCTCTACACAATAAAGTTGCTTGCCCGCCCGATGATGATCTATCTAATCGGACTTCTTTTTCGTAGCATCTACCATGTTGACGTACAAAACCTGCAACATCTGCCAAAACAAGGTTCGGTACTGTTATTAGGCAACCATATCAGCTGGCTCGACTGGGCCATTATACAGCTCGTCAGCCCACGCCCGATCCGCTTTGTGATGGATCGTCACTATTACCAGCGCTGGTACTTTAAATGGTTTCTCAACTTTTTTAATGTCATTCCGATTACACCAGGCCAAAGTAAAACTGCACTGCAAAAAACCAATAAAGCATTAAAGGCCGGTGAGATTGCTTGCCTCTTTCCTGAAGGTACGATTAGCCATAGTGGTCAGTTAAACAGTTTCAAACGTGGCTTTGAAAAAACCGTTGATGGAGTGCATGGAACCATCGTTCCTTTTTATCTTCATGGCTTGTGGGGAAGTCGATTCTCCCGTTCAACGAAAAGGCAATGTGAGCTGGGCAGATCAGGCTGGAGGCGCCGCCTCATAGTCAGCTTTGGCGAGGCGATGCCCATGACGGCAACCGCAGATGAAGTCAAACAGAGCGTATCTGATCTCAGTCAACCTTTGGGAGACCAATAATGCATCGCAGAACATTCCTTGGTTTCTTTGCCGCAGGGCTCTCAACCAGCCTGACCGGCTGTTTGCCTTTTTGGCCTGATGAAGGGTTTTTAAATCCATGTTTACCTGGCCCACTGCCCGCCCGCCTTGCCCAGCATGATTGGGTGAAAGAGGCCTGGCAAGGCATTGACAGCAAACAGGTCTGGGATTGCCATGTTCATCTCATCGGTCTGGGCGATAGCAACAGCGGCATCTGGGTCAACCCCTCAATGAAAAGTATGCTGCATCCCATTCAGCACACTCGCTTTAAATTTTTTCTCAATGGCTCATGCGTCAATGAAGAAGATGTTGATACGCCTTTTGTAACAAAACTAGCGGCGCTCCACAATGACTTGCCCACTGGAGTCAAGTTGATGTTGCTGGCGTTTGATCACAACTATGATGAAACAGGCAGGCAACGCCTGGATCGAAGCGCCTTTTATGTACCCAATGAATATACAGCACAGATTGCTGCGCAGCATTCACAACGCTTTGAATGGATTGCATCAATCCACCCATATCGTGAAGATTGCGTTGATGCACTGAAACAAGTCATAAAGGCTGGTGCTCGTGCGATCAAGTGGCTTCCCTCAGCGATGGGTATGGATCCCGCTTCACCGTTATGTGATCGATTTTATGAAGCACTTAAAAGCCACAATATACCACTACTCACTCACGCAGGTGATGAACACGCCGTTGAAAGCAGCAGCGGCCAACAACTTGGCAACCCTTTACGCTTACGGCGGGCGCTGGATCATGGTGTGCGTGTGATCATCGCCCACGGCGCATCACAAGGAAACAATATAGATACCGACAAAGGCCCGAATGCCAAACCGGTTGATAATTTTGAACTGTTCAGCCGCCTGATGGATGAACCTCGTTATGAAAAACTGGTGTATGGCGATATTTCAGCCATGCCTCAAACCAATCGTGTCGGCTCTGCCTTGGATACCCTGATCAAACGCCAGGACTGGCACCACCGCTTGATTAACGGCTCAGACTACCCCTTGCCTGGTGTGATGCCACTTTTTTCTATGAAAAAAATTGTTGAGCGCGGTATGTTCAGCAATGAAAAGGCACGCCTATTTTCAGAGATTAGAAAATACAACCCACTGCTTTTTGATTTTTTGGTGAAACGACACATGCAGAGTGATGGGTTAAAATTTTCACCCTCTGTATTTGAAACGCGAAAGCACTTTGTATAAGTTTAAAGCCCCAGCTCATCTTGCGCTCCCGGCGCAACAATAAGTTTGCGGCGCCTTTGGAACTTTTTAATTTTTGGGTCAAAGTTTGCCATCACATCCTGATACTGCTGGCGCAGGAAACTATCGGCCTCCTGTTTAGCATCATCAACAAGTGCCGTCAGCTCTTCAGAGGGGCATTGCAAGGCACGACAATCTCGCAGGAAAGTTTGAAAATGAATAGCTTTTGCCGCTTCGTCATTTTGCACCACAATGTCGAGATTAGGCTCACCGTAGACCTCCTTCGGTAACAGGTAGACACCTGTGGATGTTTGTTGTTGGCACTGTTCATCCATCCTCTCAATCAGCGCTGCTTCGTAACGATAACAGCGGCTTCTTAGCTCATCGAGCTGATCCTCAAGACCGTTGGCATCTACGCGCATATCCCAGCGCACACCACCCTTATCGCTCTCGCCGTGGTGAACCCCCTTTTTATAAGTGTGGGGAATCAAGTTGTCGATCTGCTCGTTGATAAACTCTTCAACTTCGCTGTGAAGATAAAAACTCAGTGAGCTTATGGTGGAGTAATAGAAACAGCCATCGTCAATAAACCGTGCCCAACGGTGCGACAGGTAGAGGCGGTAGGGTTTGATTTGATAGGGTGAAGCACCCTCCTTTTCTGCCTCCTCTTTGCGCGCCTGCTGCTGGAAATTGAAGTCGTCAAGATCGTAGTCATAGAGGGTTTTGAAATCTTGCAGAGAATGCCCCTCAGCAAAATGCTCATTTAAACAAAAAGAGTTTTCGCCTACACCCCGCAACAACGTAGTGTAGGCGTTGTAGATATTCTTTTGCTCACTATCAAGCTGTTCCCAGGCCGTATTACTCTCCTGCTCAGACCCTGTTTTGATGCCAAAAAGAGCATCCAGCAAAAAGATGGCGACTTTTGTTTGTTGCGCATCACTAAGCTGCAGACGGAAGCTCTCCTGCGCTTGAGGCGACAGATTGAAATAGGCCGAATCCAGCCATATCAGCAAGCGATTAAAAATCGGCATTTCGGGTTCTATTTTCATAATTCCTTGATAGACTCAAAAATCAAACAGTATGAGAAAAGCTAGGTTAAATGCTACAATTAATTTCATTTTTAATCAAAGAATAAGAACTAGATGCTGCCTTTTCCAGATATAGATCCTGTTGCACTCAGCCTTGGCTCACTAAAAATTCACTGGTATGGCCTGATGTACCTCATCGGTTTTGCCTTGGCATGGCTACTGGGAAATTGGCGCGCCAAGCAACCTGGTTCTGGCTGGAACAGTGAGCAGGTCAGCGATCTGATTTTCTACTGTGCGCTAGGGCTCGTGCTAGGCGCACGCATCGGTTACATGCTGTTTTATCAATTTGAATCTGTACTTGCCAACCCTCTGGATCTTTTAAAAATATGGCAAGGGGGTATGTCATTTCATGGTGGGGCTATTGGAGTCACGATTGGCATCTGGTTATTTGGCCGAAAATACAAGAAAGACTTTTTCAGTGTTACAGATTTTCTCGTTCCCCTCGCACCTTTAGGGCTCTTCGCAGGCCGTATGGGTAATTTCATTAATGGTGAACTTTGGGGCAGAACCACGGATAGCTCCTTTGGAATGATCTTTCCTAGCGGTGGGCCGCTGGCACGTCACCCTTCACAACTCTATGAAGCCATTCTTGAGGGACTGGTTCTATTTCTCATTTTGTGGTTTTACTCCAGTAAACCTCGACCCAAAATGGCTGTTACAGGTCTATTTTTACTGGGCTATGGTTGCTTTCGATCTTTCGTCGAATTCTTCAGAGAGCCCGATGCACACCTTGGTTTCATTGCTTTTGATTGGCTCACTATGGGGCAAGTTTTATCCCTACCGATGATTATTGGTGGGCTGGTATTGATGGTGTGGGCATATAAACGTCGTTTACCGTAGCTCACTGCCATTATTTACCAGCGTTCTGGCAGCCTACGGGATGCATGAAATACCCGAAGAATCTCAATTTGTTGCAAGCGTGAACGCACACGATAAGGCACGATATAACGTGTTTTAGGAACAACGAGTTCACGAGTTCCAAGCAATCGTCCCGAACAACCCAATGATGGATTATCGACTAACAAAGAAACTGTGTGATGAATGCGTTGCACAACAAGCTGTGCTGCCTTTGGACTGTCTTTAGCAATATATTCCGCTTCTTGATCTAAGTTTTTTAATGCTCTACGAAGCCACTTAATCTCCATTTACGCCCCATTTGGAAAAAATAGCCTGAACCTCTTGTTTGCTGGAAAAATCACCGGCACCGGCTTCCTTAATTGAGGCTTTAATCTCTTCAATTTGCCACTCATTTAACTCTATGAACTCACGAACTGCCTCAGCAGCGAGAAAAGACTTACTACGGTGTGTGGCTTCAGACAGCTTACCCAAGCGCGACTTCAGCTCAGTTTCCAGGCGAATGGTCATGGTGGTTGATTGCGACATATTGCACCTCATATGTATTGACATGTACACAATTTAGCACATCAAAGCAAGGATGGCACAGCATTTTCATTTTTTGACCTGAGATCTACACAAACAATGAAATCATCCTTGCAATTTTGGACTTACCATCCTAATTTACAATGATGACGGATTCAGGTTTAAGTTCGTTTTCCAGCCACTTTTTACTTTCAATTAACTCCTTTGCACTTTTCTGTTTCGAAAACATAACTACAAAGGGCACGATTTTGATAATCAAGATCGTAAAAAACTGCAGCCAAATTTCTTGAACTGTGGCAAAATTGGTTCGATAATTAGATGCTAATGAAGCTCTAAATAAAATTGAACCACTGGAGTAATAGCTATGTTTCTTCATGTTACAAATGCAAAATATTTAGAAGATTACAAGGTAGAAGTCTCTTTTAATAACGGCCGGAAAGGTATCGCCGATTTATCAGATGCATTGGAAGGAAAAGTATTTGCTCCACTAAAAAATAAATCTGAATTTTCAAACCTGGTCGTTGATAAAGAGTTAGAGACTATAGTTTGGCCAAATGGAGCTGATTTAGCACCTGAATAT
>VAPF01024627.1_pt1 | contig 11873 bp, 11 predicted proteins | sample 3393931 | NCBI WGS metagenome assembly VAPF01 (sample SAMN08290437, study PRJNA428436) | hydrothermal vent metagenome | isolation source: Deep-sea hydrothermal vent chimney | place: Atlantic Ocean: South-mid Altantic Ridge | depth 2773 m m | reverse complement strand
TATGTTTGTTTGATAATCGAATTAACGTTTTTAAATCTGTACTAAACCCTGTTGCAGCACGCGCACGTCCGAACAGTTTACCTATATCATCATAACGCCCGCCGCGGGCAATGGCCTGCCCGAGTTGTGGTACAAAAGCAGCAAAAACCACCCCGGTTTTATAATGATAGCCCTGCAATTCAGCCAGATCAAAATGCATCAACTGTTTGCCAAAACGCTGTTCCAGAATGGTTGCGATTTTCTCCAGATAGTCGATGGCATTATGTACTTTTTTATCCGCTGAGGAAAAAACCTTGCGGGCACGATTCAGTACGTGAATATCACCATGTAATTCCGGTAGCTGTACCAGCATATTGTAGATATCATCATCCAGGTGCAGGGAAGATAACAGAGTGGTAATTTCTGTCACCGCTTTACGCTGCAACATTTCAAATAACCGACTTTCTGTGGCTTTATCCAGCCCGGCCTGTTTTGCCAGTCCGCGAAAAATATCCACGTTACCCAGGTCAAGATAAATATCCTGGATGCCGAGCGTGGCAAAGGTTTGCAGCATTAAGCCCAATATTTCCACTTCAGACTCAACACCGGCATGACCATATAACTCTGCACCAACCTGCATCGGACTACGGCTGTCACCAATGGATTCAGCACGCGTCCGTAGAACCGTACCGATATAACATAACCGTGTCGGCGTATCGCGCCCGAGTTGATGGGCATCAATACGCGCTACCTGCGGTGTCATATCCGCACGAATACCCAGCGTACGACCACTCATCTGATCAACCAGTTTAAATGTCTGCAAGTCCAGATCATGGCCGGTACCGGTGAGTAACGATTCAATATGGTCAATAAATGGCGGGATAACCAGTTCATAACCCCAGCCTGCATACAGATCAAGCAATTTACGGCGCAACATTTCCATCTGCGCAGCAGTGTCGGGCAAGATTTCTTCAATCCCTTCCGGTAATATCCAGTGATTATTGCTTGTCATAGGTAAAAAAGTACGGTGGTCAATGTCGTTTATTTTTTATAAGCATCAATTAATGCACCAGATATAATACGACAACACCCGCCAACATACTAAAGAAGCCCAGCATCCTTAGTATCCTGTCGGGCATTTGTGCCGCCTGAACCATCGCCCTGCGCCAGCTTTGTGGGCTAATGAAAGGCAGCATGCCTTCAATCACCAGCACCAGGGCTAACGCAGGCAATAGTTGATTCCACATAGTGTTATATTCCCTAATGCTTTTTACCAGAAGGGTCATTAAAATAACGGAAAAACGCTGAATTCGGCGATAGCAAAATGATATCACTGGGTTTGGAAAAGGTATTTTTATAAGCGTTTAAGCTACGATAAAACTTATAGAAGGATTGATCGTGGTTATACGCCTGAGCATAAATTTCTGTTGCCCGTGCATCGCCCTGACCGCGTGTAATTTCTGAATCACGACTTGCAGATGCGCGGATAACGCGAGCCTGCCGGTCTGCATCAGCACGAATACGCTCCGCCGCTTCTGCACCCTTGGAACGAAACTCTTTGGCGACACGTTCACGCTCGGCGCGCATACGGCGATAAACAGATTCAGTAACACGCTCCGGCAGATCTATTTTCTTAATCCGGACATCTACAACCTTGATACCCAGTTTTTTTGCCTTTGCTGATGCCCGTGCAGTCACAATGCCCATAATCTCGGTTCGATCACCGGAAATAACTTCCTGTACGGTACGTTTACCAAACTCATCGCGTAAGCCATTATTGATATTCTGGTATAGCAACCGCCCGGCCTGAGTTTCATCACCTTGTGTGGTTTTGTAATATTGCACAACGTCTGCAATACGCCATTTCACATAAGAATCAACAATTAAGTCCTTTTTCTCCAGTGTCAGAAAGCGTTCCGGTCTCTGGTCGATAGTTTGAATACGACGGTCAAACTTGCGCACATTAGTAATAAACGGCATTTTAAAATGCAGGCCCGGCTTGAAGTTTGAACCAATAATTTCACCAAATTTAAATACAATTGCATCCTGACGCTGATCTACGGTAAATACACTTGCCCATAACACCAGTAGTGCAACAGGTATCCCGAACTTAAATATATTCATAATCATTATTGCGTTCCTCTGCGACGTTGATTATTGCTACGGCTACGCTGACTCTGCTGAGAATGGCGTTGCTGCTGTTGCAGATTATCCAGCCGTTTTGTCAGATCGCCTGAGTTATGGTTTAACATTAACTTATCCAGTGGCAGATAGAGTAAATTATTATTACCCTTGGTATCAATCAGCACTTTGGAACTATTACTCAGCACCGATTCCATTGCATCTAAATAAAGCCTTTCACGGGTAACAGCCGGTGATTTCCGGTACTGCGCCAACAACTGGGTAAAGCGACTGGCTTCACCTTCCGCATGATCCACCACCTCACTCTTGTAGGCTTCTGCTTCTTCGCGAATACGCGCAGCATCACCACGCGACTTCGGAATCACTCCGTTACTGTAGGTTTGTGCTTCATTTTTCAGGCGCTCTTCATCTTCACGTGCCTGAGTTACATCATCAAAAGCATTCTTTACTGCTTCCGGTGGTCGTGCATGTTGAATGTTGACCTTAACAATATGCATACCCGTGCCATAACTGTTCATAATTTTCTGGATAATATTCTTAACCTGTACCGCTATCTGACCGCGACCCTCGGTAATAATATAATCCATTTTTGCATGGCCGATACTCTGGCGTATGGCACTCTCTGCTGCCTGAGATAAAGTAATTTCAGGCATACGGACGTTAAATAAATAGTCGGTTGCATTGGTAATCTGATATTGCACCGAACCTTCCACATCCACGATATTCTCATCCTGTGTCAACATTGTGGCACGCAACGGAACTGTGTGAACCTGCATAACATCCACTTTGATAACCTTTTCAAAGGGTGCAGGAAGATGCCAGTGCAAGCCTCTCTGCGTGGTTTCAACATGTTTACCAAAAAGCAACACCACGCCACGTTCGGCTTCTTCTACCTTATAAAAACCCGTTGCTGCCCAGATGAGAAGCAGAATAACAGCCACGATACCAACCCCGATGATACCACCAGAGCCCGTTGCTTTATTACCGCCACCACTGCGTCCACTATTTCCACCATTTCCGCCAAACAGGCTGGAAAATTTCTTCTGTAATTTTTTAAATAGCTCATCTAAATCGGGCGGCCCCTGATTACTACCTCGATTTCCACCCCAAGGGTCTTTATTGCCATTACCGCCGGGTTCATTCCAGGCCATGCGCTTCTCTCCTGCATTATTATTGAAAACACCAGACTTATGAGCTGTACAAATTTGCAGATCAAAATAATTGAAGTTGTCTGGCTCAAGCATAATTGGTTTAGTGTTCATTTAAGGGTTACGGTAAAAGTTTCAACCGCACAAGCGCTGCATTTTACCTGAATATTACCGTAAGGAAACAGGATTTAGAGGTAAATTTATGAAAATAAAACGATCTGTGCAGGCAGACAGTCAATCACTGGCAAATTACTGTAGCATGTCACGTAGGGAAACCTGTTCCTGCCGGTCGATAAACTGCATATCACGCTGACGGATACTGACGGTGAGATGAAAATAACCCTGCTCATCAATGGTTTCATCCTTCACTGCCCCGGCTTCAAATAAACGCGCTCGCAGCCGCGTCTGCTGTGGCAGCAGGCACAGGACACCATCAATGGTTTCCTGACGAAAATGCTCAACCAGTGTCTGCTTTAACAGCTCAATACCCGCTCCACTTTGCGCTGATAACCAGATCCGTTTAACCTGACCTCGGTCATCACGATCCACTTCCGGCCGGGTACCGGTAAGATCAATTTTATTCATTACCTGAATTACCGGCACATTATCCGCCCCTATCTGTTCCAGCACCGATTCAACTTCAGCCCTGTTGGCCAATCGGTTTTCATCAGCCGAATCAATAATATGCAGTAATAACTGTGCCTCCGCTGTTTCCTGTAGTGTGGAACGAAAAGCGTCCACCAGATCATGTGGCAGGTGGCGGATAAAGCCGACGGTGTCCGCCATGATAACGCCAACATCTTTTGTCATTTGCAACTGGCGCAGAGTCGGATCCAGGGTAGCGAAAAGCTGATCGCGCACATAAACTTCACCATCAGTAAGGGAATTAAACAGACTGGACTTACCGGCATTGGTATACCCTACCAGCGAAACAGTTGGTACTTCGGCCTTCAGCCGCGACTGTCTGCCCTGCTCACGCTGTTTGCGCACTTTTTCCAGCCGCCGGTTAATCTGCTTAATACGAATGCCAAGCAGGCGGCGATCTGTCTCAAGCTGGGTTTCACCCGGCCCGCGTAACCCAATCCCTCCTTTCTGACGCTCAAGATGGGTCCAGCCGCGCACCAGCCGGGTTGAAAGATGTTTCAACTGCGCCAGCTCAACCTGTAATTTACCTTCAAATGTTCTTGCACGCTGGGCAAAAATATCCAGAATCAGGCCGGTGCGATCCAGTACGCGACATTCTATCAGCGCTTCCAGGTTACGTTCCTGCGATGCCTGCAGTGCGTGGTTAAACAGCACCAGATCCGCATCATGCTGTTTCACCAGTTCATGAATCTCCCTCGCCTTGCCGCTACCAATAAAATATTTTGGGTCAGGACGATTTCGACTGCTGGTGGTAATGGCAAGAATCTGCGCCCCGGATGACAGCACCAGTTCGCGGAATTCGGACAGATTTTCACGATGCGATTCATCATACACATCCATATGTACCAATATGGCACGCTGACCGATCTCGGCGCGTTCTTCAACCAGCACTTATAATCGTCCGAATGAATAAAAAATAAACTACCCCACAGCAAGCTGATGGGGTAGTAACAGGCAGGGATAAATTCATTTACACGATGCGGGTAAACATTGGCGTCGTTATAATCTTTAAAGCACCGACAGGCTTAATCCTGACTGTTACCATCATAGCTATCATCCGTCCATTTAATCTGCCGTGAGGGGACAACCGTTGAGATCGCATGTTTATATACCATCTGGGTAACCGTGTTTTTCAGTAACAGGGCAAACTGATCAAATGATTCTATCTGCCCCTGTAACTTAATACCATTGACCAGAAAAATAGAAACCGGTACATGCTCTTTTCGTAAAGCATTTAAATAAGGGTCCTGCAGGTGATGCCCTTTTGACATAGCCAACTCCTCGTTATTGTTATTATCGGAGACCTGTTGTAAAAACACTGACTCTCTGAATTATTTCATTGTGACAGCAGTTTTTTCTAACAGTTCGTTATTATTATTTATGTCCTTACAGATGGCAGTATCTGCCTTAATATCTCCCCACTATGATAGTAGAATTCTGATTTTTTTCAGAATTTTATTCGTATTTAGTTGTGACGGTTCAATAAAATTACAGTTTTTTTCTTTTCGCAGCCAGGTCATTTGTCGTTTCGCCAGTTGCGCTGTGGCTATAATAGCCTTTTCGCGCATGGTATTAAAGTCATACTTACCATCCAGGTAGGCCCACACCTGCCGATAGCCCACTGCCCGGATCGCGGGCAATGCCTCATGCAGGTCACTGCGCTGGCGTAATTGTTTCACCTCTTCGATCAGCCCCCGCTGTATCATCCGATCAAACCGCTGTGTAATTCGCTGTCGTAGCAGTATTCTATCCGGCGGAACCAGTGCAATTTTAATGACTCGGCAGGGAAAACACTGCCGGGTCTGCTGCTGCCAGTAGGAGCTAAGCGTTATACCGGACGATTCATAAACCTCCAGTGCCCTTTTAATTCTTTGCGGATCATTGGGATGAATCCGTTTCGCCGCCTGAGGATCAATCTGCTGCAAACGCCAGTGCATGGCGGCAAGACCTTTTTCCTGTGTTTCCCGCGCCACTTTCTGCCTCACTGCTGCATCCACATCTGGTAAATCAGCCATACCTTTTTGCAGGGCATTAAAATACAGCATCGTCCCACCGACCAGAACCGGTAGTCGATTGTGCCCAATGCCGCTCTGTATTAATGCCAGGGCATCATGGCGAAACCGACCCGCTGAATAATTTTCTGCCGGATCGATAAAATCAATCAAATGGTGCGGTACATCCACCAGTGTCGCCCTGTCCGGCTTGGCGCTACCGATATCCATCCCCGTATAAACCAGAGCAGAATCCACACTGATAATCTCAGTCGGCATTACATGATAAATCGCAATTGCCAGATCCGTCTTCCCGGTAGCCGTCGGTCCCATAATAAAAATTGTAAAAGGTGAATCTGCGGCTTCACCGGGCTGGATAATTAAGTCAGTCATCAACCCTCACCCCAACCCTCTCCCAGTTCTGGGTGAGGGAGTAAGCGGGCCGTATGGCCAATCCAGCTTTTAGTCGTAAGCCGAAGCCACTGGCTTTAGTCGGTGGAATATTCACCTTTTGCATTTGTATGATCTCTTTATTCTCTGCGGCAAAAGATATTACTGCCCGCGCTTAAATAATTTATCAAGTTCATTGATACTTAGCTGAATCCAGGTGGGACGACCATGATTACACTGTCCGCTACGTTCGGTGCGTTCCATATCCCGCAATAATGCATCCATTTCCGGGATAGTAAGTTTACGATTTGCCCGCACCGAACCATGACAGGCCATGGTGGAGAAAACGTCATTCGTCGCCTCATGAATCCGGCTGCTATTACCACGGTGAAGCAGATCAGCCAGCACATCACGCAACAGGGCCTCTACATCACAGTTTGCCAGAACGACAGGAATCTGCCGGATACGGATATTTTCTTCACCACTGCGATCAACTTCCAGCCCCAAATCGGCAAATAGTTCCGGCTGGGTTTCGACCAGATCAGCTTCCTTTGTACTCACTACCAATACAACCGGCACCAGCAGTGGCTGTGTAGGAATACCGCCACCTTCAGCCGCCTGTTTCAGGCGTTCATAGCTAATGCGTTCATGCGCTGCATGCATGTCCACCAGCACCAGACCCTGTGCATTTTCCGCCAGAATATAGATACCATGCAGTTGCGCGCGAGCAAACCCCAGCGGTGGAATATCTGTTTCGGCCTGCTGCTGATCCAGCATTTGCGTCTGGTCTACCAGCGTCTGATAGGCACGTTGTTGCTCAGCCACCGCCAGAGAAAATTGCTGCTGACGGGGGAAATGTGGTGATGATGAAAATGAAACCGCCCCACCATGATGTTTCCTGTCCATATCATCAATCGTAGTAGGAACAAAATTTGCTAATTCATGCGCATTGTCATCTGTCGGACGTATTTCTGCCAGGCTTTTGTAAATAGCCTTAAACAGAAAATCATGTATCTGCCTGCCCTGCCGAAAACGCACTTCATGTTTACCAGGGTGGGCATTTACATCCACCATTGCCGGATCAATTTCGAGAAACAGCACATAAGCGGGATGGCGACCATGAAATAATACATCAGCATAAGCCTGTCTGATAGCATGGGTGACCAGACGATCCCTGACCACTCGCCCATTGACATAAAAAAACTGCATATCCGCCTGACTGCGGGAAAAAGTTGGCTGTGCAATCCAGCCCCACAGGTGCATCGCATCATGGCTAAAATCGGTAAACACCGATTGTTCGATAAAGGCCGACCCACAAACCTCGGCAATACGTTTTTCCCGGGCAGGACGTTCAGTCGCCGGACGTATCTGCTTCACCACGCGCTGGTTATGGGAGAGCGTGATCGCAACCTCAAAATGACTCAGCGCAATGCGTTTGACGACATCTTCCAGATGAGAAAACTCCGTTTTCTCCGTGCGTAGAAATTTACGCCGTGCCGGTACATTAAAAAACAGTTCACGCACTTCCACCGTGGTACCGGGGTTGTGGGCGGCGGGTTGAATATCCACCGGTTGACTATTGTGCATTTCCAGTTGCCAGGCCATTTCTTCATCGGCCTGACGGGAAATGAGTTTAAGCTGACTGACTGAGGCAATACTGGGCAGCGCCTCACCGCGAAAACCGAGGCTGGTTACCCGCTCCAGATCCTCAATACTACGGATTTTACTGGTAGCATGTGGTGACAGAGACAACACCAGGTCATCTTTATGAATACCGCAACCATTATCGGCAATACGAATCAGTTTAATGCCGCCCTGTTCGACATCAATACGTACGGTCGTTGCCTCGGCATCAAGGCTATTTTCCAGTAACTCCTTTAATACCGATGCCGGGCGTTCCACTACTTCTCCCGCAGCAATCTGGTTTACCAGTTGGGCAGGCATGGTCTTAATTCGTGCAGACATGGTCTTGTTAGATAACGGCAAATAGTTGAAACGGCCAATCTTACACGTTTAACCACCACTGTCCCATAAACTTTACTGGTGAATAATGGGTAAGATCATACTAAGGAGAACAGTAATTAGAAAGATCTTGCTTTATTGATGAACTTTTACTCTTTCTGCCGATAGAAAACACCATGTGAATACTGAACGCGTTCAAAATTTTCACTAACAATAACCTGATCTTCACCTACTATTAAAATACCACTGGAGTCCAGTACCGTTGAAAATTGCTGGAGGATACTTTCGCGATGACCATTAGAAAAATAAACCAGAATATCCGGACAGATAATGACTTCTACTGATTTCGCTGGCTGAGAACCTTCCATCAAGTCACAGTGACTAAAACTAACCCGACCACGAATTTCTGGTTTCACTTCCCAGATATCACCGCCAGTATCACCATATTCATCATTTAATTGTTCACAACGGTTCATATACATGGATCGCATATCTTTTGCCAACCCCCGTATCTGCAAAGTACGATAGCGACCAGTTTCCGCCTGTTTCAGTGCTTCATTAGAAACATCCGTTGCCATAATAGAAATGGCTTTATTTTTATTATTTATCCGGTTGTATTCGGCTATTTCCATAGCAACACTGTATGCTAGCGAACCATCTTCACAACCTACTACCCAGAAATGTGCATTATCCCCCACGTTATCTAGCACATAATGCTGTAGCAGTTCTGAAATATTCTTATGCTGAAACCATCTGGAATCGTAGTTCGTAATAGCCTGAAGAACATCTGAATTCAACCGCCCCATATCAGGATGCCGCATTTTTTCAGCCAGTTCAATAATCGAATCCAGTTCGAATGCCTGCATAACGCGGTTGAGTTTTGCCAGAATAATATTACGCTGTTCTTCAGTGATAATAATACCCAGCACATCCTGAAAGGCCTGCGCCATAGTCTGGTAATCATGAATTTGTTGTGAAAGAACCGATGGCATAATAAAACCCTGTATGAGTGGATAAAAATCACTGCTACAAGCATAGAATGAAATTGATAAAGCGCAATCTTATTCTTAATATACCAAGGAGAACGGTAATTAGTACATAGATGCCTGCGGTGGTGAGAATAACTCCCGACTTTTTAAAGGCCTTCCATTGAGGTAAAAGCTAATAACATGGCGCATCAGCAATTTAACCTGCTGGCGCTGCGAGCGATTTTGTTGAAGCTGCTGAAATTCTTCCTGCATCAGCAACAATAGTGTCTGCCCCTGTAATACCGGGAGTGATCCAGATCGTCCCACAACGGTGTCAGTTCCACTACAGATAACCGGACCATGTTCAATATGATAATGGTAATTCTGGTGTGCGTGTACCGGCAAGCCACTGTCTGCATCTTTATCAAGCACCAGACCAAAGCCAAGGTACTTCAACAAATGCAGTTCAAATCGGCGTAATGCTATTTCCAGCCTGTCCGCATGTTCCAGCCTGTACAGTGTTTGATGGTAAAGATCAAAAATATCTGACTGCACATCATGACGATGCAACAGATACATTAACAGTTCATTGATATACATTGCAGAAAGCAGTGCCCGATGACCAAGCACTGGCGGTTTAATATCCGCCCGATCTATCCCTCTGGTAACCGGTAAACTGGCTTTAGGTTGCCAGCTTATTAACAGAGGGGAGAATAGCTGCAGATTGCCGGCTATTTTTGATTTTGGTCCCCGACTGCCTCGTGACAGTAATGATAGACGACCATAATCACGGCTGAATATCTCTAGAATCTGGCTGCTTTCCCGGTAGTTACGCTTGTGCAGGATATAGGTTAACTGGGTATTTACCAAGGTCATGTTTACTGCTCACCATAACCTAACCCGCGTAACGCCTTCTCATCATTAGACCATCCTTCTCTGACTTTCACCCAGAGATTAAGGTAAATTTTGTTATTAATCATTTCAGCAATCTCCTTTCTCGCATGAGTGCCAATACTTTTCAGACGCTCCCCTTTACGACCGATAATAATAGATTTCTGTCCATCTGTTTCAACAAAAATAGTCGCATGGATATGAACAATATCAGGCCGTTCTTCGTAGCGGTCAATCATAACCGTTGACGTATAAGGTAATTCCTGACCCAGTTCGCGCACCAGCTTTTCACGAATAATCTCCGCTGCCAGAAAACGCATACTGCGATCGGTAACTTGGTCGGGCGGGAAAAAATGCTCCGCCTCGGGTAGTAATGAGAAAACGGTTTGTTCCAGCCCATCAAGATTCGTATTGTTTAGTGCCGATACCGGGATGATGGCGTGAAAGGAATATTTTGTCTGTAACTGTTTTAACACTGGTAGCAGATCACGCTTTTTTTTCAGGCGGTCAATTTTATTTACCACCAGAATAACCGGTACATCGACGTATTTAAACCTGTTAACAATCGCCTGGTCTTCTTCTGTCCACGATGCAAGTGGTACCACAAATAAGATAACGTCAACATCATTCAATACCGATACTGCGGCACGATTCATATATTTATTAATTGCACTGCCACGCCGTTGATGAATACCCGGTGTATCAACAAAAACGGCCTGTATGTTTGCAAGCGTTTTCACTCCAATAATCTGGTGTCGTGTAGTCTGTGGTTTTCTTGAGGTAATACTTAGTTTCATTCCCAAAATATGATTTAGCAGGGTTGACTTACCCACATTTGGTCGTCCAATAATGGCAATATAACCGCAACGTGAAATGTTATCCTTCATTTTTTGCTATCCAACTTTGTTACGAACTGATGCTTTACTTTTTTAATGGCTTTGTCTGCTGCCATCTGTTCTGCTTTACGCCGGCTTTTGCCCTCACCTTCTATGCGTAAACTCAACACTGGAATTTCACAATTAATATGAAATATCTGCGCATGCGCTTTTCCGGTAATACGCTGAACTTTATAAACCGGCAACGCATAACCACGAGACTGTAGTAATTCCTGTAATTGTGTTTTTGGATCTTTTAAACCTTGCAGGTCAGTATCGCGGGATAATTTATTTTTGTATAAGCGAACAATCAGCTTGCGACAGGTTTCAAAACCGCCATCACAATAAACGGCCCCTAATATACTTTCTACCGCATCGGCAAGAATCGACGGTCGTCGAAAACCACCACTTTTTAACTCCCCTGACCCCAGTTTTATAACATCGCCCAGTTGTAGTTCAAGTGCGATTTCTGCCAGGGTATCTTTATTGACCAGATTGGCTCGCAGTCGGCTTAAATCTCCTTCGTTAACTTCCGGAAACAATATAAACAGTTCATGTGCAATGACAAAGTTTAAAATTCCATCGCCTAAAAATTCTAGTCGTTCATTATTTTTTGCACTAACGCTACGGTGCGTTAATGCTTCATCGAGTAACTGTGCATTTTTAAATGCATAGTCAAGTTTTTCAAGCAGACTGATCTGCAATCTATTTTCTGACATACAGTTTTTTTACTACACGCAACTAATGTTTTTTATCATGGATGCCATTTTAGATACAGTCCCCTAGTGAGATACAATTTTTACCTGATAATGGAAATTAATAATATAATCGAGATTACCGATTAGCGTACCACGAGGAACATAGTCAATAGTAATAACCTGC
>VAPF01024838.1_pt1 | contig 11875 bp, 9 predicted proteins | sample 3393931 | NCBI WGS metagenome assembly VAPF01 (sample SAMN08290437, study PRJNA428436) | hydrothermal vent metagenome | isolation source: Deep-sea hydrothermal vent chimney | place: Atlantic Ocean: South-mid Altantic Ridge | depth 2773 m m | reverse complement strand
TGCTGTTTTTCCAACACTGGTTCCTGTTTCGGTTCCCGGCGCCCGTTTTTATCAGACCTAAAAAGAGACATACACATTCAGCCGCCGGGGGATTGAATGCGGGACCTGCACTTATCGGCTACGCCTTTATGGAAATGATACGATATGACGCACCTGTAGAACAACCTGTGCATAAAACGGGCGAAAACCGGATTTTGCTCGGCCTTCTTCATCACGGGCAGCCAGAAAAATGGGATTGTTAAAAAATTGAATAATGTTATTCGTATCACCTGGCTTATAAAAAGCCGGGAGGGATTACTGTCCAGTCCCATAAGATTATTATGCCTGCGAAAAACCTCTCTGTAATCCTTAAGAAAGCGATACTGAAGCACATGGTAACGTATCGTTATCTCGGGCTTACCAATGCAGGTCCGGAACCTCACCCACGCCAGCCCCTTTTTATACGCTGTCTTCATCGCCTGGTCCAGAGTCACAAGGTGATAATGGTATCCAAGCGCCTTTTTGTTGTAAAAAATCCTCAGCCCATTTTTTTCAAGTCTGTACCCTAACTCAACATCCTCATGGGCATAGGCGCCTTCTTTAACCAATGTTTCATTAAATAATCCGTTTCCCAGCAGAAAAGCTCTCTTGCAGGAGATGTTGCAGGCGAAAAAAAGATAACACGGCAGCTCGCGTCTATCCTCCAGCTCCCTGAACCTGAACGGGTCCCAGACTTTCAGAAAGACGGATTGCCCGAGCCCGGGCGATTGAGTCACCTTTCCCAGAACAGCTATATTCGGTCCGGGGTTCATTTTATGGTCCCGGACATGTTCTTCCAGAGCACCCGGGTCAAGATGTATATCATCGGCGATAAGACAGACGACCGGCGCAACCGCCGCCCTGATGCCCCGGTTTTGTGTAAAGCTGATTCCCCTGTTAGGATGTCTTAAATATGTCAGTTTATACGGCAGGTCCGGTTTCATCTGTTCAACGGCATCCTCCGTACCGTCGGAAGAACCGTCATCAACGATAATGACTTCGAACTCCAACGGGCTTAATGTCTGCTCAGCCAGACACCGGAGCGTCATCCGTATGATATCGCTGCGATTGTATGTTGCAATCACCACGCTGATCTTAATATCTTCCTCCATGACAATAATTTTCTCCGGGAACAGACTGCTATGCCGATCGGGCCTCCACCCTGTTAGCCGGGGACCCTTCATCCCAAATCCGTTTCAGGGCAACGGCCAGTCCTGTATATACCCAGAATTGGGCATAGGGGGTTGATTCCCTGAACATCATATTTGTTACTCCATCCAGCAAATAAGCCAGAAGGCCGGTCAGAATGGCAAGCGCAAGTCCACGCATTAACAGGTCTTCACATTTCAACACGCTGTAACAGCGCTTCATCGCGACCAAAATAATGCCGAAAAACGCAACCACGCCGAAAAGACCCAGTTCCGCGGCCGTCCATAAAAACGCGTTATGCACGGGTCTGTCCGCCATCGGGCCTTCATGCCCCAGAACCATGACATCCGGATCGTTCAGTGCCTCAAGATAATTACCCGGCCCATATCCAAAAAATAAATTATCACTCCATATACCGAGAGCTGTCCTGGCGGAGTCAATCCTGACATCCATAAGCGCGCGCGGGGCGTTGAATAATTTAGCATCGATAATTTTGTAGGCACTGGGATAAAAGGGCATCATGGCCAGGACTAAAGCAGCAGCGATGACCAGAGCTTTCCCTTGTTTCCACGAAAATACAATGGTGCCGAGGGCAAAGGCCGATGACAGGGCGAAACTGAGCCAGCCCGATCGCGAAAATGTGACAATGAGTCCTCCGATGCCGAGCAATAAAATACCGGAAAGGACAATTTTAAGCGACGGCCTTAAAAACTTCATCAATATAAACACAAACGGCACCGGCAGGATCATTGAATAATACAGCCCCAGCGCATGCGGATCGAGCGTGGTGCCCGCCGCCCTGATTTCATCTTCAACGCCGGGGACCGCCCCCTGTGTTCCAAAATCGGCTGATTGTACAGATCCCTTTGTGCTCCCGATACCGACGTTGCCGGTGACGCGCTCATACAGCGCAAGGGGGCTCTCCAGGACAATGGCAAACAGCATCAGTGCTATAATCCACTTAAGGTGGTGGCGCCTGACCTTGTGCGCTATGAAAAAATAAATTAATATATGCTTGATGTTGTAAATAATATCAAACGTTCCCAGCACCTTGTCAGGCGCCCCGATCAGAGAGATAAACTGGGAAATGATTAAAAGCAGAATAAGCCAGTCGATCTTCCGCAACCCTGGAAGGGATTCTTTCCTTGCGATAAATATCCTGGCAAACCAGACAGTGTAAGAGATAAAAATAAGCAGTTCAACAAGCCCTATGCTTATCCCCCTGGCAGGCATAGCGATATGCTGCGCGAACATCCACTTACCATAAATGGAAAATGGGATATTGAATACAAAGGCGTAAACAAGAAAGCTTTCAATATTATATATCGCCATCATGGCGAGGGAAACGACCAGGATTCCGCCTGAAACAGCCAGTAAGTACCGGAATTCCAGCGTCATGATCTTCCAGGTCAGAAGCGCGAATATAAGACCGGAAAACGCAACAACAAGGTACCGGATTTTCAGGTCCGGTCTCAATCTCTCAAAAAGCGCCATGTTTTGTGATTACTCTCCATATGGTCATAACAATTATCTTTATATCCAGACCAACCGACTTCTTATCCACATATTCCAGGTCAAAAGCAACCGTCTTCCGGAAAGACAACCGGCCTCTTCCGTTAATCTGTGGAAGACCTGTAATGCCGGGTTTTACCGTAAATTTTCGCATCTGGCCCGCGCGGTAGTTAACAAGCATTTCCGGAATTTCCGGCCTTGGGCCGACCAGTCTCATATCCCCTGTCAGGACATTCCAGAAATTCGGCACTTCATCCAGAGTGCTTTTCCTGAGCCACTCACCAAATCTGGTAATCCGGGGGTCATCCGGCACCTTGAATGCAATCCGGTCAATCTCCTCCTCCGAATAATTGTAATCATATAATTCCGGAAACCTCTCTTTCGCGTCAGCATACATACTCCTGAATTTAACAAAACTGAACGTCGCCGGCACCCAGTATCTCTTGTCGGGATCAAAATGAGGATCAACAATTGTATAATCACCTTTTCCGATGATGTCCCTGCCCGGCAGCAGCCTGCTCCTGGCGCACCTGTCCTGGAAAAACAGGGCGGGGCCGGGAGACTCGAATTTGATGATTATGGCCAGCACAAGCATAACCGGAAGGGACACAATCAACACTGTCAAACTAACAAGTATCTCGAGAATTCTATACGATATCCTTGCGGCTTTCTCCCCGAAAGACATGTTTAATCCATATCCATCTTCAGCCGGTATGCAGAATATTCTTCCGGTTTCAGCCGGTTCCGGAGCACCTGGGTCTTCTTCCTGAACGCCAGTGAATTCCGGCCCCGAATAATATTCAAAAGATTGTTTTTCGTTCTCTGCTAATACACTCATTCAATCGCACCTCGACCGATGATTATTGCTGCTTCGTCCTATGACACTTCCCGAGCTTCTTCCCGCCCGAAAGTTGTTTCTGATTCTGTTTTTTGAGTTCCTCATAACCTTTCCTTACATGATGATAGACGGTGCCCCGATAAGTTACGCGACCCGCAAAAAGGGCCGCCACGCGGCTGTTATCGGCCCGCCCCAACACAGGCAGCCAGAAATATTTGACCGACCACGCGTTAAACACACTCCTTCTCATTATTTCATGTGGCAACATTTTCAGCATTGCCTTCAACCCGGCTTTGACTGTAAAGAGTTTATACACCGAAAATACGTGAAATCTGGGTATGCTGTCGCTCAGCATATCCATGTTTCGTCCCAGTTCATACGCCCGCCGGCAGGCGGATGATAGTGTCACTTCATGGTAATGCCATGCCAGGGCTTTTTCATTGTATACAATTTTAAATCCCTTCCGCCCCAACCTGTATCCAAGTTCCACATCCTCATGGGCGGCCCCTTTTCTCTCCCTGAACATTCCGTTCCTGAGGAGAAAATTCTTTTTAACCGAAATATTGCATGCATAAAAGTAAATATTGTCCAGCAGCTTCTTTCCCTCAAACCGCTCATAGCGAAAAGGGTCCCAGTTTTTCTGCATAACCGTCTGTGGTAATTCAGGCGATTGAGCGACCTTTCCCATCACCGCATAATTTTCTCCCCGGTACTCCTCATGGGTTTTGATATGCTGCTCCAGATGATCGGCGGCCACCCGGATATCATCGGCAAGCAGGAGGACCAGATGGCCACCGGCCTCCCTTATGCCGCGGTTTTCAGTAAACCCGGGGCCACGGTTTTCATGCCAGTAATACCGCAACTCATAAGGCGCGGTCGCAATCATCGACTTCACCATTTCCTCTGTACCGTCACCTGAACCATCATCAACGACCAGGACTTCAAATTCCGATGGAGAAACAGTCTGCAGCATTAATCTATCGAGAGTGACCTTCAGAACATCACAACGGTTAAATGTTGCGATCACCACACTTATAACTGGAACCATTTGTTGATGTTTCTCTTTCATTTACTAACCGGCTTCCTTGCCAAAACTTCGATGAACACCCCGCTGCCCACTATTCTCAAATAAATACCGGCCACCCGAAAAAAAAGGGACCGCGTCCTGAGTTTTGCAATCATTGGGAATATATCTGAACGATAAGATTTCGAAATAATTTCAAACCCGGTCTTCTCAAGGGCGTTCCCGAGTGAACGCGTTGACCATGTCGTAAGGTGATGGGGAGGGTCCATCCAGGCAAGCAGCCTGACAAGGTCCTTCCTGAGCTTTGATGCGGGAAGTTTTTTAAACATGTTGAAAACCCGGTCGTCAAATATCGGGACGCCCACGCTCAAAATTCCGCCTGGCTTCAGGACCCGGTAAAGGCTGCCAAGCGCGACAGCGGGAGCATTTAAGTGCTCAAGCACATGGCATAGACGAACCACATCAAAATGGCCTTCGGGCCACCCTGGTTCGTAGGCAGATCCGGACTGCACATGGTCACCGTGTTTCCGCCCCGCAAGTGAAAGCATCTCACCATTAACATCTATACCGAAAACGTCCCATCCCCTGCCTCCGGCAAAGTCCATAAATAATCCATCGGAACAGCCTACATCAAGAATGACTCCACGGCCCTTCCTGTTTTCAATCTCCCTCAGCACCGGAAGCCAATGTTTTTCCTGGACCCAGGTCCTCCACCCGGGATTATCAAAGAGAAAGTCGAGATAATCATCCCCGCTGTAGAGCGCCTCAAGGTCCGCTTCTTCAGGGTCGGGATATACATAAATCAGCCCGCAATTCCTGCACTGGTAATTCTTGTAGCTCCTGGTACGGACGTCCGCATAACGGGACTCAATCTCCATGAAAGGAGCTTCCTCCGGTAGTCCGCAAATTTTACACCGGGCGGATACCGGATCGGAAACTGAAAATTTATTCATTTTTTAACAGACCCGCCTTTATCCGAAAGATACCGGTCGGCCGCTTCCCCGGCCGCTCTTTTGCCGTCCAGGATTGCGTCATCCATCCACTGGTATTCCCAGTTCCCGTACCTGCCGGCAAGAACAACCGCATTTTTCCTGAAAAAACTCCTGATCTTGCGGAGGTTCCCTGCCCTCTCCCTGTTGTATATAACATAGCCGTAAGGAATGTCTCTTATGTCTACTAATTCAACCTTATCTTTTTTTGTTAAAATCTTTGCGCTGACAAGATCTTTTATGACATCATCCACTATTTCATCCCTGTCGATCTTCTTCTTCCGTGAATAGGCGATTTCGGCAGTTATTGAACTCCTGGCGCCGGGCGCCATTGTTGAGGAAAAATTCTTTAAAAAACTGATCCTGAAAAAGGAATATTTCTTCTCGGGATAGTATATCCAGTGATTGGTGTTTATATTGGCCTTATCAATCCCGAGGTTTACACATAATATCGAATTGTATTTCAGTCGCCTGGCGGCTTGCGAAACAGTCGCTGGAACATTTGCAATATCAACTAACTCAGGCAGAGGGATCGTCGAGATAAGAACATCGTAATTCTGACGCGTACCGTCGGCGAACTCTATCTCCTTTTTCTTTATGTCGATTTTAACCGCCTTTTTATTCAGTATGACTTTTACTCCGTTTTTAACAAACGCGCCTGGAATTGCCGAAATACCGTTTCTCAACGGATATCTGAATATCGCATTGGGGCCGAATTCTCTCGTCTGGTCGGTTAATGCTCCTTCAACAACCTCATGGAGAGCGGGCATGGGAATTCTTACGTCCAACCAGTCGGTAGTCATATTCCTGGGATGCACGGTCCAGAATTTTTCAGAATAAGGGATCATAAAATGTTCGGCAATACCTCTGCCAAAAGCCGCAACCAGCCATTTTTCATAATTGTCACACATCTGCTTCCTGTTCTTCTTTCTCTCGCAGTACGTCTCGATAAATGACACCAGGCAGTCTTTTACTATAGGCAATGGTAATCCAAAGGTATTCGCCTGGATAGGATATCTGGTCAGTCTGTCGAACGAATAAAGCCGCGCCGACCTCTTCCTGTCCACCAAATCTATTTTCAGAATGTCCCGCAATAACCCGATAACATATTCGTTCCTGGTATGCAACACGTGAATTCCGAGATCAAAGGTATAGCCGTTTACTCTAGGAGATATGCATGTTCCACCATACCTGTCGCTCCCCTCGTACACCGATCCGCCGCCGTGGTAAGCAGCGCTCAAACCGGCCAGTCCGGCTCCAAGAATTATCGTACGCCCGTTACCGTCTTTCATGTGTTAATACCCGACCTTCCTCATAAAATAAGCGACTAATCCCGCAAGGGCTGCTCCCCATGATGCTATGGCCAGGTATCGCACAACAGGGGTTAATTGTCTTCGCCTTTTTTCCGAAGCATTCGGATCAGGGGAGCCGGAAGTCGGACCATCACTCCGGTTATTTAAACTCTCATTATCGTTTTCCATCTGCATTTCCTATGAGTCGCCCCGGCCTTTCACTCCGTCCGACGAAAAGAACAGCCTGATGTTAAAAAAGGCAAGGACATATACAAGACCGGTCGAAAAAAACAGGCTCAGGATCGCCGTTAACCCTATATGATAAATTTTAATCGGCTGTACAGGCTCGGTTGGAATTTCCGCCAGATGCATGATTTTGACTTCACTGTCAGTCGTGGTCGCCTGGGCCAGGGACTCCAGATAAAGGTCCTTCAGGTATATATATTCGCGCGACTCGGCATTTATCTTCATATTAAGTTCCTCAACCTTTTTCTGTATGGGGAGCATCTGCCGCAGCCTGCTCTTAAGATTATCAAGCGAAGCCCGCAGGGACTCCAGCTTCGCCGTCAGTCCTTCCAATTCTATCTCATCGAAAAGCTTTTCCGATTCCATCCTCCTTAAATCGTCCGGATTGGGATAACCATATGATTTCTTTTTTATCTCAAGGTCCAGCCCTGAAATCTTTTTCTGTTTTTCCTCCATCTCGGCATTAAGCTTAATATAGGACTGCTCGATGTCATAAAGACTTTTCACGCCCCTGGAAGTCTCCTCGGATATCGAGACGACATCGTTCCTTTTCAGCAGGTTCTCTTTTTCGTCCCTGAATAAAGAAATTTTATTTTCTTTTTCAATAAGCTGGACGCGTAACCGATTCAGTCTTTGTTCGGCCGGATTCTGGTCCTGTTCACTCAGCCACTTGACCAAACCAAGCCCTACACTGTCAATTATGTCGGCCGCCCTTTTCGGGAAATTGTCCTTGACGGTGATAACATAAACATAGGAATCCTTTGTTGCGTGGATGTACATATTCTTTCTCAGTTTTGCAACGGCCTCGGACACAGGGTTTCCTTCGATTATCCGGCCATATTTCAATATCATCCATAACTTCATCGAATATTCGGTAACAAAGTCCTTTACTGAATGATACCAGCGCTCATACCAGGATGAATAAGTAATTTCGGGTTTTCCGTCAAGCCGCAGTGATTCAACTACCGGCCTGAGGATCGCCTCACTCCTGATGATATCACGCAGCGTCTGAACAATAACCTTAAACGGCGGTGCGGGAGCCGGGGCGCCGAATGCCGAGGTATCTTTCATCCTCATCAGGCTTGATTCCAATGGCCTGTAATATATAGTAATCCCGGCCTGATATTTCTCCGAAAACAGATAAGTAAATGCAAGAGAGGCCAGAACTGCGGAAAGACAGAAGACCAGAACAAAATTTTTCTGTCTGGTCAGGACTTCAGAATATTTCCTGAAATCAATATTAAACAAATGGTCATATAAGTTTTTTTTAGTTGTCATCCATCATCACCGGATTTTTTTTGTTTCCCTTAGCACACCGTGTAGTTTCAGCATCCTTCAGCGCCTGACCTCTGGACATTTAAAGCTTGAAGCTATGTCCCGCCCCGCCGTCCCCTCATATATGACAGAGAATGCATCCCCAGCAGAATGGTCGGAAATATCCTGATTTTTTGCAATTTCATTTTATTGAAAATAAAATTCAGCTTGAAAACAAGATCAAAAAATGGGTTCGCAGGCAGTTTGATGATAATCTTAACCAGAAATAACGGGACATTCATCTGAATAAAAAATTGCATCAGCTTCTGCAGATTAACAATTTCCTTCTTGTTTTCCATCCTGATTCTGCTTGAGGAAAAAAATGACGCATCCAGCGTATCATCCGCAAGATAACCATTTTCTGAAATATACCGGTGTATTGCCGTACCTGGATAGGGCTGCAACAGGGAGCATTGGGTGAAATCAGTACCGATCTCCTTATTAAGCTTGTATGTCTCCATGGTGCTCTCCAGCGTCTCGCCCGGCAGTCCCAGAATATTATAGGTGGAAAGTTTAATGCCGTAACTCTTGATATGTCCCGCCGCCGTCCTTATCTGCTGGTTGGTGATTTTTTTATTCAGCACATTCCGCCGCAGGTGCTCATTACCGGTCTCCACACCCATTCTGACACAGATACACCCCATCTCCCTGATCAGCCGCACATATTCTTCTTTTACATGAGTAGCTTCCACATTAACAATAAATGGCAGGTTTATTTTTTCTCTGTAGAGGCCGGCAAACTCCCTCAGCCAGCCCGGAAAACTGAAAAAACAGTCGTCCACAAAATTTATTTTTCTTATAGCATATTTTTCCTTTGCATGGACAAGTTGCCGCATAACATTTTCCGGGCTCCTCTTTCTGAGATAACTGCCCTTTCCCCTGTAAAGCTCCTTGTACGTTTTATTAAAACAATAATTGCAGTTATGCGGGCAACCCCTCCCCGTCATCATGGAATACATCTCACTGTTGTAGGGGACTAAATACTTGTATTTGGCGTATATATCAAAGTCGGGCGCGGGCAGATCATCAAGGTCACTAATAAATGGTCTGACGTCTGTTTCGAATATTTTTCCATCAGGTCCTTTCGACCAGACATTGGGTATATTCCGGATCTTCCCGGGATTGTTCCGGAGCGCTTCAAGCAGGTCGAGCAATGCATACTCACCCTCACCGCGGTTAATGTAGTCAATGCTGGAATCTTTAATCATCTCCGGGAAAAAAGTAGGGTGAGGGCCACCGACCATGATCGGGGTGGTGGTATTTCTTTTTAATTTTTCGGCCGTCTGCAACACCCAGTATTCGCCGCCGGTAGTACAGGAAAAGGCAAAAAGATCGGCGCCGCTTTCAAGGACGGATTGCAGAAAATTCTTCTCACCCGATTCTATAAACAAATCGCTCTCATGTCCGTATTCCTTCAGAACGGCATGGAGTTGTTCCACTGCGATCTTCACAAAAGAATCCTGCTGTAAAAATACTACTTTCATCTATTATGCATCCCCGAACTCCTCTTACGCCCCGGAATCATAACAACATCCCGGGGATGGTATTCAGTCGCCTGATTTCCACTTCATTATCCTGAAAAAAATCCTTTGTTTTCACCTGGAGGACTTTGACCGCCGAAAAATGACCGGCATTAAGGGATTCCAGTCCAACCCTGAAGCTGTTTTCCGCACAGAGGGAATGTTCTCTACCTGCATCAGGCGTCAGAGTCCCTTCCTTGTCCCTGAAAACAATAATCTGCCCGGCTTGCAGTGCTGTGCCGGTAATAATTCCGGCGCCGGAGACACACTTATCGATCAATATGCCTGAATAAAGAATATTTCCGGCTTCCCCCTTTATTGAATATGTCACAGGAATACCGCAATCTTCCCTGCGATGCTTCCTTCTTTCCTTCTGATGCAGTCCGGGTTGCCTCATGAAATCAAAAAAGTAATTTTTAATATAATCAGAGAGAGACTCCCTCCACGGTCGCATAAAGTTTATTCCATGTTTCCCCAGATTGGCGTTGGACATTATCTCTGAACGTGGCCGGGGCGCAAAATACTCTTTTTCAAAGTAGCCGGAACCCACGGGGACCAAATCGATGTCGCTTATTCCGCATATTTTCAGGATTTCTTCGGCAACATCGTACCGGGAGCCTTCGCCTTCACAAACCATATGGTACGTCCCGTATTTTTCGGTCTCCATCAGCCTGAACAGATTCATCGCAAAATCATATGTATATGTGGGCGTGCCCCACTTGTCATTTACGGCAAAAATCTCTTTTTTGCCCTGGGCCACCTGCTCCAGGATCTTGAATATGAATTTCTTCTCCTTGTCCCGTCCTCCACCCATCATCCAGCCGGCCCGCACCACAAACGTCCGGGAACAGTGCTCCAGGGCATACAGTTCGCCTTCATATTTTGTCCGCCCATATACCATTATCGGATTCGGCTGGTCCTCCTCGGTATAAAAGCCGCTTTTTTTACCGTCAAACACCCCAGCGGTACTGATATAAATAAGCATGGCGCCATACTCTTCCGAGAGCTTTGCTATATTTCTGGTGGCGACGGCATTAGTGGCAATGGTAATTTCCGGATGGGTTTCACAATATTCCAGATTGGTTTCAGCCGCAAGATGAAGAACGATATCAGGGCGGTATTCTTTAAACATCCGGGCAAGATGATCGTCATCCCGGACATCCAGCCGTACCAGCCACTTTTCATTTACTATCCTGTCACTTGCAAGAACATCTTCATACCTGGAAGCAAAGAAAGGGTATATGGCACTTCCAAGCATTCCGCCACATCCTGTTATAAAGACTCGTTCCGACTTCATTACATTATACTCCCCGTTTAAAATGGTTCATCCACATATAAAAAACAGTCTAATTCCTGCCCCGCCCCGGTAATTAGTCTTTGACCCGCACCTCCGGATTCAGGTCATAAGGAAAACTGAACAGCACCTGATTAGGCAAGAGGTTGTAAAAATATTGCCTCACGAATAAATCAACCTTTGCGATTGACGTCCTCGGCAGATATACAATGTCATAAGGCCTTAATTTTACGTCCGGAATTTCCCCCCTTATTATCTTTTTCAGGTTAAGAGAATAGGTTTGCGGTTCTGAAGACCCGCTGTACCTGATGAGAATAACATTTTTAATCTCTGCTGTGTCCAGATGTCCGCCCCTCTGAATCACGGCATCTAACACCCTCAACATTCCGTTAATAGCTATCAGGCCGGGTCTTGCGACCGCACCTCCCACATAGACCTTGTCCGCAGCAAAGTCCCTGACTATTACCGCAACCTCGGGCATCCGGGTCTCCATCACTATGACCGCGACTTCGGGAGAATCCATAACCTCCGAGAATTTTTCAGTAAGCAGAGAGTCCATTTGGTCCGGCGTCAGACCGGCGGCCTGGACATCCCCTATCAGCTGCAGAGATATCTTTCCGTCCGGCCTTACAGTTACTTCCTCATTCAGCTTCTCTTTGTAAAAAAACTTTACCGCGAT
>VAPF01010704.1_pt1 | contig 11882 bp, 11 predicted proteins | sample 3393931 | NCBI WGS metagenome assembly VAPF01 (sample SAMN08290437, study PRJNA428436) | hydrothermal vent metagenome | isolation source: Deep-sea hydrothermal vent chimney | place: Atlantic Ocean: South-mid Altantic Ridge | depth 2773 m m | reverse complement strand
TAAATCGCGTGAGCGGGCGATTGCGATGGGGGCGAAAAAGTAAATCCCTTTAAAAACCCACACATCCAGTCAATATAAAACGTATAATATAGTTCACCTTTAGGGTGAACTATATTATACTTAATCGAACCGTAGCAAGGACTGCAAATTGATTGTTAAATTCAAAACCAGGCAGCTTAAAGCTTGCTACAGGGAGTACCGCAAAGCCAACAAGACTTATGGCGAACAGGTTGCTCGCAAATACATACAGCGTATAAATATTATCCAGCAATCACAAAACCTGGATGAACTCATGAAACTCTCTGGACTTCGCTGCCATCCACTTAAAGGTGAAAGAAAAGAACAATACGCTATCAATCTCACTGGTTTCTACCGATTGATTTTTAAACGCAGTGGCAAACTATTAGAGATTGTGATGATTGAGGAGGTAAGTAAACATTATGGAGACTAATCAACAATATTATTCCGACCTGGCGATACCTCCGGGTGAATACCTGCTGGAAGCCACTACCGAGCTAGGACTAAACCAGGCTGATCTAGCAAAACGCATGGGGCGACCCGTGCAGGCCATCAGTGAAATCATCAAAGGTATCAAAGCCATCACCCCTGATACCGCGATACAACTGGAGCAGGTACTGGGCGTGCCCGCTCACATCTGGACCGGCCTGGAGGCAAATTACCAGCTAATCAGGGCTCGGCAGCATGCGCAACAGCAAATAGAAAAAGAAGCTAAAGATATCAGCCGCTACCCCTATGCTGAAATGGCGAAACATGGCTGGGTCGCAAAAACCCGCAAGCCGGTAGAAAAAGTTAATGAATTACGCCAGTTTTACGGCGTAGCTTCACTGGATAATTTGCCCAAAGTTCGCTCCTACGCTCCGGCCTTTCGTAAGAGTAAACGACAAAACCTGTCACACGAAGCACTTGCTGCCTGGTTGCGCGCAGGCACTTTAATGGCTGAACAGATTCAAACCAAAGCCTTTGACAAAAAAGCCCTAAAAGCTCTGTTACCTGAACTGCGCAAGCTAACCCTTGAACACAACAACTTCCAGCAAAAACTAACACAAATGCTAGCGAGCGTTGGTGTAGCACTAGTAGTGCTGCCACACCTGGCTAAGACCTACACCCACGGCGCAACTTTTTGGGCAACGACAGATAAAGCTGTTTTAATGATGACTATTCGCGGTAGCTGGGCAGACATATTCTGGTTCAGCCTTTTTCACGAAATTGGGCACATTTTACTACACGATAAACGCCAAATTTTCCTGGAAGACGGAAAAGCAGACAAAGAAACTTGCAAGCAGGAACAGCAAGCCGATGACTTTGCTAGCAACACATTAATACCAGCTAAACCTTACTCTGAATTTACTAGACGCAGCGACTTTAGCATACCGTCTATACGCAACTTTGCTACAGCCATCAACATAGCACCGGGAATTGTTTGCGGACGATTACAGCACGATAATCATATAGCGCACAGCTTTAATGCACTAAGAGAACAGTACAAATGGGCAGATTAACAATTGCCAAACAAAAAACCATTAGCAGGCGTTAGCCGTTGTTTAATTGGCGATGCCGTGCGCTACAACGGTCAGACAAAAGCTAATCGAGATCACCTTCGAATAACCTGTATTAGTTTTTACAACCATTTTTACCGCAGGTAATTCTCTCAGATGTATTAACCCAATGGTGTGGAAGCTCATTCGTATTAAAGCCGCATCCAGTATGTCCGCCTTTGGAACCTTTGTGAACTTCTCCAGTTGGTTTATGTTTTACAGCCATTTTTTAACCCTCCATTATGAGGTGGTTGAATAGTTGATCTGGTGTTTATTAAGGGCATCTCTATTAATTGCTTGTGCCCTTAAATAAATCACCAGGTTAAAGCACCGGCAGTCCCTTCGGCGTTGACGCATCCATAAGTAAATGCGCTATATACGCGCCACCGGTTATGAGTAGACCGAATCGGATCAATTTATCTTTCTCATTTTCAGGCCCCCATTGGTAGAGTTTGTACATGCCTGTGCCGACCAGCCCCAGAAAAGCAAGACTATGAAAGAACTGTCGATGATTAGGGTTTGTTGCCGGCTCCAACAGGTCAGGTAATGTGCCAAGGAAGTAAGCCAGACTACTTGCAGTAACTGTTTTCTCAAAAGCCGTACCCTGCTTATAAGTACCCGCCGCCGTTACCAGGCCAACTGCGATGGCTGCACCGACTTTGTGTGCTGCTGCATTTGGCATATTATTTCCCCTGCTTATTGTATTTCGGTTTACTGCGAGAGATGATACGAGACTCTTTTGCTCTGGCATCTGCGACACTGTTCATTTGCTCGATTTTTACCGTAGAGCCAGGAATATAATCCTTGCCACCCGGTAGATGCTCTGTGAGTCGCTCCTGAACACGGCCGCGTTTTGCAATACCTGTGTAGTTATTCTTTCCAGATTCAGACTGAATTTTATAGACGACAGGTTTGTCATCGGGTAACTTACTCACACCCATTTTATTGTAGCTTGTCGATTTGGTAGCCATGTTAGAAATGCCTCGCAACTTGTTGTTTTTATATATTCGATACTTGACGTATCGAGTTTTGCAAACTACAATAGTTTACACAAATGCAAATATATACCCATTATGTAAACCTTGTCAAGGATTGAATTATGATTGGTGACCGGATACAACAGGCACGAAAGGCATCAGGCATGTCAATGCGTGAGCTGGCTGAAAAGGCAGGTGTTTCTGCCATGGCTATCTCCAAGTACGAAAACAATAAAAACACCCCTTCATCAAGTGTACTGCTCGGTCTATCGAAGGCATTAGGTGTGCGTGCAGAATATTTCTTTCGCCAGGCAAAAATTGAACTCAAGGATGTCGAGTATCGTATACACGCCAAACTACCCAAAAAGATACTCAATAAAATTGAAGGCGATGTCATTGAACAAATCGAGCGTTATTTTGCTTTAGAGGAAATACTGCCTTCAAATCCGATACAGAAATTCAAACTGCCAAAAGGGCTAAAGCAAAAAATTGAGAATTATGACGATGTAGAGGAGCTTGCCAATACCTTCAGAAAAGAATGGAAGCTGGGCTGTAACCCGATACCCGAGCTCATCGATACATTTGAAGAAAGAGGCATTAAGGTGTTTTTGTCTGGAGAACTACAGGACGCAAAGTTCGATGGCCTGGCAGCAAAAGTTGATGGCATGCCTGTAATCGTGGTTGATAAATACAAACCGGGTGATAGACAGCGTTTCACGCTAGCCCATGAACTGGGTCATCTGGCGATAGAAGGTCGGCTTGCAGAGGGTGTTGATGTAGAAAAGGCGGCGAATCGATTTGCTGGTGCCTTTCTCGTGCCTGCTAAAGAGGCAGTCAAAGAACTTGGTGAATCCAGAAGCTGGTTAGAGCCTGCTGAATTATATGCCTTAAAACATACCTATGGTTTAAGTATGCGTGGCTGGATATACCGTGCCAGCGACCTTGCTATACTAAATCGTTTCGCATCGCGAAAAATGTGGGAATATTTTCGGGAAAATAACTGGGTAGAAACTGAACCCGGTGATCAGCTTGAGGGTGAAGAGCCCAGGTTGTTCAGACAGCTGGTATTTCATGCTGTCGCTGAAGATCTGATTGGCGATTCCAAAGCGGCAGAATTATTGTCCGTACCCATCGTAGAATTCAGAAAACTAAGGAAAATGGAAATCAGTGAGCAAACAGCTGTTAATCAGTGATGCAAATATCGTCATAGATATCGCCGTTGCAGGCTTGATCGATGCAATGTTTTTCCTCGATTACGAATATGGTATTTCGGATATACAGTTTGCCGCTGAACTTGAAGAACAACATCCAGAGTTACTGACAGCAGGGTTGCAACTGGTCGAGCTGAAATCTGAAACGGTTGGCGCAGCCAGTACACTGCTGGAAAACAATACCCGACTAAGAGTCAGTATTTACGATTGCATGGCATTGTCTCTGGCGCAACAGGAACAATGCACCCTGTTAACCGGGGATGCCAAATTGAGGCAACTGGCAATTGTTGAAGGCGTAACGGTACGCGGTACACTCTGGCTGATGGAACAAATGTTTCTGGCCGGTGCAATTACAGCAGAAAATGCAGAGCAGGCATATAGTAAGATGATCGATGACGGTAGTCGACTGCCAGAAGCCGATATAAAAAAACAGATAGAAAAATTTAAAAATAAATAATTCGCCGGAAAATAATCAGCTATGCCAACACTGGAATTCAAGGGAAAACAGTTCGTCTATTCGCATCACCTCAGCGTGCCGTTTCGTGAACTCAAAATCGACAAAAAGAAATCCCTGCCGGCAAAAGGCAAAAAACCGTCACTGAATGATAACCTCATCATCCACGGCGACAACCTGGAAGCCTTAAAAGCCCTGCTGCCCACCCATGCTGGAAAGATCGACTGCATCTTTATCGACCCGCCTTACAACACTGGTAATGAAGGCTGGTGTTATAACGACAATGTACGTTCACCGTTGATGAAAGAATGGTTGAAGAAGTCGGCGAACCCGGTGGATAAGGATGATCTGGAACGGCATGATAAATGGCTTTGTATGATGTGGCCGAGGTTAGCTATTCTTAGCGAATTATTATCTGATGATGGCGTAATAATTGTGGCAATCGACGATAATGAGCATGCTGACCTTAAATTGATAATGGATGAATTGATTGGAGAAGACCGTTATGTAACATCTATCTGTTGGCGTGCAGCGGACTCATCAAATAATGATGTAAAACAATTCTCCTTAGATCACAATTACTTAGTTTTTTATGCAAAAGGTATTGAATGGGAAGCAAATTTGCGCGACAGGACAGATGCGGATAATTCACACTATAAGAATCCTGATAACGACCCCAGAGGCCCATGGTTTCCTGGCAATCTTTCATCTCCCAACCCAAGAAAAAACCTGAAGTTTGACATCATCAGTCCCAGTGGAAAACGAATTAAGCCTCCTGCAAATGGATGGAGGTGGAAAGAGGAAAAATTGCTTTTAAAAATAGAGCGTGGCGAGATAATATTTTCTGATGACGAAACAAGAATATTAAGAAAAACATATTTAATTGATCAAAAAGGGCGGGCATCATCATCTTTGTGGATTGATCTAAATGAAACAGGCCACAATAGAAACGCCAAATACGAACTAAATAGAATTTTCTCTGAACTTCAAACATCTGAACAATTTAAAACACCAAAGCCTACAAAGTTATTAGATAAAATTATATCTGTTGTTTGCGATACTGATTCCGTGATCTTAGATTCTTTTTCCGGGTCAGGCACAACAGCACATGCAGTACTCAATGCGAATAAAAAAGATAAAGGGAATAGAAAATTTATACTTGTCGAATGCGAGAACTACGCTGATAAAATTACTGCCGAACGCGTCCGCCGCGTCATCAAAGGCTATAAATTCAAAGGCAAACAAAAAGAAGAACTCTACAGTGAAAAAATAACCTGGAGCAAGTTCGAGAAAAAACAGAAAGAGATTCTTGACCACATCGAATCCATCGAAAACCTGCAGGGCGGCGATTACGACAAGATTAAAAAAGAGCTCAAGGACGGTATCCTGAAAGTTACCGGTGAGCGCGATATTACCGAAAAAACACCGGGCCTCGGCGGCAGTTTTACCTACTGTGAACTAGGCGAACCGATTGATGTAGAAAGCCTGCTGACCGGTAAAGACCTGCCTGCTTTTAACGCACTGGCGCAGTATGTGTTTTATACTGCCACCGGACAATCACTGGACAAGGTTGCCAAAGCTGGTGTTGACGGTTTTATCGGTGAGACTGATCTGTTTCGCCTGCATCTGTTCTATCAGCCGGACAAGTCATGGCTGCGTTCCAATGAGGCGGCGCTGAACATCGAAAAAGTGGAGGCGATTAACAAAGCAAACAAATCACACAAACGCAGTATCGTGTTTGCGGTCGCCAAGTTTATGAGCCAGAAAGAACTCACCAAACAGGGCATCGAATTCTGCCAGCTTCCTTACGCGGTTCACCGCATTCTGGGCGATTGATCAGTGGAGCTGAAAGACTACCAGCAGGCGGTGCTCGACCGGTTTGAGTTGTATCTGTCTCAGTTGGCGGAGCAACATGAATCTGCCGAAGACTTTGTTGAGTTCCAGCTGAGCAAAGGCAAAAAAGTTTCGCTAAGTGATTATTGCCGCGAGACATGGGATCAGCTTAATCAGCAACGCGTATTGCCCCTGATGCGTGATAAACAGGGCAATGCGCACATCGCACCGTACCTGTCGCGCTTTGACGGTTTGCAGCAATCTATTCCTAATATCTGTTTTAAAGTCCCCACCGGTGGTGGCAAAACTTTGCTGGCAACCGCATCCGTGGAGCGCATACAGGTGGATTATTTCAAACGCCAGACCGGTTTCGTGCTGTGGGTGGTGCCTTCGGATGCCATCTACAAACAGACCTGGAAACAACTGGCAAACCGCGAACACCCTTATCGGCAGATGCTGGAGCGGGCTTCGGGTGGTCGTGTAAAAGTGCTGGAAAAAACCGATGCTTTTAGCCGGCGCGATGTGGACGAACAACTATGCGTCATGCTGCTGATGCTGCCATCGGCGGCGCGTAAATCAAAAGAAACCCTGCGCCTGTTTCGCGACAGCGGACGCTTCACTTCTTTTTTTCCAATAGAGGATGACAGCAATGCCAACGCAGAATTAGTAAAAAAAGTGCCAAACCTTGATGAGAATGATCTGGCTGATCTGGGCTGGGCAGACGGCATTATGCCGGGCAGTTGCTCGATAAAGCAGAGCCTGGGCAATGTATTGCGACTGGTGCGACCACTGATTGTTATCGACGAAGGCCATAAAGCCTACTCAGATACTGCACGCGACACACTGACCGGTTTTAATCCCTGCTTTATGCTGGAACTGTCAGCCACACCCAATACCAATGGCAAGCATCAGTCCAATGTGCTGGTAAATGTACCGGGCACAGACCTCAAGGATGAGGAGATGATTAAGTTACCGATCAACATTATCAATGAAGCGAAGGGCGGCTGGCAGCATACCCTGGCTGTCGCTCATGAAAAATTACAGGCGCTGCAAAAAGAAGCGCAGAAACTGGAGTCGAAGACCGGTCGCTACATCCGCCCGATTATGCTGGTGCGGGTTGAGCGTACAGGCAAAGATCAGCGCGACAACGACTTTGTTCATGCTGAAGATGCCAGAGAATATCTCATCGAAAAGCTTGGCATAAGGGAAGAAGAAATTCGCCTGAAAACATCGGAAAAAGATGAGCTGGGTTCGGATGACCTGTTATCAAACACCAGCAAGGTGCGTTATATCATCACCAAGGATGCACTGCGTGAGGGCTGGGATTGCCCGTTTGCTTATGTATTAACGATTCTGTCTAAAACTACTGCTAATACCGCGTTAACCCAGATGATCGGTCGCGTATTGCGCCAGCCGCATGCCTGCCTGACCCATCATCAGATGCTGGATGAAAGTTATGTGTTTACTTTTGATCAGGTGGTGTCGGATGCGGTTGATGGCGTGCGCAAAGGGCTGGAGAATGAAGGCATGGCAGATCTGGCATCGAGTGTGCAAGCAGCCGGTACAGCGCAGGCCGTTAATTCAAAACGTGTTGTTTTGCAGCGCAATAAAAAATTCAGAGACCTGCCGCCCATCTACCTGCCGCGTATATTGCATCGCACGGACACAGCGGAAGGCTATCGTCTGCTGGATTATGACCGGGATATTCTAGGCGAAATAAACTGGGAAGACGTGCATTACCTGAACGCTGACAGTTTAACCGTGGATGAAGATGAAAAGCTGAACCGAACCATTGCAAGAATTGATATCGGCAAGGGGAATTATGCCAAAGGCGATAATCGCAAGGGGCAGACGGTTATTGAATTTGAGCAGCTAGTGCGTGACCAGGATGAATCAGAAACCATCGAGCTGTCTTTTATGGCGCGACAGTTACTCGATGTAGTGCCAAACCCATGGCAGGGTGCACGCATCATTGAAGAAACACTGGAAACCCTGCGTAAAAAAGACATCAATGATGAAGTGATTTACGCAAACAGGCTGGACATTCTGCGCGAGATCAAACTGGATTTGCAGACGCAACTCAACGCGATGGCAGAGGGCTTGTTCAGACACAAGCTGGAGTCAGGTGAAATCACATTGCGGCTGGTAGCGTCAAAAAATAAATCGTTAAACTGGAAACTGGCCGAAACCTTCGAGATAGATGTCAGTGATACTGATCGTATTCTCGAACGAAAAAATGGTGAGCCACTGGAACGCGCCCTGTTTGAAAAAGTGTATCAGAAGGAATTCAACGAACTGGAAAAAAATACAGCGTGGTATCTTGATGAGCAGGAATGTGTGTATTGGTGGCACCGGATAGCAGTAAACCAGCAGTCATACAGCTTGCAGGGCTGGCAGCGCAACCGGGTATTTCCTGATCTTCTGGCCTGTTTGCAGGACGACGGCAATGGTAAATATCGCTTTGCGGTGCTGGAGACAAAGGGTGAACACCTCAAGGGAAATGACGATACCGAATACAAGCGAAAACTGTTTGAGTTACTAACCCGCTATGTAGAAACCGCAACAAAAGCTGGCCAGCTGGATCTTGATGACGAGTCTGGCAAAGCCAGTTTTACCATGCTGATGGAAAACAGCTGGAAGCAGGACTTGCTCAAGCATGGCTGTTGACAGCGTCTGATTGCAAACCAGCCTGTCTTTTCCGGTGCAGAAACAAACTGACAAATGTGTACTAACCTGCATTATCGGCGTAACTTAATTTATGACAGACCAAAAACCGCTCATAGGAATTAGTCGCTGCTTACTAGGCGACGCAGTGCGCTACGACGGCCAGTCAAAAGCTAATCAAATCATCCTCGAACAACTCGCTCCCATTTTTGAATTCATCGCCATCTGCCCCGAAGTTGAAGCCGGGCTTTCTGTTCCGCGCCCGGCGGTGCAGCTTACTGGCAGCATTGAAAACCCGCGACTGATCGGGCGGGATGATGCTTTGATCGATGTCACTGATATTATGGCGCGGTACTGCAAAACCAAACCGGCGGCGCTCTCGCAACTGTCCGGCTTTATTTTCAAAAGCCGTTCACCCAGTTGCGGCCTGAACAGCACGCCGGTTTTTGTCGACGGGCGATGTCTCACCGAAAACAGCCGTGGCATTTTTGCCAGGCGGTTGTGCGAGGTCTACCCTGAATTGCCGGTCATCGAAGACAACGCGCTGGATGAGCCGACGTTGCTGAACGATTTTATCCGCCGGGTATCACACGCCTGACAACCAGCCACCATCGCTACAATTCGCCGGAATTTTCCACCGCGCTGATCCAGTACAAACTCTTACCTTTAAACGACGGTTTCGCCTGGCGGATTTCATCCACCAGTTTTAGCGCGTGTGCATCTTCAAGAATGACATCGACACGCACTTTCGGCACGTAACCGACCACCCGGTCACGCGCTGACAGCAGCACGTCGTTTTCATCCTGCGCGCTGTGCTCTTCAATGTGGCTGAACATAAAACTGTCCAGCTGCAAGCTACGCAGCAGGTCGGCCAGTTCCTGCTGCAACGATGAATGTACCACCATGGAAAATTTTTTCATGATAAAACCTCCTCAGGTTTTTGCTTGCCGATCTGTTTCTTCCCAACCCTTTTCTTCCGGCTTTTTTTCAGGCGCGCTTCTTCCAGCCAGGCATAAAGTGTTGGCAACAATATCAGCGTCAGCATGGTTGAGGTGAACAGGCCGCCGATCACCACCACCGCCAGCGGGCGTTGCAATTCTGAACCGGGGCCGGTCGCTGTCAGTAACGGCAGCAGACCAAAACTGGCGATCATGGCTGTCATCAGCACTGGCCGTAAACGCCGTTCTGCGCCTTTTCTCACCGCCTGCTGAATACTCAAACCGCTCTGTCGCAACTGGTTAAAATAACTCACCATCACCACGCCGTTGAGCACAGCAACACCAAACAGGGTGATAAAACCCACCGATGCCGGCACCGACAGATACAAGCCGGAATAATACAAACTGACCACGCCGCCGATCATGGCGAACGGAATATTCAGGATGATTACCCCCGCCTGCAACAACGAACGGAAGGTGATAAACAGCATGAAGAAGATAAGCACGATGGCAATCGGCACCACCAGCGCCAGACGTTTTGCTGCGCGCTGCTGGTTTTCAAACTGGCCACCGAAGGTAACAAAATAACCCGATGGCAAGGCAACTTTATCTTCGATGCTGCGCCGCACCTCATCAACAAAACCGACCACATCGCGACCTTCGACATTGGACTGAATCACCACCTGACGTTTCGCCGACTCACGAATGATCTGCACCGGCCCATCCACCACGGTTACTTTGGCAAGGTGACCGAGCGTCACCTTGGTGCCGTTGGGCAAGGTCACCAGCATTTTCTTGATGGCCTGCAGCGAACTACGATCTTTTTTCTGATAGCGCATGAGGATACCGATACGCCGGTTATTTTCCAGCAACTCGGTCGCCACCCGGCCACCAATGGCCGTCTCTACCAGCCGGTTAATGTCTTCGACGTGAATGCCGTATTTGGAAATCTCTTTCTGATCGATGTCGATCTGCAAATATTTCTGCCCGGAAAGACTGGTGCGAAAAATATCTACCGCACCGGGAATGGTCTTGACCAGTGCTTCGATCTCATCGGCTTTTTGATCCAGCACCGCCAGATCATCGCCATAAAGTTTAATCGCCATCGCCGAGCGCACGCCGGTGAGCATCTCGGAAACGCGCATGTCGATGGGCTGGCTAAACGCGTAATCAAAATCATCAAAACGTGATAATTTCTGGCGCAGATTCTCCTGAAACTGATGCAGCGAGATCGTCCATTGTTCACGCGGGATGGTCACCAGAAAATAGTCGGTCTGGTTCAGGCCCATCGGATCCATGCGCAGTTCATCCGCACCGGTGCGTGCGGTCACGCCGATCACTTCCGGCAGCTCCATCATCGCTTGCTGAATCGGCGCGTCCATGGCCAGTGATTTTTCCAGGGTGATACTCGGGTTCTTTTCCAGCAGAATGACGGTGTTGCCTTCATCCATCACCGGCATAAATTCCTTGCCGATGTGCGGGAACAGTGTCGCGGTGGCAACCAGCGCGGCCAGCGCCAGACCAACCGCAGTCTTGCGAAAACGCAGCGCCCAGTTCATCACCGGCAGATAGATAAATTTCAGCACCCGCATCAGAAGGCCTTCCTTCGCTTCGCCCTCACCACCAACGTGTACTTTCATAAAGAAACTGGCCAGCACCGGAATCACCGTCAGCGACATCAGCAACGAGCCGATCAAAGCAAAAGTGATGGTGATTGCCAGCGGTGAAAACATTTTACCTTCCAGCCCGGTAAGGCTGAACAGCGGCAGAAACACCGCGATAATAATCAGGATGCCGGAAATCACCGGCGCAGAAACTTCCATCACTGCGCGATAAACCAGATGCAGCCGGTCGACACCGGGCGGTGCCTGACTAAAGCGGGTGTGAATATTTTCTACCACCACCACGGCCGCATCGACCAGTATGCCGATGGCGATGGCCAAACCACCCAGCGACATCAGGTTGGCCGAAACATCAAACTGTTTCATCATAATAAAAGTGAACAACACCGACAGCGGCAAAATCAGCGCCACAGTCAGCGCACTGCGAATATCACCGAGCATGATAATCAGCACCAGCAACACCAGTATCACCGCTTCGCCCAGTGCTTTCTGCACTGTCCACACCGCCTTGGTAATCAGCTCGGTGCGGTCATAAAACGGCTCGATGCTAACCCCTTCGGGCAGGATACCTTTTAATGTTTCCAGCGCCGCTTTGGTACCGGCAACCGTTTTCAAGCTGTTCGCGCC
>VAPF01012107.1_pt1 | contig 11901 bp, 11 predicted proteins | sample 3393931 | NCBI WGS metagenome assembly VAPF01 (sample SAMN08290437, study PRJNA428436) | hydrothermal vent metagenome | isolation source: Deep-sea hydrothermal vent chimney | place: Atlantic Ocean: South-mid Altantic Ridge | depth 2773 m m | reverse complement strand
CCCACCAGCTGGTATAACGTGGTGCCGGATATTCCCAACGGCCTGCAGCCGCCCCTGGACCCGGAAACCATGCAGCCCGTGAGCCTGGAAAAGCTGGCCGCGGTCTTTCCCATGGGGCTCCTGGAGCAGGAGATGAGCGGCGAGCGCCTGATCCCCATTCCCGAGGAAGTGCGGGAAATCTACGGCATCTGGCGGCCGACTCCCCTGGTCCGGGCCACCAATCTCGAGAAGGCCCTGGGCACCAAGGCCAAAATCTTCTTCAAAAACGAGAGCGTGTCGCCGGTGGGCAGCCACAAGCCCAACAGCGCCGTGGCCCAGGCCTATTACAATAAGCGCGAAGGCGTCAAACGTCTGTCCACCGAGACCGGCGCCGGTCAGTGGGGCAGCGCCCTGGCAATGGCCGCCGGCAAGTTCGGACTTGAGTGCAAGGTGTACATGGTCCGGGTCTCTTTTGACCAGAAACCCTATCGCAAGTCGATGATGAAGACCTATGGCGCGGATATCGTGGCCAGCCCCAGCCCGGATACCAACGTCGGCCGGGCCATCCTTGAAAAAGATCCCGGCTGCAACGGGGCGCTGGGTATTGCCATCAGCGAGGCCCTGGAAGACGCCGCGACCCATGACAATACCAACTACGCCCTTGGTTCGGTCCTCAATCACGTTGTTCTCCATCAGTCCATCATCGGCCTGGAAGCCAAGAAGCAGATGGAAATCGCCGGCGAGTATCCTGATGTGATTATCGGCTGCTGTGGCGGCGGTTCCAATTTCGCCGGCTTTGCCGTGCCTTATCTCCCCGACTACCTGGAGGGGAAAAAGATTCGTTTTGTCGGCGTCGAACCGGAATCATGTCCCACCATGACCGCCGGCAAACTGGCCTATGATTCCGGTGATGTCGCCATGATGACCCCGCTTCTCCACATGTACACCCTGGGCCATGATTTCATGCCGCCGGGCATTCATGCCGGCGGCCTGCGTTATCACGGCATGGCGCCGATTGTCTCCGCCCTGGTCCGGGAAAAGATCATTGAGCCGGTCAGCGTCCATCAGCTCGAATGCTTTGAGGCCGGTATCCTCTTTGCCAAGACCGAGGGGATCATCCCCGCGCCCGAGACCTGCCATGCCATCCACGGGGCCATCGTCGAGGCAACGAGAGACCTGGACGAGCCCAAAACCATTATGTTTAATTTTTCCGGCCATGGCCTGATCGACATGGCGGCCTATGACAATTATCTCGCCGGCAATCTGCATAACTACGCCATGCCCGAAGAGGACATAGCGGCCTCGCTGGCGAATTTGCCCACAGTCAGGTAATCGGCAATAGGCCGCGCCGCTTTTTCCCCTCCCCCGCAGGGAAGGAGCATGGGTATATGTGGTGTGCGGGGGTCTAAAAAACCCGGCTTGGTAATTTTGCCTCCCCGGCGCGGGAGGATGGCCGGAGTGGGGGTGAAATGTCAATGCGACAGGGTACGGTATGGATCGGAAAACGCCTCTTCAGTGCAGTCGTTTTCGCAATCTGTTTTTTTCTCATCTTGCAATGGCAGTCTGCACGAGCGGCCTGCGATTTTTTCCCCGGCCTTATCCGGCACGGCAGTTATGCGGTTGCCGATTCCGACGGCCGCATAATCTCGTCCTGCAATGCTGATACGCCTTTGGTTCCAGCCAGCATATTGAAAATCCCCACCGCCCTGGCCGCCCTGCATATCCTCGGCAAGGCATTTCGTTTCAGGACTGATTTTTTGGTTGATCAGCAGCATAACCTGTATATCAAGGGATATGGCGACCCCATGCTGACATCCGAGGAGGTTGCCCTGATTCTCCGCCATTTGCATGACCTGGGCGTTGACCGGATCAACGGTATTTTCGTTGATGACCGTAATTATCTACTGTCGGCCCAGATTCCCGGCCGGGGCGATAGTAACAACCCCTATGATGCAGCAATCGGGGCGGTTGCCGTCAATTTCAACACGGTGAAAATTCGGGTGGACGACAGGGGAAGGGTCGTCTCGGATGAGCCCCAGACCCCAACCCTGCCGCTCATGAAACAGCTCGGCCAGGGGCTCGGGCCGGGAGTTTACCGCCTTAACATCTGCCGGGAAAACTGTCGGCCCGATAAAAAAACAGCCAGGTACGCGGCGGAACTGTTCCGGGGACTGCAGCGGCGGGCCGGTATCCCCGGTAACGGGCCGCTCGGACTGCGCAAGGCGCCCATGGACTCCCGCCTCGTCTACACGCACCGCAACAGCAGAAAACTGGCAGAGGTCTTATCGTCCCTGCTCAAGTATTCAAACAACCTGATCGCGGACCAGGTCTTTCTGGCCTGCGGTACGGCGAAAAACGGTTTCCCTGCGACCTGGGACAAGGCGAGAGCGGCAACCGGAGCAGCACTGCAGCACATTCTCGGCCCGGAGGTTGCAGCCGGAATAGGCATGGTGGAGGGTTCCGGCCTCTCCCGTCGAGACCGGATGACCGCCCGGTCCATGATTGGGGTATTGCGGGCCTTTGCGCCTTACCGCGGCCTGTTGCCGAAAAAAAAAGGGGTGTGGCTGAAATCAGGAACCTTGGAGGGGGTGTATAATTATGCCGGTTACCTGCCGAATGGACGGCTGTTCGTTATTATGCTCAACCAGCCGCAAAACACCCGGGATTCAGTGCTGAGCCGCATGAAGAGCGGCTTTGGCCGGAAAAAAGAAGTGCCCGGGTCATAGCCCTGGTGCCCTGCCCCCCGGGCATTCCCGGGCCGGTGGTACCGGGCAGCAGAGTAGCCCTTGCCGGCAGAGTTACTTGCCGAAGGAGCCGGCAAAGAGTTGTTCGATGGCCAGGCGTCCGGACTCGCTCAGATAGCGGGTGCCGGAGCCGACGAAGGTGTTGTAGCAAATCTTGGGAGTGTCTTCCTTCCAGGCGCCTTCCTGCCAGGTAAACCATTGGCTCCGGTTCTGGTCATAGACGTGGAGCGGCCGGTTGAAAAGCTTGGCCAGTTCCACCGCCCATCCCGTCCCGCCCTTGACGGAATCGTCATCCAGGATCGTCCCGACGACAAAGACCTGGTGACCCTTGTTGACCATGTGGAAGATGGTCTGCAGGACCCGGCGTATTTTTTCGGTTTCATAATAGGTACGGTTCATCATCCGGGAGGCAATCTCCATGCTGATGTCACCGCGCTGTAGTTCCTCATCAGACAGCACGACCGAATTTTTGTCGCGGTTCAGACGATGTCCCTCAAAGGTGAAAATCACCTCGGTAATGCCGTATTTTTCGGCTGTCTCACCAAAGACGGATTCAGCCCCCTTGAGGCCGCCGTGGTACACGGTGCACAGATCTGCTTTCATATTCAACCTCGTTTTTGCCGGCATTATTCCTGTTTTTTCGCCTTGAGAAAAACCCGCCGGGGTGCAGGATATCCCTCTATAGTAAGCGCGGGGCGCTCCTTGTCAATAAAATCTTCATATGATTCATAGCTCATCCAGTCGGTTCGCCGTTGTTCAGCGCTACTCATTGGGTGGCTGAAGAAGAGGTTAATATCCCGGAAACCTGTACGTTTGAGCCAGTTCCGCAGGCAGGCACCGGTGGGCACGAACCAGGTGCCCCGGACCTTGGCGTAGGTCTGTTCGGGAAAGAGCGCCACGGGGTCTTCTCCCGGGATGGCCTGTGACTCGAGAATCAGGGTGCCTCCCGGTTTAAGGGCCGCGTAAATATCACGCAGGGTCTCAACGGGTGAGGGCCGGTGATAGATGATGCCGAGCAGAAGAATCACATCGAAACACTCCGGAAACAGGTTCAGATGTTCAACGCCCAGCAGGTCGATGTGCAGATTGTCCCGGCCGGCGAACCCGTTCAGGGTCCGGAAGGTGTAGTAATGCTGCACATATGGCTCGAAACCCAGCACCAAGCGCGGCCGGCAGGGGGCCATCCTGAACATGTAGTAGCCATTGTTACAGCCTATATCCGCCACGACCTTGTCCGCCAGGTCGGGCAGCTCGGGCCGCAGCCGGTTCCATTTCCGTTCACTGCGCCACTCGGCGTCAATGTCGATGCCGAAGACGTTAAACGGCCCCTTGCGCCAGGGCATGAAGCTGCGCATGACCTGCAATACCCGTTGCCGTTCGGCCGGAGCGATCTCTTCCGCCCCGCCGATTCGCACCGTATCGCCGGCAAAATCGCACCAGGATGCCCGCAGGTGGCGAACCGACTCGCTCGGTTCCCGGTAGCGGAGAAAACCGTTTTTACGCTGCCGGACCCAGCGCCTTTTTTCGGCCCGGACCAGGGCCAGTTCATCATGGCGGGCCGTGGCCGGGAGAAGGTCGATGTAGCTCATGTCATTCCGCCTGCTTGACGGCTACCAGGGAGGCAAAGTTGAACCACTGAAAAAAAGTCTCCACGCTGTCAAAACCGGCCTCTTTGAGCAGGTCGTGATTTTCCCGGATGGAAAAAGGGATCAGGACATTTTCCAGGGCCTCGCGTTTGGCGGCAATCTCCAGCTCGGAATATCCCCGCTGCAGTTTAAATTGATGATACATTCCAATGAATTCCCGGTTCAGTCTCTTGTGGTGGCTGATGATCTTTTCACTGATTATCAGTAAGCCGCCGGGCGGCAGGGCATCATGGATACGCCGGATGAACTGCGGCCGGACCAGGGGGCGGATGAACTGCAGGGTGTAATTGCAGATCACGGCAGAGGGGGTGGCAAGATCGGCGGTGATGATGTCGTCTTCGACAAAATGAATAGCAGGGGGGTTGGCATACATTTCGGCTTTGCGCCTGGCCTTGCTGATCATGGCCGGGGCGTTGTCCATGCCGACAAAGTGCAGGTTCATGTCCGGCAGGCGCCGCGCCAGTTCGAAGAGGGTCGCGCCGGTTGAGCAGCCGAGGTCGTAGACCGTTGAACCGGGTTCGACCAGCCGCCGCAGCAACTGGGCCATCCCGTCGATTACCACGCCGTAAAAAGGCACGGACCGGTTGAGCATGTCGTCAAAAACTTCCGCGACATCATCGTTAAAAGAGAAGTCCTCACGGACAATGCCGGACTTGAATAGTTTGTCTGCCTTCATGCCTTCCGTAGTTTTGTTGAATGTCCTTACCGGCCACAGGTGTAAAATAGCCTTGCCATCTTGTCAAACTGAAAGTATAAACTGATTAACTATTCAGCGACATTCCATCTTCGGCTAGCCATACCATATTATCGATTCGTTGGCCTGTTTACCCGAATATGGAGCATATCCGGACAGTTACTACAGGTCGAGGCCCTGGCAGTTTTTCGCTTGTACCTGAATAGTTATTGACTGTTAAAATTAAGGCTCTGTTTTTGCTGTGATTTTGCAGGAGGGGGGGGACATGAAGAGGCGGAAGAGGCAGTATTGGACAGATTATCTGGCAAAGGTGGCACTGTGTATCATCATGGGTTTACTGGTAACTTTTGCTCTCACCCGATTGAGTTCGGCGCTGACGCCGCAGGGGTTGCTGGCCAGCGACCCGGAGCCATCGGCCGAGGCGGTGCCCCTGTTGCCTAAGGTCGTGCTCGCCGGCTACCATATCGGTGAAGACCAGAATCACATGGTCAAGGCAGTTTTTTATTTGCAGAACAATTCCGACCAGAATGTAAAAGATGTGAATATTCTTTGCAAATTTTATAATGGTAAAGGTGCTTTTATGGACAGGAAACTGTGGACGGTCAGCGGGACTATCCCGGCTGGCAAGGGCTTGAAGCACACAGATCTCGCGCACCTTTTTATCAATTCCCGGTCGCGCGTCCTGTCCTGCAGAATTACGGATCTGAAGGTTGCCCGGCCGCCATTTTTTGTTCTGCACCGGGCTCCTGTCGGCCATGGCGAAGAGGCCGCCGCCGGCCAGAGCGCTGCACATTGACGGCGCTGTCGGCTTAATAGGTTATTAATAGGCTAAATCAAACAATTCTTTTGTCCGCCGTGTCACAGCAGGAAATTCATTTTGACGAGATCATTAGCCGCTACCGGTCTGATCCCTACGATTACGTAGACATTCATGCCATTCATACCGGCCTGGTTCACTTTAAGGCGTCTGAGGGCGCCGAGGTGCAGGCCGAGTCAGGAGAATGGCATCATATTCCCGGCACCAGGCTGTATGAAATTACCCGGGAACGTAATATCAAAATGGTGACCGCCCGGACCAACGGGATCGTCTCCTTTCTCAACACTGCCCTTGACGGCAAATTCGTCGAGGCCGGTGAGAAATTGATGACCATCCGCCATCCGCTGAAGAAAAAGGAAATTATCGAGTCGATCCTGCAGGAGGTTCTTTCTCTTTTCCTGGCCCCGGAACGAGCCCGTTACTATTTTGCCATGGATATCCAGTCCCGCATTGACCAGAAGGGTCTCCGCTCTGTTTTCATCAATCCCGGCGATGAGGTTATTACCATGTCGCTCATGAAACGCGACACGCCGGTGTATTACGCGGGAGACCCGGGGATCATCCATTCCGTCTATTTCAAACCCGGGGACAGCGTGAACCAGGGGGAGTCCCTGTTCGGTGTCTGTGCCGAGGACAAATTGCCGCTTATTCAGAAGATCATCACCAGGGTCAAGGCCGAGTGGGAGTAAATTCCTTTAGGGCTCGATCAATTTTGTCGTTTCATCCCGGGCTCGTTTCGTATTCTTTTGTTTTTTCTCATCTTGAAAAATAGTTATGCAATCCTCTGACCGGCATCGGCAGGCAGGTGCCGTTTCGTCCGGCGGCGACAGCCGTGCCCCCCTTACCGGTTTGACTCCGGCAGCGATTAAGGCGCGGATCGACCCCCGGGAGCTGTCCCGGCGTTGCGCCAGCCTGCCTGAAGACCTGGTGCGCAAGATTTTTCGTTACGGCGCCCCGGCCGGCAGGCGGATCGAGCAGCATGTCAAGCTTGACCGTTGCATGGACCGCCTGCGGGAGCTTATCGTCGAAGCGGAACGGAACGGGGAGGCACTGGCCAGCGGCACCGTAGTTGTGGCCGCCGAGTTGGGATGCGGCAGCGGTCGTTTTGCCCGGCGCTGGTACGCGCCGCAGGGGGGCCTGTGGCTGGCCATGGCCTGGGCCGACACCCTGTTGCCTGATTTTGCCCGTCTGCTGCCTCTTGCCGCCGGGACCGCCTGCTGCGAGACCGTCAGAAGTTACGGTATCGATGCCGCGATCAAATGGGTAAACGATATCCATGTCCGGGACCGCAAGGTCTGCGGCATCCTCTGTCAAACCGTCAGCGCCCCCGCTTCCGGCGACCGCTATCATCTGGTCGGTATCGGTATCAACTGTAATAATAAAACCTTCCCGGCTGAACTCCGGGACACGGCGGTCAGTATGCGCGACCTGCTCGGCCGGCCCCTGGACCTGGAGCAGTTCGCCCTGGACCTGCTGGCCGCCTTGGCCTGGAATTTCGGCCTGGTCCACTTCCAGGAGGAGTGTGAGCTGGCCGGTGGCGGTTATCCGGACAAACCGGAGAGCCCCGTGGTTGCCGCATGGCGGCAGCTTAGCGATACAATGGGGCGGCTGGTAATATATGGTTATGATGTTCGGCGCCACCCTCTTTACCGGGCCGCGGTGCTGGATATTGATCATGCCGGAGGTCTGGTCATGGCCCTGGAGGATGGCCGGCGGATAACCGAATACAGCGGGGAGATTATGTACCTTGACGACAACGGCTCACCGCCGCCCCCTTCCTGATTTTCTCGTTCCGGCAGACGATTTTCAGCGTCGGCGGAGATCACCTGGTTGTGCGGGAGATCCCGGTTGCCGTGGCCGCTTGTGATTCGGCGGCGCAGTCGCACCGCAGGTCCTGGATCTGTCGCCACGAGTTGATATCGTGCTGCAGGAGATGCCGGGTGTAGCGGTAGAGGATGAGCAGCGTTTCGTCCGCGGTTCGGCGGGGGAGACGAAGCCGGTCAAGATGCCGCAGGTCGACGGCCTGGGCCTTGCATAGAAATCTCAGGGTCTGCACGGAGAGAGAGAACGCGGATTCCGGTATATCGTCGCTACGACACCGGTCGCAGACCAGCAGGCCGCTGCCCGGATGCAGGGTGTAGCGGCGGCCAGGCTGGACAGGTCCGGTGCAGAGGCCGCAGCTGTCAAGTTTTGGTTGATATCCGGCCGTCCCCAGGAGACGGAGATGAAAAAGAGCGGCCACCTGCAGGGGGGCGCGGCCGCTTTCCAGGGCCTGCAGAACCCAGAGCAACAGGGAGAAAAGGGCCGGATCCGGGTCCTGTTCCCGGGTAAAGCGAAGGACAAGCTCGCAGGCGAACATGGCGACAACAAAACAATCATAGTGCCGCCGCAAGAAGAAAAAGGCGTTTGCCAACTCCGCCTCGCTGAGGAAGAGGAGGCCGCTGTTCCGGCCGGAACGGTACATGATCTGCAGAAGAGAGAAGGGCTCCAGTTTATTGACAAAACGTTGTTTGCTGCGTTTGGCGCCTTTGGCGATTCCCGTGGCCCGGCCGATATCCGGACTGAAAAAGGTGACCAGTTTGTCGGATTCACCGTGGTCGCTCACACTCAGAACGATGCCGCTGGTGCGACGGCTGATCATTTCAAGAGGCGCATAAAGATCAGTCGGCCGGGATTGCGCTCTGGTTCAGGTACGATTTGGTTGAACTCAATCGGCCAAAAATCGCCTGAAGAGATATGCATGCTGGCCAAGTTATTTTTATGCATAAATTTACTGGTGGCCGGGGAGATCTGCGGGAATCCGTAAGATTGACCGCCCGTTGCGAGGGGCCGGGAAGGCAAGGGCCTTGCCGTTGAGCAGCAGGGTGGCGCTCCCTGGCCGGGCAAAGACCAGTTTTAGGGATCTTTTGGCCTTCCAGGTCTGCTCGGCGCCGTTTTTGAAAGACATGCTGATTGTCGCGCCTCCGTCACGGATGACAGCCACCCGGGTATCTTTGGTGAAACGGACCGTCAGCGAATACCGTTCCGTGGGGATGCTGGTCGTTGCCTCGGCCGGGGCCGCCTCGTCTTGACCTGTCGGCGTTGTTGTCTCTTCCTTTTTTGGCGTCATTACCGGAGTGGAGGGCTGCTTTTGTTTTTCTCCGCCCGCCTGATCCTGTTGCTGTAGGGCCGCCCTGTCGCCAGGGAAGACGCCGATCATGGCGGTTTCTTTCCTGAGAAAATTGAAGGGGCTCCATGAGGTGTAGAGACAGAAACCGGTAAACAGGACAACGATGAGGAGCAGAAGAAAACCTGCCACGGCGGCGGAAGAAATGTGGGAAGGTTCAGCCAGGGTCTTGGGGGCCAGGACCTGCCGGGCCTGCCTTGGCCTGACGCGGTGGCCCGCTGCCAGGCTCTCGTCGCGTTCCTTCATAAATTGACTGACGAGGTATACGGGATCTATGCCGAGAAGGTCGGCATAGATATTCAACTGGCCTCGGATAAAGGTGTCTGCCGGCAGTTTGTCGAACTCCAGGCCCTCGATGGCCCGGACATTGGTTGCCGAGATCCGGGTCGAGCTGCTCACCTCTTCGACGCTCAGGCCCTTTTCCGAACGTAGTCTTTTCAGGTAGCTGCCGATGGTTTCGGATTCAGCCGCCGATTGCTGCCCCCGGTTCTCTTCTTTTTTGGTTTTGCTCATTTTCTTTGTTTTTCACGGCAAAGGTGCCGCTCCCGGCGTTATGCTCAAAAAAATCCTCGTTTTTTGAACTGACACTAACCAGCATGGCGACCATGTTGGCCAGCCACAACGAAAAAAATTAAAGGCGTCGCTCCGGCTGGCAAGGACCCGAATGTTTACCGCTCTATGGCGGCTTTCATATAAACTCAGAGTATTTTGATATAAGCCTGATTCTGCATCTTTGTCAGCCATTGTTTAAGTCTGATCTTCATTGCCTGCTGGTACAGCGTTTGATAAATGTCATCCTTGACCGACTTAAAGGGCGCCTTAGTGATGATCTTCCCTTGCTCGCTGGCTAATACCTTGAAAATCTGGTAGCCGTCGGGTGTCTCGCAGATTCGGCTGATCTCGCCCGGCTTTATTGCCGTTACCGCATCACGCATGTAAGGCGCCATTTCATCCTTTTTGAATATCCCGATGTCACCGCCATCGGTGGCAGAGGGCAGGTCGGAATATTGACGGGCCAGTTCCTTGAAGTCCTTTCCCGCAACGGCGAGACTGCGGACATGTTCTATTTTCTTCCTGGCGGCTGCTTGTGCCGCCTTCAGGTCTGCCGCCCCCGTGTCTTTTTTCCAGCTGCAGCCGATCTGCAGGATATAATAGTCGCCCTCACCGATATGCTTGGTGTAGTGCGTGTCATAATAATCAAGGACCTTGTCTTCCGGGATAATAATCTTGGAGCGGATTTCATAATTGATCAGTTTCGAACTGAGGATCTGGCTACGCAGGTTTTCCCGATACTGTTTTTCGGTTACGCCCATGGCCGTGAGCTGGGTTATCAATTGCTTCATGGTTGTATGGTTTCTGGCCAGGATACGTTCAATGGCCTTGTTCACCTCGTCGTCGCTGACAGTGACGTGCTTTTTTTTCGCCTCCTGCAACATGATTTTCTTTTCAATCAGCTTTTGAATGACGCTCCGACGGGCCTGTCGCAGGGCCGCTTGTAAATCCGCGGCCGGGACCTGTTCGGCAATCTTCTGAAAAAGCGATTTGCCGGCCTCGTTTACTTCGGAGAGGGTGATCACATTATTATTGACGATGGCGACCACGCGGTCGACGACATCGGCGACCGCCGTGCTGCGCAGGATAAGGAAAAGGATCAGAGCAGCCAGCCAGTATCTCTGTAGTTTCATGATTTCATTATATGTTCTGTAAAAGTAGAAGGTGTCGATACCAATTGATGGTAGCACATGCAAAATAAACTATTAAGAGTATTTTGTACTCAGTACTGACGAAAGAAGCAATGCTTTTCAGGTATCCCCGGGCCGGCATCTCCTTGGGTCGATGTCAAGTAAGATGTCGCTGTCCGGGGGTAACAAATTTCAAAGCGCTGTGGCGATGAACCTCGTTGTACCCGTGCTGGAAGCCTGCCACCCATACCCGTGCACTTGCAAGGCTACCGAATGGTTTATCTGGAAATCCAGGATGATACTTCAATGTTTTGAACAACGCCTCAGAGTATGGATTGTCGTTACTGACAGAGGGACGGCGAAAAGAAGGCATTACTCCAAGCTGCTGTAGTGTGGCCAACATGGTGGCGCCTTTCATCGGTGATCCATTGTCAGAATGCAGCACCAAATCCTTTCCTGCACCTTCGCGTAAACAAGTCTTGCGGAATACCATTGAAGCCTGCTCAGCCGACTCTGTCTCATAAACCTCCCAACCAACGATTTTACGGCTAAAAATATCCATGATCAAGTAGAGATAAAAAAGGATTCCTTTGACGGTTGTAGCCAGGTAGGAATATCCCAACTCCATCGCTGGTTTGGCGAGTCTGCATGCAAGGGTGCCGGGCGTTTACGTGTTGGCGGCTTTACCTTCCCCCGGTGGGCCACCTGTCCAGCTTCTGTCAGCACACGATAAAAAGTCGATTCAGAGGCAATATAGCGGCCCAGATCAACAAGGACCGGTACAATCTGATTAGGTGCCAAATGAGCGAACTCCTGCGAATTGGCCACATCCAGGACACTCTGCCGTTCCAATGATGAGAGCTTGTTGCGGGGCTGCCTGCGCGGCGCTGCTGCTCCCCGGCCATCGGCCACTACCCAGCGTCCTTCATCCCATCGCTGCAATAGATTCCAACCACTTTACAGGCCTTTGACTGACGGGCTCCTGCTATGCCGGCCTCCTTGATTAGCTCTACCACCTTTTATATGAAACTCCCCTTTTCGAGGAGCCTTGTTTGTGAAAAGAACAAATTCGTAATTGCATCTCTGATTATAACTTTTACAATAAATTGATTGTCACGGCTGGGCTCTGTGGAAATTCATTTTTATATCCGTAGTCTCTTTCGAGCTGACAAT
>VAPF01001555.1_pt1 | contig 11906 bp, 9 predicted proteins | sample 3393931 | NCBI WGS metagenome assembly VAPF01 (sample SAMN08290437, study PRJNA428436) | hydrothermal vent metagenome | isolation source: Deep-sea hydrothermal vent chimney | place: Atlantic Ocean: South-mid Altantic Ridge | depth 2773 m m | reverse complement strand
TCCATTGGTGATGGATTTAAACGCACCGAACCATATCACCAACCATATATTGCATTCCACCCCGTAGGGGCAAACCCTTGTGGTTGCCCTGTGTATAGCCGCCCCATTCTATTTGGGGCACCCACAAGGGGCGCCCCTACGGCGGTTTTAGCCATAATATTTATCCTCATGCCAGGTCAACGGGTTGTTTTGAATATATTCTGAAATTTGCTGATAGGATTCTTCATTACGAATAATGTGCTCATAATAATTACGTTGCCATAATTTTTTATTAAATTGCGGCCAATTTTTCGTTTTCACACCACGAATATATTCATTGGTGGTGATGGATTTAAACGCACCAACCATATCACCAACCTTATTTTGTATCACATCCCGTAGAGGCACCCCTACAATGATTCCGTGAAAATGATTTGGCATTATAATGTGTTCATTCAATTGAATGCCCGTAAATCGTCTGAGCAAATTCGCCCATGTTTTATGAACCATCCGCCCCGCATCATTCATAATCATTTCGTCATTTGTAATGTTGCCAAACAAACACAATCGGTTCCTGGTGCAAATGGTGATAAAATATAATCCTGGCTGCGAATAATCATATCCTGCCAATCGAATGGATCGGCGATGATGAATTTTCGGATCATATTTCATTTTTTATCCCAATCCGTTTTGACTGAAATTATTTTTATTGCCCTTTCACCTTGCCAATTCCAACACCGTCTTCCGTAGGGGCACCCCTACTAAAGATTTGAGGCTGGATAGACGGTTATCATCGTTTTTTCGCAGCCTTGAGCGATTGCGGCATACAGCGAACCAAACATCAGCCGTTGAGCCAGGGCCTGGGGCGGCGGGGCGGCCATGATCAGCAGATCATGGCTGGTGGCCTCTGCCAGGACAGTATCCTTACGAGCCTCAGTAGCCAGCACCTGACAGTTGGTAACTGCCGACAGCCCCTCTGCCGCCGCCCAGCCCTCCAGGCCTTTGGCCGCCCGTTTAATATCCTTCTCCGAATCAGAGAAGGACATTAACAGTAAGAGGGTAATTTTGTGGCGCCCCACCGCTGCCATGGCGCGCAACGGAATTCTTATTTCATCTAAGCCCGTCAGGGAAATAATCGGCACTAAAATACGTTCGGTATGAAAAACCCCGCCGAATTTAATAATCAGGGTGGAACAAGGAGCGTTTTCAATTATTTTACCACAAATTTTCTGGGAGGCCGGGAGGGGCGAATAACCCATGACAATGGCCGAGGCTCCAGACTGCCGGGCAGTATCCAGAATGCCGGCAGCCACATCGTTTTCCTCTTTAACAATGGTGTAAAGTTCGGAGCCCATCCCCTGCACCTCGCTCTGCACCGCTGATATCAGGGCCTGATCGTCTGCCCGTTTGCTTTTATCGGGTTGATAAGCAGGCGGTACTACTCTGACCATGAGGGGATATGCCTGATGGAAATGGGCGATAATGGCGGCTATCCGGGCCAGAGCGGCACCGGTGGCAATATGGCTGACTCCGAATAGCACTACCCCCTCCGGACGTTCTAAAGGACTGAGCCGGGGCCAGGTCCAGGGGACAAGGGGAACACCAGCCGGTACGGTGGAGAGCGGGGCCCCGGATAGATGGTGATTTTTGTCCGCTGCCGGCGGATCCACCGGCAACTCATCTGCCAGTTTAAGAGCCAGATTAGCAAAAATTGGGCCTGAGATTTCAGATAACAGAACCCCGGCCAAAACAACCTGGGTGATGAATTCAGCATAAGCGCTGCTGGCCGGATTATTGCCAATGAGAAAAATAAGACCGATGGCCACCCCGGCTTGAGGGGTAAGAGCCAGGCCAAGATAACGCTTAACCTGGATCGGAGCTGATGAGACCAGAGACCCAACTCCAGCGCCACCAATCTTACCGATAGTGCGGCAAAAAAAATAGGTCAGCCCCAGCCATCCTGCTGTGGTTAGAGCCGCCAGGTTGAGGTGTACTCCGGCCAGGGTAAAGAAAAGGACATATATGGGGGGCTCAAAGGCGTTAAGAGCCCGGAAAAGGCGGGAATCCCGATGTTCACGGTTAATCACTGTAAAACCGGCCGCCATACCGGCCAGGAGGGGTGACATATTCAGTAAACGGGCCGCCTCGCCGCAGAGCAGAAGAATGGCCAGTCCACCCGTAAGCAGATCACTTTTTCTGCTCATATGGCTGTTTACAAAATCCAGCAGAAGACCGGTAATAATTCCGATAATCAACGAACCGGCAATTTCCAGAATACTGGCCGAAATCATAGCCAACATACCGCCCTGGTCGGCGGCATTCAGATGATTAACTATTGCCATAGCCACTCCAAAGGCCATAATCGCCAGACCGTTATCTAAGGCGATGACGGCCAGCAGCATGGTAGTCAGAGGGCCGGTCGCTTTATTTTCGCGAATCACATGCATAACGGTGGCCGGGGCAGTGGCAATGGAAACCGTGCCTAATAACAGCGCCACGGCCGGGGCATGAGGAATAACGGCGGTCAGGCCGCTGAGTTTCATAATTAGAAGACTGCCTGAGCTAACCATTAAAAAGGCGCCACAGGCCTCGGCGATGCCAATTAAAGCCAGACTTTTGGCCGCTGAACGGAGGCGGGCAATCTCCATATGCTCGCCAATCCCGAAAGAGATCATCATCAGGGCCAGTTGGATAAAATGCTGTAGCTGATTACCCACTGCCGCCCCGGGGATCAGGTTAAATCCGGAAGGCCCAAGCAGCAAGCCGACACAGATATACCCGGTAACCGAAGGCAGACGGATTAATTGGCAGAGACGGCCGCTTAAAAAGCCGCCACTCAATAAAATCGCCAATGTCAGGGTGATATTTTCCACCATAAAACCTTTAGTAATTATTTTGGAATTGGAGTATTTTCAGGTAATTTAGACCAATTATAACATTAAACCAATGGTAATTTTAAATGAAGGTTAATGGTAAGCAATACCGTACAATCTGGCTTGATGAAGATAATCCGCATCTCGTCAAAATTATTGATCAGCGCCTTTTGCCCCATCAATTTGTGGTGGAAGAACTACGAACGGTGGAAAATTTTGCCGCCGCAATCAGGGATATGCATGTCAGAGGCGCTGGTCTCATCGGGGCGGCGGCTGGATTTGGCATGTATATGGCCCAGGTGCAAAGTACGGCAGATAACTCGGAGTATCTGCGCCGGGCGGCAGAAGTCCTCATTGCCACCCGGCCCACGGCCCGTAATCTCGCCTGGGCCGTAAACCGGATGCGGCAGGCGATTAATGAGGAGTCCACTCCGGCGGCAAGAGAGCGCCGGGCTCTGGCAGAAGCCCGTAAAATTGCCAATGAAGATGCGGAATATTGCCGCCGTCTGGGGGAACATGGCTTGAGCATTATCAGAGAAATCAGCCACCGAAAACAAGGCCCGGTGAATATTCTTACCCATTGCAACGCCGGCTGGCTGGCCTTTGTTGATTACGGCTCGGCCACGGCCCCCATCTATGCCGCCCAGAAGGCTGGAATTGATCTCCATGTCTGGGTGGATGAAACCCGCCCCTGGCTGCAAGGCTCACGGCTTACGGCCTGGGAGCTGGGCCAGCAGGGCGTGCCGCATACCCTTATTGCCGATAATACTGGCGGCCATCTTATGCAGCACGGCATGGTGGATCTGGTGATTGTCGGCACGGATCGTACCACACGCTGCGGAGATGTGGCAAATAAGATAGGCACCTATTTAAAGGCCCTGGCGGCTCATGATAACGGGGTACCATTTTATGTGGCGCTGCCCTCTTCCACCTTTGACTGGCAGCTCTGTGACGGGCTGAAGGAGATTCCCATTGAGGAGCGTTCTGACGCGGAAATCAGGTATGTCAGCGGTGCCCTTGACGACGGCGGCATAACCAGAGTGGCAATCGCTCCGCCCCATACCAGGGGGGCTAATTACGGCTTTGATGTCACTCCGGCCCGGTTGATATCCGGCCTGATTACGGAACGGGGGATTTGCGGAGCAAATGAGAAAGAGATTATGGCGCTGTTCCCGCCGACAGCCGGATAAAAAAAAGGCGGCGGAATTAAATCCGTCGCCTTTTCCATACATCTATCAAAAACCGTGAACTATTTTGTAATTTCACCTTCAGCAAGCAGGTTCATAAGCATCTTGTCGGCCACCCGGTAAGGGTCAACCTCATAGTCGCCGCGTTCAATCTGTTCCTTTAAGGCCTGTACTCTGTCCATGCGCAGGTCGGGGGTATTTTGAATGATCCCTTTCATCTTTTGCACATCAAGCGAACTGGCAGAAATATCCACCCGGTCTCCGACCTGAGAGGCGGCGGAGGATGACTCTGCCTCCTTGCCCCCCCTGGTCTTGCCGATTTTGTTATCTGTCTTGATCTGGGGTATAAAGTCACCTATTTTCATATAGCACCCCCACAAACATTATGTCGTTCCATCGTTACCAACTTCGCCTCTGGCCAATCCATGACCAACAATGTTATCTTACCCTTATTATCTAATTACCATATCGGACTTTGAATAACAAACTTAAATATTTTTTTATCTTCACTTGCAGGTATTGTATAATTATGACGGACTCGGCAGAGCTCGGCAGCACCCAATCTTCATCCGTTCAAGCCTTTAGCCTTAAGGGGGACAACCATGATTAAACTGGCAGCATCCCAAGTCATGCGCGATCTTGACGCGGCCGCGATTAACGATTACGGCATTCCCGGTGTGGTGCTGATGGAAAACGCCGGCCGGAGTACGGTGGATATTATCCAGGCTCACCATGGCCCATTAAACGGTAAAAAGTTTGTGGTCGTAACAGGCCCTGGCAATAATGGCGGTGACGGACTGGTCATTGCCCGTTATCTGCATCAATTGGGGGCGGTACCCAAGGTATTTATGCTGGTTCCAGCTGCGAAGATGACCGGCGACGCAGCGGTTAATCTAAGCATTGTCGAAAAGCTGCCCATTGAACTGCAGCAGGTGACGGATGACCTGAATGAATTAAAAACGGCCCTGCGGGAATCCGAGTTGGTGATAGACGCCATCTTCGGCACCGGCCTGCGGCGTGAGGTCAGCGGCCGGTTCGCGGCGGTAATCAGATTGATCAATGACTCTAAACGGCCGGTGACGGCGGTCGATATACCTTCCGGCCTGAACAGTGACAGCGGCCAGGTCATGGGGACAGGGGTCAAGGCGGCACTTACCGTTACCTACGGACTTGCCAAGCCGGGCCAGGTGATTTATCCGGGGGCCGATTTAGTTGGCCGCTTGGAGGTGGTTGATATTGGGATTCCGCCCGAGGTGGTTGAGGGGGCTGGGATTAATCTTGAATTATTGCGGCAGCCCGAAGTCTCGGCCCTGCTGGGTGAACGGCCCGCCGACTCCCATAAAGGCAGCTTTGGTCATCTTCTGGTACTGGCCGGCTCCCGCGGCAAGACGGGAGCCGCAATTCTCTGCGCCCAGGGGGCCTTACGCACTGGCCCCGGCCTGGTGACCATGGGCAGTCCGCGGGCTCTGAATACCATCTATGAAACCAGATTGGCTGAGGCCATGACCTTCTCACTGAGCGGGGATGATTTTTTGACCATGGACGATTACCCGGCCATTATCCAGGCATTGAGCGGTAAGCAAGCCGTGGTATTGGGGCCGGGTCTGGGACAGGATGCGGCCACGAGGGACTTGGTGGTGAAACTCTATAATGAGCTCGAAACCCCCATGTTGATTGATGCCGACGGCCTGAATTGTTTAAAGGATGACCTGCGGCCCAGATCTGGCGAGCCCTGGCGGGTGCTGACTCCGCATCCGGGAGAGATGGCGCGTCTCACCGGGATGAGCAGCCGGGATCTGCAGACCAAACGCTTAGAGACAGCCCTCTCCTTCGCCCGCCGCCAGGGGGTGATTCTGGTCTTAAAGGGGGCGGCGACGATTATTGCCCATCCGCAAGGAATGGCGGCCATCAACTCCAGCGGTAATCCCGGTATGGCGGCCGGCGGTATGGGTGATGTCCTCTCCGGAATTATCGGCGGTCTGCTGGCCCAGGGGCTTTCGGCCTGGGACGCGGCCCGCCTCGGAGTTTATATTCATGGCCGGGCCGCTGACCGCCTGGCCCAGCAGGCCCCGGCCGGTTTTCTGGCCTCAGAGGTGGCTGATGAGGTGCCCCTGACCCTTAAGGAGCTGCAAGCCTGACTTCCACCAGGCCCCGGACAGAGTTTAGAAAATAAATAGCTTCGGCGGCATAGAGATCGGCCGGGGTCAGCACCTCTTCCCATATCTGCCGCCCTTCGATGAGCACCTGCCGCCCAATGCCGGGCAACAGGCCGCATTCAATGGACGGGGTAAGGAAGCGGCCCTGACGGCGGATAATTATATTGCTGATGGTGCCCTCAGTTATTTCCTGTCGTTCGTTACAGAAAATTATTTCATAAAGACCATCCCGCCCGGCCCTCTGGCGCTCTTTATTATACAACTCACGCAGGGTGGTCTTGTGATAGAGATAGATATTGCTGGAATCGGTTTTTTGGGGGCTTATTTCTATAAGCGGCAGAAGATTTTGTTTCGAGCCGCCCCTAACCAAATTAAGCCTTGAGAGAGATAACCCCGCCGACGGCCCGCATTCCACTGCCGTAATATCAATATGGCCGTCCCGGAAGAGAAGAACACGTAAGCGCCGATTGGGCGGCAAGGCGGCCCAGTTATCGGCCATGGCCAGCAGGCGCTGACGGAGCCGGTGGAGATCCAGGGGATAAGAAAAATAAAGGGCACTGGTGTGCAGTCTTTGCAGATGGTGATCAAGGAACCAAAAACCGTCTTTGGCCTGCCAGAGGATGGTTTCGATGAGCTGAAAATCCGGGTGCGAATTACTTAAAAATTTCCCCTTGAGCAGAGTCTCCCGCCATTCATCCTGGGGCTTAGAACCATGGGTGATTCCGGCCCCGATTCCCATTTCTCCCCGGCCGTTACCGAGGACAATGGTGCGGATGGGAACATTGAACAGTGCTTCACCATCAGGGGCGATAAAGCCCAGAGCGCCGGTATAGGTGCCACGCTCCCCGACTTCGAGTTCGTTAATAATCTCCATGGTTCTGATTTTAGGAGCTCCGGTCACAGAACCACAGGGAAAAAGGGCCTTAAACAACTCCTGGAGACTGGTGTGACGGCGCAGAGTGCCTTCTACGGTACTGGTCATCTGGTGCAGGGTAGTAAAGGTTTCCACTTCAAACATGGCGGTTGTCCGCACCGAGCCAGGCTCGCACAGGCGGCCTAAATCGTTACGAAGCAGATCGACAATCATCACATTCTCGCTGCGATTTTTACTGTCCGCAGTTAGAAATCGAGCCAGAGATTGGTCTTCCTGGAGTCCGTGCCCCCTGGGCATAGTGCCCTTCATGGGCTTAACCACACACTTTCGGCCTTTTTTACCAAAAAAAAGCTCCGGTGAAAAGGAGAGCAGCCGCTGGTCGCCAGCCTTTATATAAGCGCTGTAGGCCACCGGCTGGTTAAGGCGTAGCCGCCGGTATAAGGCATCGGGGTCACCGGCAAAATCAAAGAGATATTTCAGAGTGAAATTAACCTGATAGGTGTCACCGCTCAGGATATAATTTTTTATGGCCCGCAGAGCCCGTATAAAATGTTCATGAGTCATACTGGGCCGCAGATTGCTAATTCGAAAGCCCTTCCGCGTCCTTTGCCGCTGGCTGACAACCGGCAAGGGACGACTGAATTCGCCCTGCCGATGATCATAGGTTATCGGCGCTTCAAATACTCCAAAGCTGGCCAGTATTTTACCTCCCTCTATCTGGCGCCCCACCCCCCGCAGGGCGGGCTCCAACTCAAGACCAAATTCATAGTCCAGCCGTCCAGCCAGAAAATATCCCCGCTGGCGGTAGTTCTCCAGTTCGGCAAAAAAATTGGCCGGGCCTTGAGCGCCCGCGGTATAATTTATATATTTAAGCGGCCGACTGAAAATAAGGCTGGTATAATTCTCCTCCGACACCTTGCTGGTTTCCAGAAAAACAAAATCCTGCTCTCCTCGCAGAAAATCGAGAATATCATTCAGTAAGCTATCGGATAGAGGGCGCATATGAAGGAAACGATTATTTTATTAACGAGCATTATAACCCCCGTAGTTTGGCCGAGGAGAGGTGCCAGACCTTAGCAACCGGGGCGCAACATGGTTAACTGTTGTTGGTATTCTCTGCCGTTTTGTAACCTTAGCGGTATGAAAAGGCAATATTTTTCCCGTTGAGATTTAATCACATCTTGCCAGAAAAAGTACTTTATCTTAAAATAAGATAATATAGCTTGGAAAAGTTCGGGCTGAGACCAAAATTATGAAATTGGTGGGTATTTGCACCTACCAACAGCTTAAAACTCTTAGGGAGAATATAATGTTAATTAAGGATTGGATGGCCAAGGATGTTCTTACCGTCGATGAAAACACCTCATTAATGCGGGCAACCAGGGTTATGAAGGAAAATAATATACGAAAACTGCCGGTGGTCTCCCATGGCAAGCTGGTGGGGATTATCTCGGATCGCGATGTAAAAGATGCCTCTCCTTCCAAAACCACCTCATTAGATATTCATGAATTATATTATCTGCTCTCCGAGATGAAGGTCAAGGACGTTATGACCAATGATCCCATTATCATGCACGGCACCGATTCCCTGGAAAAGGCGGCCTTAATCATGTTAGATAACAAAATATCCGGGATTCCGGTTTTAGATGATGCCGGGCAGATTATTGGTCTGCTCAGCGAAACAGACGTTCTACTTGGCTTTATCCACGCCACCGGTATTAAAGACGGTGCCATTCAATATGTTTTTAATCTCCCCGACGCGCCGGGCTCGGTTACGGAGCTGGTAAAGGTGTTACGGGAAAACAACTCCCGACTTATAAGTATCCTGACCTCCTATGAAGACGCCGGGGACGGTATGAAACAGGTAGCGATTCGGGTAACAGTTGCTAAAGATATGAAGCCGGACGAACTAACCAAAATTTTGTCTGATAAATTTGAACTTGTCTTTACGGCAACTGACGATTTGGAACAATTACCTCATAAAAGCAGTCATTAATAATCTTCATGGTGTATGCATTTTTATGGTTGCGCCCTGTTCGTTTGAGACTCCATGGGGTGTAGCCTGAAACCACCTGCCAGGCTTAAGGCTGTATATAACCGGATTAGTGCTACTGACGATCCCGGTGCTGCCAGGCCGCCATGTTTTTCTTTTTGAAGGCCTCCCAGAGGGCGTGGTTTGGGTCAAGATATTCGAAATTGCCTGTCTGGCGGTCAACGGGGATAAAGGTAATACCGGACGGAGCCTTGAAGTCGGCGGTTGAACCATAGCCGACGGCCTTTTTCATGAAATCATGCCAGATGGGGGCTGCGGTTCGCCCTCCTGTTCCCCCAGGTCCTAAGGATTTGTATCTATCGTGTCCAACCCATACCCCGGCGCATAATCTTGGGGTAAAGCCAATGAACCAGGCATCCATATTATGATTGGTGGTTCCTGTCTTGCCAGCGGCATATGGTATGCCCCGGGCCAAATGCCCGGTGCCATCCTTAATTACTCCCTGCATGAGCTTGACCATCTGGAAGGCGGTTTCAGGGCTCATCACCTGTCGGCTCCGGGGATGATTCTGCTCCAAGATGTTGCCATGGCGGTCTATGATTTTGCTGATAAATATCGGCGGTTGAAATTTACCCGCCTGGGCGAATACCCGGTAGGCATTGGTTAGTTCCAGCAGAGAGACCGCCGATGAGCCAAGGGCCAGGGAAAGATTTGCCTTTAAAGGCGACTTGATTCCCATACTCCTGGCAAGCCTGATGGTTCGTTTCATTCCCACTTCCTGCAGAAGCTTAATGGCCACAATATTACGGGAATGAATCAGGCCATTACGCAGGGTGGTGGGGCCAAAGAAGCGGCCGCTGAAATTTTTGGGCCGCCAGATGCCATTTTTATCCTTATACTCAACGGGCGCATCATCAATAATAGAATTAGGGGCAAAGCCCGCCTCCAGAGCGGCAGCGTAAATAATGGGCTTAAAGGCTGAACCTGGCTGCCGTCTCGCCTGGGTGGCCCGATCAAATTGACTGGCCTGAAAATTATTACCTCCCACGAGAGCCCTGACCATCCCCCGGTTATCAATGGCAATAAGGGCGCCCTGGAGAGGGGCGGATGACATGTTCTGCCTGATTGTAAGCTGATTCAGGCTGCGGCGCAGGGTCGTTACCGCCTCATTCTGCAAGTTTGAATCCAGGCTGGTGTAAACCCGCAGCCCGCCAGTGGTCAGCAGGTCTCCATATCTTTTTTTAATATAATTTTTTATATCCTGGACAAAATAAGCGGCCTTAACCCGTTGGTTATTAGCGGGCCGCAATGATAGAGGGGCAGCAAAGGCTTTTCGGGCTTCCTGATCCGTAATATAGCCGTCTTCTGCCATCCGGTTCAGGACATAGGCCTGACGTATTTTAGCCTTGTGGAAATGGGCCAGAGGTGAATAACTGCTGGGAGCCTGCGGCAAACCGGCCAAAATACTTATTTCGGCCAGATTAAGTTTTGCCACCGGTTTATGAAAATAGGTCATGGCCGCCGCCCCCACCCCATAGGAACGTTCACCGAGATAAATCTGGTTGAGGTAGATATGCAGTATCTCATTCTTGCCAAGGGCCTTATCCATGCGGTAGGCCAGGATAGCCTCCTTTAATTTCCGGCTATAGGTTTTTTCCGGTGACAACAAGAGGGCGCGGGCCACCTGCTGGGTGATGGTACTGCCGCCCTGCCCCCGCCCGCCTGACCTTATATTATGGACAAGGGCGCGGAGAATTGACCAGCCATCTACCCCTGGATGGCTGTAGAAGCGGGCATCCTCGGCAGCTATAAAGGCCTTGGGTAATAAAGGCGGCAGCTCTTTCAAGGTCTTTAGACGCCGATTGATTAGATAGGCAGAGCCAATCTCCCGGCCGTCCTTGTCAAAAATAATGGTGGTAGCTGGTGGATTATAACGGCTCAGGGACGAAATATCGGGAATATGAAGGGCAATCAGAGCATAAAGACTAACGGTGATCAGAGCGGAGAGGAAAAGGCATATAGCGAGCAAAAAGACGCTCAGGTGAATGTGGTTCCAGCGCCACGGCTGAGACGAACAACGCTTAGATATTTTTTTTCTGCTGGTGGCTGGCATTTTAATCTGGCATAAGCAGATAAAAAAAGGCCACAACCCTTTTCAGGTTGCAGCCTTTTTCAAACTGAATCAGATAATCGTTGGGAATTATTTAAGACCCTTACGATGACATCCACTACATTTCGTCGGGGCGGGCTTACCCTCTTTCTTCATCTTCTTGTGACATGTACGACAACGGGCGTGACCAACTTTCCGGAAGCCGTTTAATTTCTTGTTGGGAAAGGATTTATTGTGACAGGTGGTACAAGCTTTTTCCTGACCAGCAACATAAGGGCCTTGCTTGCCGTCAGCAGTCATGGTGTGATGACATACGGAGCATTTAAGAAAGGACTGATGTTTATGATGCGGAAAGAAGGCAGGTTTTCTGGCTCTGGCGGTTTTCAGGACTATGGTAGCAGGGCCGGTACTCTGGGCAAAGGATATCCCGGCACTAATCATGGCAAAACAAAACATCAGGGTACCAACCATGGCAACAGTTAATGATTTTTTCAGCATAGTATTTCTCCTTGGTTTTAAAATTATAGATGAATGCCTATTCATTCAGCCATGGTGTTTTTTATTCCCTGGGTCGATTTTTGTCAATATTATTTTTTGAATTTTTTGTGACAGGTGGAACAGAGCCTGATTCCCCTGGGACGCCGCAATAAGAATTTACTGCTGTATTCAGCATCCCAGAACTCGGCATGATAGGAATGACAGGTTATACAGGTCAGGCGGCCCTCAGCGTCAAG
>VAPF01040791.1_pt1 | contig 11932 bp, 8 predicted proteins | sample 3393931 | NCBI WGS metagenome assembly VAPF01 (sample SAMN08290437, study PRJNA428436) | hydrothermal vent metagenome | isolation source: Deep-sea hydrothermal vent chimney | place: Atlantic Ocean: South-mid Altantic Ridge | depth 2773 m m | reverse complement strand
CGCGAGCTGTGGGAGAAAGCACACTCAAAATCGTCTTCGCTGATGTGGATGATAGGATAACGAAGCGGGCCGTTGCCGTTGAGGTTGTGTTCCAGTAAATCCAGAAGTCCGTTTTTTGCCTGCAAACGCTGCCCGTTAAAAATGATGGTAAGCCCGTTGTTCAGAAAAACGTAATTCCACAACATCTCCTCCACATATTCAAAAATGTAATGGATGTTGCCGAAAATATCTTCATCAGGAATGAAGCTGATAATGGTTCCCTGTTTTAAATCACAAGCCCGAATTTCTTCATCTTTTATCAACTCACCACGATGGTATTCTACAATCTTCGTTTTCTCTTCACGAATAGACTGGGTTTTGAAGAATGTGGACAAAGCGTTCACCGCTTTGCAGCCTATACCGTTGAGGCCTACTGTCTTCTTAAAGACCTTAGAGTCGTATTTGGCTCCCGTATTTATCTGGCTTACACAAGCTTTCACTTTCCCTAACGGCATGCCACGACCATAATCCCGAACGGTCACCAATCTCTCGTTTATGGTTACATCAATGACTTTTCCATACCCCATGATATACTCGTCGATGGAGTTATCCATCACCTCTTTCAGTAAGACATAAATCCCGTCATCCGGCGAACTACCATCGCCCAGCTTTCCGATATACATACCGGGTCTGAGCTGGATATGTTCTTTCCAGTCAAGAGATCTTATGCTGTCATCATTATATTCTGCGGGCATTTTCCTGAATTTGCTACAAAAATAGCAAGAATGGTCAATGAGAACTACGTCCGGGCAAAATAGTTTTTAAACATCATTTGTTGAAAACCTGTAATAATAAAGGTTTCAGGAAGATTAAAAAAAGCTGCTGTAAAAAAATGACAGCAGCTTTTTGAAGAGTGAGTTATTTCAGCAGGCCTATTTCTCCTTTTTTGTGCTGAAACCAAAAATAGGGTAAATTGGGCAGAAGCTGATGAAAGCGGTTAGTAAAGGTACCAACGCAATGAGCCCCCACCAGCTTTTGTAGTAGTAACCCAGTGCTGCAATTAAAATACCGAGAATAATCCGGATAATTTTGTCTGTACTCCCAACGTTCTGTTTCATAGTGGTATGTTTTTTAGATTTAGGGCAAAAGTAGATTGGAAAACGCAGAATATTGGTGATAATAGTTACAGTTGTCTCAGAATTTCAATCTTTGACCGTCCATTGATGATTTTGCCATCCCTTTCCAGCTGCTTTAGCAGCCTTGAAATAACTTCTCTTGCCGTTCCAAGCTCGTCAGCCAGCTGTTGGTGGGTTATGTAAATGACATTTTCTCCCGATTCTTTCTGTTTTCTTTTCAAATGCTTGATAAGCCTGAAATCCATTGTCCTGAATGCGATGGAATCAATAAACAGGATGAGTTCATTAAAACGTCTGTGGAAAAGCTCGAGCAGAAAGTCATCACATTGAGGATATCGGTAATGCAAATCTCGAATGACCTCAATAGGAATGGCAAACATTTTCGTCTCTGTCTCAGTTACAGCAAAAGCTACACTTTTAGTCCGATTCAGTCCTGCTACAATGGTGAGTGCACAACTCTCGCCACGATTGATATAATAGAGTAAAATTTCTTTTCCCGATTCTCCCTTTCTTATCACTTTTATCCTTCCTTCAAATATCAGAGGAATTACCTTGATGTACTTATCCTCTTCAAGGATTTTTGTGTTTGCCGGAACAACGATGAACTGGCTTTTTTCCATCAACTCATCCACCAGACTCTTATCATAAAAAATTTTTCTCAGAAACAGGTAAGTAGTATCCATAATACTTAAATTTTTTTCAAAAGTAATAATTAATATATTTAGATAGTTAATATTCTACGAATAGACGTTGCAAAATTAATTTGTCATCCGGGATCACTTGTTACATAATTATGGCAAAAACTTATATAATTTATGAAAAACAGCACAAGTCCAAATAATGGCAGGATTGCTCTTATAGATTCTTAGTATGACCTTAAATCCGCAGGGATTATCTATTACGAACCCACACTGCGCCATTATTGGAATGCTCGAAAAAACTTACTCACCATAGCTAATGCTATGCCTGCGTTGCTTTTTTCGCCAATACCTGCCATATTCCGGCTTCTCATAACGAAGCACCCTGCGGATATAAGTATAACTTTAACCAATTTCGATAATTCATTCGCTAATTCCTGTTATTTTTGCCGGAAATTGAAATGAAAGAATGGAACATGAGAAAAGAATAGCAGCTTTTGTAAGGCTGGGGAGTGCATTGCGCTTTGCTTTTGGCGAGGAAAACGTCTCCTTCACCCCGGCTGAAACCGCGAAGATAGAATTGCTTCGCAAAGAGGCAGACGAATCCGCTTTTTATAATGCATGGTTTACCAAAGACTTTGTTTGCAGTGCTTTGCTGGCACTTGGCGAAAGCATGCGGGAGGTGAAGCTTCGAAAATGGCTGGCAGCTTACAATTTTGCTCCGGCAGCAACTTTTCAATCAAAGACCGTGGGTGTGGTTATGGCGGGAAACCTGCCAGCGGTTGGTTTCCATGATTTTTTAAGCGTGCTTGTGAGTGGTCATCATATTCTGGCACGATTATCTTCGGATGATAACAAGCTGATGCCTGCTGTGGCAGAAGTACTGATGGCTATAGAGCCTGAATTTAGCAAGTATATCAGCTTTATAGAGGGACAGATGAAAGGCTTTGATGCTGTTATCGCCACCGGCAGCAACAACACTTCCCGTTATTTTGAGTACTATTTTGGGAAATATCCGCACATTATCCGCAAGAACAGAAACGGTGTAGCTGTCCTTACGGGAAGAGAAACGGAAGAGGCGTTGAAAGTTCTTTCTTCGGATGTTTTTCTTTATTATGGGCTGGGTTGCCGCAATGTGGCCAAGCTATTTGTTCCGCAAAATTATGATTTTATACCCTTATTGAAAGGTTTTGAAGCGTGGCATCAGGTGAACCAAAACCATAAGTATTTTAACAATTACGAATATAACAAAGCTATTTTTCTTGTGAATGGCCGCCACCACTTTGACGCTGGAAATCTGCTTGTGGTGGAAGAGGAAAGCTTTGCTTCTCCGGTGAGCGTATTGCATTATGAATATTATTCGGAGCCGATTGTATTGCGAAACCAGTTGCATGTGAACCACGAGAGGATACAGTGTGTTGTCTCTGAAGCAGATTTCCTCGCAGACCTTGTGCCCTTTGGCAAAAGCCAGTCGCCTGAGCTTTGGGATTATGCTGATGGTGTGGATACAATGGCCTTTTTGCTTGGATTATAATGTCCTGTTCTTCTCTTTCTGGCGGTACTTCCCGCTCTTTGGGAGCTGTTTTCCAAAAAGCAAAAAAAATCTCTGGAAAAAATTAGGATATTAAAGTGATTTGAGATATTTTTGCACCCCCAAAATTGATAGGAAAAAAACAAAGAAAAATGAAAAAAGATATTCATCCTAAGAATTACAGGCTGGTTGTTTTTAAAGATATGTCCAACGACTATACTTTTATCTCCCGCTCAACTGTAAACACGAAAGACACCATTGAATGGGAAGATGGTAAGGAATATCCTCTGGTCAAACTGGAGATTTCCAGCAAATCGCACCCATTTTTCACCGGTAAGATGAAGTTGGTGGATACAGCCGGTCGTGTGGATAAATTCCGCAGCCGCTACCAGAAATTTCAGGAAAAGCAAAAATAAATCTTAAAAAGGTTTAAGGAGACTTCTAATAATTCCTTCCTTTCAAGAAACAAATGAAATGAACAAGATGCAAGGCATAAATTTTTCTGAATAGCCGTAGCTATTGAGAAAAATTTTAACGCTGTCAGATTGTTTATCACATTTGTTCCCATATGGTTTCCAGAGTTTTTCATATACTTCTTCAAATTTTCTTGCATTATCCCGATAGTGCATCAAAATTTTTCCTTGTCTATAAAAAACTCTGAAAATCTTGATGCGAAGTAATTATTAGAAGCCCCCTTTAAAGGAACCCCTGCCGATGACGGTAGGGGTTTTTTTGGTTGGAAATGGCTGAAGAATAATCCCATTTTCCTTTTGCAGACAAGTTTTTTCGCCGTATCTTAGCACACTCGCAAAACCTTAAATCTGATGAATTATATCCTTTTTGATGGTACGGTTCGTGACAATCTGCTGCCATTTACATATACCCGCCCGGTAGCGGATATTAGGCTGGGGATGACTACATTACGTGAAAAATGGGAGCATTTTCTGAAACAGAAAACTTCTACCCTAACACGCGATTACCTTGCTGATAAATTTCCATTGCAAACGGAAGTAGTAAACACATTGATTAACGCTTCTGTGTTGCCAGACAAAGATTTAGTCCGGCAGGTTATGAACCTTGGTGAAGGCCATGCTCTGATGCAGGGTGATATTTTGATTGCCATGTCTGTACATGCCGAAGATATTGAAAAAATAGATGATTTAGTACCTGAAACAGTTGCGATAAAAGGCGAAATATGCCGCTTGCAGCACGTCTGGGAGATATTTTCCATGAATAATCAGGTACTTCGGGAAGATTTTGAAACACTCACCTCAGGAAGGAAATCTCAGCCGTTGAGCAGGACAAATTTTGTTCAGGGCGAGGTGTCTAAAATCTTCCTTGAAGAGGGTGCGCAGGTTGAATTTGTTTTTTTGAATACCACCGACGGTCCCATTTATATTGGAAAAGATGCCGTTGTCATGGAAGGTGCTAAAATTCGAGGGCCTTTTGCATTAGGTGCACATTCCACAGTGAAAATGGATGCTAAAATTTATGGAGGAACCACCGTTGGCCCCTATTGCAAAGTGGGAGGGGAGATAAGTAATTCGGTTATTTTCGGGTACTCCAACAAAGGACACGACGGTTTTCTCGGTAATTCCGTACTGGGCGAGTGGTGTAATCTTGGCGCCGATACCAACGTCTCTAATCTGAAAAATACCTATGAACCGGTGAAACTATGGTCGTATGTCTCCGGCCATTTCGAAAATACCGGCCAGCAGTTTTGCGGACTTATGATGGGCGACCATTCCAAAACCGGAATCAACACTATGTTTAATACAGGAACGGTGGTGGGCGTAAACGCTAATATCTTTGGCGATGGCTATCAGCGTAACTTCATTCCATCCTTCTCGTGGGGCGGAAAACAGGGGCTGACGCATTATAAACTACCCAAGGCTTTTAAAGTGGCCGAGGCTGTATTTGCCCGTCGTGGCAGGATTTTCGATGAAACGGAACAGAAAATCCTGACCTATATTTACGAAATGACTTACGATAAGCGTCGGTAACAAACACATCCTGACAAATTGCGCTGCTTTTGTTTGTGGTACGGTCATTGCTTTTCGGATTGCTATAAAGTTGTACAAGTTTTTTTTGAATTATAAATCAGCACGTTAAAGTGCTGAAAGAAATGTTTTCCAATGGGCTGTACCATTAGCCTGACAAATTGACCGAGAGGATTTTTTATGAAAGATATTTTTGCACTTCAGGATATTATGAACGGTGATACGGAATTTTTCCCGCTTTTATCTCCTGAAGACGAGAAAGTTATGAATGAGGAAGAAATTCCGGAGGAACTACCTGTTTTGCCGGTTCGCAATACGGTTTTATTTCCGGGTGTTGTCTTCCCGATTACTGCCGGAAGGGATAAAAGCATCAAATTAATTCGGGATGCTTATCAGGGAAACAAAATCATAGGTGTTGTAGCACAGAAAGATGCTGAAACAGAAGACCCTAAAGAGGAAGATTTGCATAAGGTAGGGACTGTGGCCCGCATCATTAAAATTCTGCAGATGCCTGATGGGAATACCACAGCTATCATCCAGGGAAAAAGGAGATTTACCATTGAAGAAATGCTACGGGAAGAGCCTTACTTTGTTGCCAGGGTGAAAAGTTTTGCTCCTGGTGTCACGCCTCCAAAACACGATTTGTTTCATGCACTGATATCTTCCATTAGAGATTTGTCGGTGCAGATTATTGAGAGATCACCGGTTATTCCTTCCGAAGCTGCTTTTGCCATCAACAATATTGAAAGTGCCGTTTTTCTTGTGAATTTTGTCTCCTCAAACTTGAATGTAGATAACAAACAGAAGCAGATTCTACTGGAGATGACCAACCTCGAAGAGCGAGCTAACAAAGTTCTCGAACTGCTTACCAAAGAGTTACAGGTGCTGGAACTGAAAAATCAGATTCAGACCAAGGTAAAGGTCGATATGGACAAACAGCAACGCGACTACCTGCTGAACCAGCAAATTAAGACCATCCAGGAGGAGCTGGGTGGCGGGCCGCACGATCAGGACATCCAGCGGTTGCAGGAAAAAGCAGCAAAAAAGAAATGGCCGGAGGAGGTGGGTGAAAGTTTTGAAGAGGAGATGGAGCGCTTGCAGCGTATGAATCCCAATGCTGCCGAGTACTCCATTCAAATGAACTATCTCGAGTTCCTCGTGGATTTGCCATGGAATTCGTTTACCAAAGATAATCTTGACTTGAAGCGGGCACAGAAAGTGCTGGATAAAGACCATTACGGCCTGGAAAAAATTAAAGAGCGAATCATTGAATATCTCGCTGTGCTGAAGTTGAAAAACGACATGAAAGCACCTATTTTATGTTTTGTAGGCCCTCCGGGAGTGGGGAAGACGTCGCTGGGACGCTCTGTTGCCCACGCATTGGGTAGGAAATATATCCGTATGTCGCTGGGCGGCTTGCGCGATGAGGCAGAACTACGAGGTCACCGGAAGACATATATCGGTGCCATGCCCGGGCGAATTCTGCAAAATCTGAAAAAAGTGCAATCTTCTAATCCCGTATATATGCTGGATGAGATCGACAAGGTGAGCGGAAATAATTATAGCGGCGACCCACAGGCAGCACTGCTCGAAATTCTCGATCCGGAACAAAACAACACTTTTTACGATAATTATCTTGAATTGGATTACGACCTTTCCAAGGTGATGTTTATTGCTACGGCCAACAACCTCTCAGGGGTTCATCCTGCTCTGATTGACCGTATGGAAATTATCGAACTGAGTGGATATCTGCTCGAAGAGAAAGTAGAGATAGCACGTAAGCACCTTATACATAAACAGTTTGAGGAAAATGGTATCAAAAAAGGTCAGCTGAGCTTCCCTAAGAAGACACTCGAAACCATTATCGATAAATATACGCGCGAAGCAGGTGTGCGTTGGCTTGAAAAGCAAATTGCCAAAGTCATACGCAACCGTGCTAAATATATAGCCATGGGCGAAGATTATGATTCCAAAGTGAATCCCGGAGATTTAACTGAAATACTTGGAAAACCACGTTTCTCACGCGATAAACTGGTTTCCAATGAGGTAGCCGGCGTGGTTACCGGGCTGGCATGGACGCGGGTAGGTGGCGAAATTCTTTTTGTGGAAGTGAGCCTGAGCAAGGGCGATGGCCGTCAACTGAAACTGACCGGAAATCTGGGTGATGTGATGAAAGAGTCGGCTGCTTTGGCGTATGAATATCTTAGGGCTCATGCTGCTTACGTAGATTTGGACCCGGATATTTTCAGTAAGTGGAATGTGCATATTCATGTCCCGGAAGGGGCCACGCCAAAAGACGGCCCTTCTGCCGGTGTGACCATGCTTACTGCGTTGACTTCGGCTTTTACCCACCGCAAGGTAAAGCCTTACCTTGCCATGACAGGCGAAATTACCCTACGTGGAAAAGTGCTGCCTGTAGGTGGTATCAAAGAGAAAATTCTGGCGGCGAAGCGCGCAAAGATCAAAACTATCCTCCTTTCTCGCGAAAATGAGAACGATATTGACGAAATACCGGTGAAATATATCGAAGGTATGCAATTCGTCTTTGTAGATAATATGCTGGAAGTGCTTGATTTTGCGTTGATGAACGAAAAGGTAGAAGATTCCCCAAAAGAAAATGTTAAATAACAGAACGGTAAGCTTAAATCGTAGTATTATACCGCTTCTATTGTAAAACACAAAAGTGAGAGCGGCATATCTTTAGCTATACTTTAATTTTGAGATGTAAATTCAAGTAGCCTCAGTATAAAAAGGCGCTGTCTCCATATGAGAAACAGCGCCTTTTTAAATTGATAATTTTTTTATCTATTTCACGTGTTTAAAGTGCTGTTTCAGCATTCCTTTTACCTTGTCCAAATTGCCATCTGTTTTTACCGGTTTTAGCTTTAGGATTTTTGCGATAAGTGGATAGATGTCAATATTTGGAAAGCTTTTTTGCTGATAATCTTTTTTAAAGGCCGGGCCGGCGGCATAAAAGATAGCATGCATAGCACGCCATTGGTTGTCATAGCCGTGGGTTCCGTTACCATGACCAATGTGCCACGACCAGTAAATACTCCAGTTGGAATCGGCCACAACGGTGAGGTCATGGGTGCGGATATTGGTTCCGTAATGAAGGCGGGCGGGAACACTATCGTGTTTCCACACTTTGATATGCTGAACTTTTTTCAGTTTTTCATATACTATTTCCAGCTTTCCGGGTCTCACCCCCAAATTATAAACCGGATTACCGCCGTCCATATATTGCAAATTGCCCGTATCAATGTAATGATTGAGGATAACTTCTCTGTCGTTGGAAATTGGCCCCATGCCATGGTCGGAGGTGATAATGAAGTTTAATTTGTTGTAGATGGGGAGTTTACGCATGGCGGTAAAGAATTTCCCCAGCCACTGGTCTAACTGTTCTACCATAGCTTTAATCTGCGGGCTGCCGGGGCCGTAACGATGTCCGTAGCCATCCGGCTCCGGATAATACCAAAGGATAAGATGTGGGCGAATAGAATCGGGAAAGGAGAGCCAGCGGACAAGGCTGTCGATACGTGAAGTAAAAGGTAACGAATGGTTGTAAGGATACCAAATATTAGGACGGATTCCTTCGATGGCTGCCTCGGAGCCGACCCAAAATAATGTGGCGGTTTTCATGCCCTGTTTTCTGGCGGTAACCCAAATAGGTTCACCACCGTAGAAAATACCGTTGCCTACCGACTGGCGGTCTGAGATGCTGTACTTCTTTCCTAAATCCGTTGCATAAAAGCTATTCAATACAATACCATGATGGTCGGGATACAAACCTGTGGCTATACTGTAGTGGTTGGGAAAGGTTTTGGTGGGAAAAGAAGGAATCATCTCGGCAAAAACACCTGCTTTTTTCAGTGAATCCAGTACAGGCGTATGTGCATGCTCTGTATAATCCCATCGAAAACCATCGAGAGAAAGCATAACCACATAAGGTTTCCCGGAATTTCCATCTGTTTTAACAGTTTTCTTGCAGGAAGAAAGAAGAAACAGCCCGGAGAGAAACAATAGTATAAAGCTAAACATTAGTTTTTTTTGCATGGTGTCTTTTTTAAAATTTGAATAAAGATATAAAAAAAGCCCCTTCGTAAGAAGAGGCTTTAAAAGTATTTAGAACATCGCTTAGAATCTAACTTTCAGGGAGAAGTTCATGTTACGACCCCATCCCCAGAAACCTTTTCTGAATACATGGGTTCCGGTAGTTTTATCGTATTTGTCTTGAGCTTCAACCAAAGTAATGTTATTGGTAACATTGTAAACATTCCAGTTAAAGTAAGAATCCAGACCGGCAATTTTGAATCCCCAACCGAGGCGCATATTTAAGTTTCCATAATTGGGAAGCCTGTATGCCTGTGCTCTGTCATTAGGATTTTGACGGGTTTCAGGAGTAAAATGTGCATAAAGATTAGCATAATAGAGGTAATGAGCGCTAACCGTAACATGTTTGGTAACATGGAATGAACCATTTAAACCATAAGAAGTCTGGGGTTGGTCACCCACTCGCAGGCCTTTGGTGTAAATAGTACCTTCACCCACTTTTTGAAGAGTCTGACTGTCATAATAAACGCCAGTGGCATCATTTGCATATTTCCAGTTACCAAAGTTCATCATTCCACCGAGGTTCATCCAACGGTTGGCTTTCCACGTAGCTTCAATTTCAATACCTGAGTGAATCTCTTTCAGATTGGATAAGAAAGTATTATACGTTTTGCTTGTAGTGGGGTCACGAAATCTTGCCAATTGAGAAATATTTCCCCAAACGGTATAATAACCATTCACACGAGCAGTAAACTTAGGTGCTTTGTAAACATAGCCTACCTCAGCAGCTGTAATCTTTTCATTTTTCAAACTGGTGTTCACATCGTTTTTATAGTTGAGGAACATAAACTGGAAGAAGGGAACACGGGAATAAAGTCCGGCATTCACAAAGAAGTTACTTCTTTCGGAAATGTTAAAGTTGGCGCCAGTTTTAAAGTCGTAACCTGCATTGGAGAGTGTTTTGCTACGTTGGCCAACACCGGGTGTGTAGTTGTAATAGTCAACACGGGTATCCCATGTATTGGAGAAAGTACCGGCCACAAAAGCGTTGAAGATACCTTTGGTATATTCTAACTGTGCAAACAATCCGGTATAAGAAACGATACCATCGTCCCAGTAAGCAATTTTGTCACCTACTTTGGTTGCACCAAAGGCGCGGTCAGACCAATAATCTCCACCAAGCAAATCTCTAACTTCGCGGTAGTGTTCTCCTTTGTAATGACGCATATCAATACCCGTTGTCAGTGTCAGCATATCGCTGAAGTTGTAATTCAAAGTAGAGAGCAAGCCATACCATTGATGGTTGTTGTTTGAATTACGAATAATGTGCTGTGAGCGGGCTTCGAAAGTGGTGTCACCATATTTATTAACGGAATATGCATCATTAGCAAGTGCGTTAGCTTTGTCGATATTTTGGGAATTGTAAGTGGCCATGGCATCCCAGTCATACTGACCGCTTGCGGTCTTGGGGGGCTCATATTTGTAATAATGACCATTGGCATTGTATCCTAAAGGACCAGATCCACCGCCTTTTCCAAAGGAGTAATAGGCCGAAGTAGCAAGATGGGCTTTTTCGCTAATCTTCAAGTACCAGTTCAAAGCCATTTGAGGTTTGTGGTAGAAGTTGACACGTTCGTTCAACTGTTCGCCACCACGCCATCCCCAATTCTCATTGTATTTGGGGCCATATTTGTCAAACATCTTTTGTGTCAGCATATAATAGCCGTTTCTTTGGCCATGTTGCTGGGGAGCACCAATCAGGGTAAATACCAACTGGTTGTTTTTGTTAATTTCCTGAGAAACAGAAAGGAAGTAAGACCATGCTTTCACCCAGGTAGCATCAATGTAACCGGATCCGGAAGTGTGCGAACCAACGAAAGTAATGGAAGTTCCGCTTTTCAATTTTCCGGTAGAGAGTGTCAACATCTGTTTCATAAGACCATAATCGGTGGTAGAGACATAAAAAGATCCCCCTTTGTTCATGTCAGATGTTTTGGTGATAATGTTGATAGTTCCACCCACAGAGTTGATAGCGAGTTTGGAAGCTCCCAGACCACGCTGAATCTGAATGGTACGTGTAGCATCACCGAGTCCTGCCCAGTTTGACCAATAAACCCAGCCATTTTCCATATCATTAACGGGAATACCGTTAATCAATACGGCAACATTTCTTTGGTCGAAACCACGCACATTAATACGGGAATCACCATAACCACCGCCGGTTGGCGTCACGTAAACGTTGGGCGTATTTGCCATTACAGAAGGCAAATCCCTTGATCCCAATTGATTGGCTATGGTTTTTGCGTTAATGGTGGAAACAGCAACTGGTGTTTTCCTGTCAACAGCTACAGAGGCCAGTACGTTGACTTCCTGCAAACCGATAGAACTATTTTTCAGGTTAACTTTACCAATATTGTAAGTGGCACCATTCTTAATGGACAGGTCAATTACCTTTGGTTCGTATCCCACGTAACTAACCTTTAATCTTTGGTTACCGACAGGGGCAATCAAAGTAAAGCTACCATCCAGATTGGTGGTAATACCGGCCGTAGTTCCTTCTACAACTACCGTGGCCCCGACCAGGGTCTCATGGCT
>VAPF01018194.1_pt1 | contig 11936 bp, 10 predicted proteins | sample 3393931 | NCBI WGS metagenome assembly VAPF01 (sample SAMN08290437, study PRJNA428436) | hydrothermal vent metagenome | isolation source: Deep-sea hydrothermal vent chimney | place: Atlantic Ocean: South-mid Altantic Ridge | depth 2773 m m | reverse complement strand
TGAGTAGTTACAAAAAACACAAGGAAACTAATTATAAAAAAGCAAGATCTAAGCCTTGCTGAGTTAGTATTTACGCTTACAAAAAACACCACGAAGCCAGCTGCTCACTTTTTAAGCAGTTTATTAAAATCTAGCTAAGATAAAGCACTTAAGCCATTTTTTATTGAATTATTCACAAAGTTATCCACAGAATTTGTGTACAATAAACCACAATTAAAAAATAATATAACCTGACAATAAAGAAACACAATACATAATATAATCAACAAGTTAAAGAATAATATTGATTTTAAAAACAACAAGCAAACTTAAGCTGAAACATTCCATTGTCAAGAAATTTTTTATTTTTATTCACTTTACTCCAAAGATTACCGACTTATCTCAATTTCAACGAGGCATACGAAAACCCATGCCTTTCTATCTAAATCACTGTCTCCAACTAAAATCACCCTTAAAAAACGCAGGCAACCCCATTATGGCAAAAATACTTGGTATTGGTAATGCAGTATTAGACACAATTTTCACCGTCAAGCACTACCCTCAAGAAGACCAAGAGGTAAGAGCACTTAGTAAAACTCTCTCACCGGGGGGAAACATCAACAATACATTATATATTTTAAATCAACTTGGGCATGACTGTGCCATTTGCTGTGCATTAGCGACCGACTTAGAGGCCAAACAAATTCTAAAAGGGTTTAAAGCGCGCCATCTATCAACGGCACACATCCAAACCTTTATTCAAGGAAAAACCCCTTCCTCATTTATCACGCTTAATCAAAAAAATGGGCAACGAACTATTGTGCACTATAGAGAGCTACCCGAAGTCACCTTTGAACACTTTGCAAAAATTACTGTGGAAAAATTTGACTGGCTTCACTTTGAGGGTCGAAATATCGAAAACCTTGCTGGAATGATAAATATCGCAAAAACCTTTTTAACCCATCAACCCATCTCGCTTGAAGTTGAAAAGTGCAGGAAGGGCATTGAAGCACTTTTTAATCAAGTGAACTTAGTGATATTTTCTCACCACTACGCCACTGAAAAAGGCTTTTCAAATGGGCTTGAACTGCTCACACAAATTCAAAAAGAAGCGCCTAATACAAAACTAGCATGTACATGGGGCAATCAAGGCGTATGGTTTTCGGATATTCAACAAAAAGTTCAGCATATTAAAGCGGAAGAAGTTCATCCTATTATTGATACCTTAGGTGCAGGCGATACATTTAATGCAGCACTCATCCATCACTTAATTCAAAAAAGTAATTTTAAAGAGGCTGTGAGTCAGGCCAATAAATTTGCCGCACAAAAATGCACACAACATGGCTTAGACCACTTACTGCAAAAAAATCATCTCAAACCCATTGCCAATATTAAGCATCTCAGCAATGCAAAAACACAAGTGATTAAAGCGAGCGAAAACAGCCCTTCTATCCTATTGATTAAATATCAGAACACAATCAAAGCGTATGTAAATAACTGCCCACACCAAAATGTACCGTTAGACGAAGCCTATAAGATTGACGTTAACCCTTTTGAAAAAACGCTAAAATGCTCCATACACGATGCTTTTTTTAAGGTTGAAAATGGAGAGTGTATTGAAGGACCTTGTAGAAATGAATCGCTCGTCAAAGTCGATATTGATATTGATACAAAAGGCGATATTTATTTAAATGGATGTTAACGCCCTAAAAAGCAAAGTCTCCATCAGTGATTAATTGATTTGAACGTTATGTCGACTTCTTTCCACCCTGCCCGCGCTGGCGAAACACTTCATACACCGTAATGCCTGTTGCAACGGATACATTTAGGCTTTCAACCACACCCACCATAGGAATTGCAGCAAGGTAATCACACGCTTCTTTTGTTAAACGTCGTAACCCCGTACCTTCAGCACCCATTACAATGCCCGTTGAGCCTGTAAAATCTTGATCGTAGATGGTTTGTTCGGTGTCACCGTCTAACCCCACCATCCACATACCAGCTTGCTGCATCTCTTTAAGCGTTCGAGTTAAGTTAGACACTACAATCAACTTAACGTTATCCGCAGCACCAGAGGCCACCTTACGAACCGTAGCATTCATGCCTACCGAGTTGTGCTTAGGAATAATCACTGCATCCGCACCAACCGCATCCGCGGTTCGCAGTACGGCACCTAAATTATGAGGGTCTTGCACTTCATCTAAAAAGATAAACAGCGGGTTGGATGCCTTGTCCATAATGGCAAGCAGGTCAGACTCATTTAAATCCGCCTGCTTTGCAACAAGCGCCATCACCCCTTGGTGATTGCCATCTATTTTATTAAAGGCGGATTTTGCAACATACTCAGGCGACAGCCCAAGGTTTTTTGCATAATCATACAGTGATTGTTGACGATTGTTTAACCGCCCCTTAACAAAAGAGAGCTGATAAACCAATTGAGGCGCTTGCTTTACAAACTTTTCAACGGCATGCAATCCATAAATAATTTCTTGCTTCACAACGATTACTCGCTCTTAGCTGGGGATTTTTTACCTTTACGGTAGTAGCGCTTTCTACGAGGTCTTTTTTGCTCGCCTGACTCCTCAGATTGAGATTCACTCTCAGACTCCACTTCCGACACCGTTTCATCCGTTGATCCTCCCGAGATAAAACGTAAATCAACTTTACGATCATCTAAGTTTACTTGAGCAACTTGCACTCGAATTCGATCACCTAAACGATAGGTTTTTCCTGTACGTTCACCTTTTAAACAGTGGCGTGCATTATCGTAATGGAAGTAATCTTCACCTAGCTCGGTAATATGAACCAACCCTTCAACATACAACGGATCAATTTCAACAAACAGTCCAAAATTGGTGGCCGCCGTTACCACAGCATCATACTCTTCGCCTAAACGGTGAGATAAAAACTCACATTTTAAAAACGTTACCGCATCACGCGTGGCTTCATCGGCACGTCGTTCGGTATCCGAACAGTGCTGACCCAACTCCTGCATGTTAGCTTCCGTATACTCAAACCCTTCTGCACCCGTTTTTTTCCATGCATGTTGAATCGCACGATGAACCAGTAAATCAGGGTAACGACGAATAGGCGATGTAAAGTGCGTGTAGTGTTCATAATTCAGTCCAAAATGCCCTTTATTATCTGGCTGATACACTGCTTGATTCATGCTACGTAACAACACGGTTTGCACTAAATGTTCATAAGGCTGATCTTTGATTTTCTCCATCACCGCCGCATAATCATGTGCAGTTGGCTCATCCCCACCTTCCAGCGTTAAGCCAAAATCCTTTAAGAAAGTTCGAACATTTTTCAAACGCTCTTCCGCAGGTTTTTCATGCACACGGTACACTATCGGGATTTTATGCCATTTCAAGTAGCGTGCCGTGGCAACATTTGCCATTAACATGCACTCTTCAATCAACTTATGCGCATCGTTTCGAACAACAGGCACAATCTCTTTAATTTTTCGATCGTCATCAAATACAATGCGCGTTTCAGTGGTATTAAACTCTAACGCACCGCGCTCTTCACGTGCCTTTTGCAAAATCTTATAAAGCGCATGAAGATCTTCAATATGCGAAACCTGCTCTGCAAACTCCGTTCGATACCCACTTTCAGAGTCGGTTAAAATATCATTCACTTGATTGTAAGTTAAACGCGCTTTAGAATTCATCACGGCTTGATAGTACTGACTACGCTCCAAGCGACCTTCATCATCAATCGCTAAATCGGCAACCATGCATAAACGATCAACGTGAGGGTTTAGCGAACACAAACCATCCGATAATTTAGACGGTAACATTGGAACGACACGTTGTGGAAAATAAACCGAATTCCCGCGTTTAAACGCTTCTTTATCTAACTCCGTTCCCGATTTAACATAGTGAGAGACATCCGCAATGGCCACCACTAAACGCCAACCATTTTTTCGGCGCTTTGCAAACACCGCATCATCAAAATCTTTGGTATCCGAACCATCAATAGTGACTAACTGCATACTTCTAAGGTCTTTACGCCCATCTAAATCGGCTTCAACGACTTCATCAGGAATGCTATCTAACTCTTTTAACAACTCTTCTGACCATTCGTTTGGAATACCATACGCATGAATGGCCGAATCAATCTCCATACCTGGAGACATATAGTCACCAACCACTTCAATGATTTTACCAATCGGACCAGATCTCAGCGTAGGTTGGCTTAACATTTCAACCAACACCACTTGTTCTTCTTTCGCATCCAATAAACCATCTTTAGGAATAAAAACATCTTGTGTCAGTCTGTTATTGTTAGGGCGCACCCAAGAAAGGCCATTTTCAGTTGCTAAACGACCTAACACTTGTTTAGTTCGATGGTCAATAACCTCAACAATCGCACCCTCTTGACGACCACGTCGGTCCTCACCCACCACCGAAGCGATGACCAAATCACCATGCAGTGCTTTATGCATCTCTTTTTCAGACAAGAAAAGATCTTTCCCCCCCGCTTCGGGTACTAAAAAACCATAGCCGTCTGGATGCCCTAAAACACGCCCTTTAATTAAGTCCATTTTTTTCAATAAACCAAACGCACCACGACGGTTACGAATAAGTTGCCCATCACGCACCATCGCTTTTAAGCGGCGTGACAGAGCCTCATAACGCTCTTCGTCGTCCTCCGAAACCTCTAACACCTTCGCCACTTGATACAACCTTAATGGCTTTTGTGCCGTCTCTAAAGCATCAAGAATAAACTCTCTACTTGGAATAGGGTTGTCATATTTTTCAGCTTCTCGCTGTGCGTGTGGGTCCTGTTGAACCGTTGTATTTTCTGTAGTCACTCGATACCATCTAAGATTAAAAGCCCCAATTACCTTACCTAAAATTCCACAAAACAATAAAGCGTAAAGGAGCTGTATTTATAAAAATTGCGCGTATTATAACAAATTACCAGTAAAATATAGCCCAGTAAACGTGACAACCTAGCTACCCGAGCATAAACAACACACGTTGCTTATAAAAAAAGTACTTTTTAAATCGTATCTACTCTAAAATAAAGCGTTCAAATAGATTCAATTGGAAACATGACTTGCCATCACCTAAGCTCTCGTTAAAAACAGTTGCCATCACTTCTTTTGCATTAGGTACCTTCCTAAGTTCTCCATTGGCCGATCCAAAACAAATTTCTCCCCCCCCTATACAAAACTCTCTATTAGAACGCATTAACCAACCCTTTATCGGCGATCTTGATCAAATACGTAAACGTAGAATACTCAGAGTACTCGTTAGCTACAATGGCACCAATTTTTTTCATACGATTAAAGGGCAAAGGGGCTTAGAACACGACCTCATAAAAGCTTATGAAAAATACCTAAATCGAGGTCCAAGAAAAAAACGCTACCAAACCCATGTTATTTTTTTAACGCACCCTTTTAATCAACTCTTTAATGAACTGCTTGCAGGACGTGGTGACATCATCGCTTCAGGGCTGACCGTAACTGAAGCGCGAAAATACCGTGCTGATTTTACAGAGCCTTACATTCAAAACGTACAAGAAATACTGGTAGCCAATCAAAACAGCCCAATGATTGCCAAGCTTGAAGATCTTTCGAATAAGCAAATCATTGTCGTAGCAAACAGCAGCTACATTGCCCGCTTAGAAAAGATGAGCCAAGCACTAGGGCGATTGGGACTTCCTGGAATCGAAGTTTTTCAGGCCGACCCTGTACTCGAAGCCGAAGACCTGCTCGAAATGGTCAATGCTGGCCTCTTTGAATATACCGTGGTAGATGACCATATTGCCAAAATCTACCAACATACCTACGCCAATTTAAATCTGCAAACAAATATAGTCTTTCATCGTGGCGGAAAAATCGCTTGGGCATTAAACAAAAATCTTCCAAATTTAAAACACTCTTTAAATAGCTTTATTAACGCCTACGCCAAACCCGGAAAGTTCCTAGGCAATAGTATCTATCAAAAATATTATAAAAACCCTTTTTGGGTTAAGACCCCTCTTTCACTTAATGCCTTAGATGAAACGCCTTGCTTGCAATATTATTTTGAAAAGTACGCAGAATTTTATGACTTTGATTGGTTTTTAATCGCCTCGCTTGCTTACCAAGAATCCCGCTTTCAACACAACCTTATCAGTAAAGCAGGTGCCAAAGGGATTATGCAAATTAAAGACGCAACCGCACAAGCCAAAGTCGTTGATATTCCAAATATCTATGATTTAGAAGAGAACATTCACGCAGGCGTAAGGTACCTAGCTTTTCTTCGAGACCATTATTTTGATAAACCCATGTACTCAAAAGAAGACCAAATCAACTTCTCATTAGCCGCTTACAATGCTGGACCTAGTCGAATCCGAAAACTCCAACGAGAAGCCGAAGCACAGGGATTAGACCCACACAAATGGTTTTACAATGTAGAAGAGTTGGCACGAGAAGACATTGGGCACGAAACCGTAAACTACGTAAGTCAAATTCAAAAAAGAACCGTCGCAATTAAAGCATCGCTCACCCATTCAAAAAATAAACTCCAATTAAAAAAACAAAAATTACATGCATATAAAGAAAAATTCAGTCACGCTCAATAATCAAAATAAACACGCTAAACCTATCGTTACAATACGCACAATCAAAAAAGACACCAACCATAACACCATGAATTTGAATAGCATTACCCCCTTAACAAAACTAAAAAACCCTCTTTTCGAAACACATAACATTTGCGTTTATATGAAGCGAGAGGAGCTTAATCACCCACAAATTCAAGGCAATAAGTGGCATAAACTTAAACTCAATCTTGTGGCCGCTCAAGCGCAACAAAAAACCACCCTACTCACCTTTGGAGGCGCTTATTCCAATCATATTGCCGCCACCGCAGTGGCGGCACAAGAATCTGGGTTTAAAAGCATCGGAATTATTCGAGGCGAAGAGTTAGCCAAACACCCTGAGACGTGGAGCCATACCCTCAAACAAGCAGCACAGCATGGAATGCAACTTCAATTTATAACACGAACCGCCTACCGTCAAAAATCCACGCCCAACACGCTAAAGACACTACAAAGCACTTATCCCAACACGTATATCCTTCCAGAAGGGGGGTCAAATTCCCTTGCAGTACAAGGCTTTGAGCCTCTAATGCAACAGCTAGAAATACAGTGCCCTAATTGGACACACCTATTAAGCGCCGTCGGCACGGGTGCAACCCTAGCAGGACTAATTAAATACGCCCCTTTTCATGACGATAATCCACGTACCATCCTAGGATTCCCTGCTCTTAAACAAGGTGAGTACCTAAAACCACACATTCAAAAATGGATAGGTGAAACCTCCGCCCACTCATGGCAACTGTTAACCGAATATCATTGTGGTGGCTATGCAAAAACCTCTGAGCCACTGTTGCAACAAATGCAAGTTTTTGAACAAACATTTAATATTGCGCTAGACCCCATCTACACCGCAAAGATGGTGTATGGATTTTACGATCAGCTTAAACAAGGACGCTTTAAGCCAGGCTCTAAGGTCATCCTACTGCATACAGGCGGGTTGCAAGGAAGAGATTATCAAGGTTAGATAGAAAACCTAACCAGTTGTTATTTAAAACAAAGTGTAGCTAAAATTATTCGTTAAAATAATCACAATACCAACGAGCCAAGCAAGTTCCATGACCTCAATCATCGCGCCAGCCGTGTCCCCTGTCATACCGCCCGTAATTGAAATCATAACCCAACGAATCCAAAACCAAATCATGGTTAGCCCTAAAAACAGGTACGGGTTTACCCAAATAATTGCAGTGCTTAACAGCAACATCCAACCCCAAACCACATAGCGATTCAAGTGCAAAAACATATCTTGTGCAATGCCGTTTAAACTAACATATTCCGTCACAGGCATTAAATTAATGGATGAAATTCGTCCAACAATTGGGGCTAAAAAGAGAAACAGCCACGCTTGATAGTCAATAATCACCACCAGTACCGTCCACTTTAAAATAAGAATCAGTACCAATGCAACGCCACCGCCCGTACCAATTAAACTATCTTTCATCACCTCCAACGCTTTTTTCGGGTCGCCTGAGGCGCTTAACCAACCATCCGCAGTATCAGCAAGGCCATCTAAATGCAGTCCACCGGTATTCCAAACCCAAGCCACCAGAACAATGCCTGCAACCACCTGAGAGGGCAACCAAAGATACAGTTGAGCGACCAGCACCAATACCAGCCCAATTAAACCGCCAATCACAGGAAACCAATTAAGCGCACGCCCCATATCCTTCGCAGAGATGGAGTCGTATTGCACACTGGGAAAACGGCTTAAAAACTGAGTAGCCAACCAAAAGGGTTTAAACATGAAAAAAACCTGAAAAGAAGCGCTGAGTAAATACCCTAATCCCCAGATAGAAACGCGAGATGGTGTGTAAGAGTTTGGTTTCACAGTGAAATAAAAAACATTAGTCGCACCCGTAGGTTCGGCGGCTATTTTTTATTTTGCTGTGGAATCAAGAGCTTGCGCAGCATACGTATTTTTGCCTGGAGATTAGGAAAATACCAGAGAAAAACAAAAAAGGCATTATACGCAACAAAGCCCAATTTAAAAAGTTATTCTAAACCAACGCGTAATGAACGTAACGGATCAGGTGGATTCAGAAAGTGAATAAGGTGTTAACGCGGCGAGCTTAATAAAATATTCAGACAAGCACGCCATATTTTTTTCTCCCCCCCCTTGCTCAGAGTCAGATTTTTTTGTGCTTGAATCTGTATTTTCAAAAAGCGCAGAGGGGTTTATCACAAAACACTCAAATGTCATTAAGGCACCAAAACCCACCTCAAATTGAAATAACGCAGAATTATTCAGCCCTAATACCGACTTTAGCAGTACGCGCATTACCCCGCCATGCGTGACAATCAATACACGATTTAAACCGTGCGTTGCGGCATGTTTTAACACTTTTTTAAAGGCTGAGGCAATACGAAACTCAAACTTGTCAAGCGGCTCTGATTTCGAGATATTAAAAGTAAACGGTTGTTCTAAATAGCTTTTCAACCCAACAGGGTCTAATAATTTTATGGCCTCATACGACAAACCATCCCAAATACCAAAAAAACGCTCTTGAAAATCACTCCAAACCGTCGGGTCTTCATAATCGTGTTTTGTAGGCTGTAAACAACGCTTTGCTGGCGAAGAGATAACCCAATCAGGTTTGGGCAATATCGAAAACACCGTTTGCATTTGTCGAACACCTAGCTTACTTAATTCAGAAGGCGCATGTCCCCTTAAAAAGACATCGTCCAAACATTCGCCATGACGCACAAAATCAACTCGAATCATACTAAACGATCAATTCAGGTTTTAAGTCGGCTTCCGATTCGGACACGCCTGCCTCAGCAAAGGTCGCCATTTTTTCATGCAGAGCACACGCCATTTTAATTATCGGAATACACAGTGCCGCACCCGAACCCTCGCCCAACCGCAAAGATAAGTCCAGCAATGGGCGCACCTCTAAACGCTCAAATACACACTGTTGTGCTGGCTCAATGGATTGGTGACCAAAAATCATCCATTTTTTTGCCTCAGGCGCCATCTCACACACCACCAATGCCGCGGCGCAGGCAATCATACCGTCCACCACCATCGTCAAGCCTTTCTCAGCGCAGGCAAAATAAGCACCAACCAAAGCCGCAATCTCTAAGCCCCCGACACACCTCAACACCTCTAAAGGTTCTGTTAACCGTGCTTTATGCAAGTATAAGCCTTTTTTAATCACCTTCACTTTCAACTGTTTTTGAGTGGCGTTAATGCCCGTTCCCAACCCAACAATATCCTCAACAGATGCATCACAGAGCTGAGCAATGATGGCCGTGGCACTGGTGGTATTGCCAATCCCCATCTCACCGGCAATAAAAAGATCCGCACCCGCCTCAAGCGCACGCTCAACCGCACAGCAACCCGCTACCATCGCTTTTTGCACCATTTCATTGGTCATCGCAGACTGGTGTAAAAAATTAAAGCTACCCGCCGCCACTCTAAACGAGTGCAAATACGGAAAAGAGAGCTTGCCTCCTTGTGTAACGTCATTCAAAACCCCTACATCCACCACTTCAAAATGGGCTTGATTCTCTTTCGCCAAAACGGTAATGGCCGCGCCACCTTTTGAAAAATTTTTAACCATCTCCTGAGTGACAACCGAAGGAAAGGCTGAAACCCCTTCAACTGAGACCCCATGATCGGCGGCAAAAACCGAAATCCAAGGCGCTGTTATCTGTGGATAGATTCGATTTTGATGGCCTGCTAACTGCACCGCAAGCGCCTCTAATTGACCTAAAGAACCTTGAGGTTTTGTTAACAGACCTTGGTGCTTCAACGCCTCTTTTTGAGCGTTATTAAAAATAACTCTAACCTTAACCACAAAAAAACCTTTTAAAATCAAATAAATAAAAATTCATTTAAATGTAAATCCTAATCTATAAACTCATTTTAATGTCATTGGTAAACCCGCTGTCACAAACACCACACTGTCTGCACAGCCCGCAATATCTTGATGCAACCAACCCAACTCATCCACAAAACAACGGGTTAGCTTTCCCATAGGAACCACACCTAACCCAACCTCATTACTAACCAAAATCACCTTTGCTTTCAAATGGGGCAACAAAGAGAGCAGTGCCTTTTTTTCTTGCTCTACGCAATCGGCATCCATTAAATTTAATGTCCACAAGGTTAAACAATCAACCAAAAGGCAGTGTTTTTTTCCATCCAACGTCCGCAAACACTCTGCAAGCTTAATCGGGCTTTCAATGGTTTTCCAGTGATTTGGACGATCCGCTTGGTGTCGCTGAATACGGCTTAACATTTCAGGGTCAACCGTATTTTCTCCCCCCCCCTCAACACAAGAAGCAACATCACTGCGTGCCGTGGCAATATAAAAGACCTTAACGCCTTGAGACTCCATCTCTTTTGCCATTTTTTCCGCATAAGCACTTTTACCAGAACGAGCACCACCCAACACAAATTGAATCAAATTTTTTACCCCTCAAGGGGGGGGCTAAAAAAAGCCCCCCCTTATACAACAAAAAGCATCTATTTAAGCGTTTGAATCGAACGAACAATCTCTTTGGCTATTCCATCAATAAAAACAATTTCATCCGATTTTTTATCTAACCGTCCTGCCTCTACGTCAATATTCATAATATACCGCCCTTTAAACAGCAAGCCTTGTTGAGAAACATTTGCTAATACATCCCTCTTATTATTTCCTTGCATCACGTTTATATCAAAATCGTAGATTGGATACGCCAGAGCCCCTGATGAAGTTGGATTTATTTCATCTAAAAAATGACGCCGATACACCACCTTAATATTCAACATATTGGCACTAGGCTTGGTAGAAAACATGCCTTGCAACGTTAAATTTTTTCGAATATGCTTGGTCAATAAACGCTGTAACTCAGGCTCTGAGTGATACGTAATGCTCGGTGTTATTTGCTGCAAAAGCGTTAATGACACAATATTTATATTAAAATTCTCCCCTATGCTCTCTTTTTTAACACCGCCAGAGCAACCAACGGCTCCCGCAATAAAGCCGATGACCAATATACTCGACAATCGTTTTTTGAATTGATTTGTCCATATTTTTATCATGCTATAACCCCTAAAAAAATCAATAAAGAACATATTGAAACACAATAACAAAAGTGATACCTAATAAATTTAGACCAAAAAAAAGCGGCCGAAGCCGCTAAACACACAAAGGAAACTGTGCCACCTTGAGATACTCTCTTTACGACTTAAAAAACGTTTAATTTATACGCTTTAAAAGGGTCTTCAAGCCGTCTCGTTGGTTAACATACCAACAGGTGGCGATATTTTTTCAGATGACTGTTTCTGCATTTCTAAAAACTATGTAATGCTTTTAGAAATGTTTAAAAACTCCTGAGTTGGAATCTGACGAATCAGCTCGCCTGTTTCA
>VAPF01005898.1_pt1 | contig 11943 bp, 8 predicted proteins | sample 3393931 | NCBI WGS metagenome assembly VAPF01 (sample SAMN08290437, study PRJNA428436) | hydrothermal vent metagenome | isolation source: Deep-sea hydrothermal vent chimney | place: Atlantic Ocean: South-mid Altantic Ridge | depth 2773 m m | reverse complement strand
TTACTGGACATGGTGAGGGTCAGGGTATCCATGACGAAGTTTTGCGCTTTCTTCTCCTCTGCTCTCGCCCGGCCGGCGTTGTAGCCGCCGTGTGGTTTGAGGAAAGAGGCCACCGGCGGTTCCCAGAGCGGGCTGCTCAGGAAGAGGAACAACGGCACCAGCCAGAGCAGATTGCGTCGGTTGATGGTCATCGTCATCCGGAGTAGGTGGCAAACATGGATGCCAATCGGCCCCTGGCCTCAAGGATCAGGTCGCACACTTCCCGTACCGCGCCGTGACCGCCGGGACGGTTGGTGATAAAGTGGACCTGGCGCCTGACTTCCGCCGTCCCGTTGGCCGGGGTCGCCGCCAGGCCGACCCGCTTCAGTAACGGCAGATCAAGCCAGTCGTCTCCCATGTAGGCGGTCTGTTCGGGCCGGAGCCCGGACTTGAGCAGGATATCTTCGTAGGCCTGCATTTTGTTGTTCGTGCCCTGGACCACGTACTTCATCTTCAAGTCGGCGGCCCGGCGGCTGACCGACGCGGAGGAACGGGCCGTTATCAAGCCCACCTCGACACCGGCTTCCTGGAGAATCCGCAGGCCGAAACCGTCCTTGGTATTAAACCCCTTGGATTCACCGCCGTCATGGGTATAGATAATGGTCCCGTCGGTGAGCACCCCGTCCACGTCAAGGAGCAGGAGCTGCACCTGTTTCGCCCGGGGCAGGGCCGATTTCCACATGGCGCTTCGTTCCAGGGGTTGCGTGCGGAGTTGAGCCTGTTCCCGCAGGGCCTGGGCCGGTTCGCAGCCGGAAGGGCAGGGCGGAGTCCCGCCTGTCTGCGGTTTGCCCGGCGGGCATGATCCCCGGTCATTCATCATCCGGCACCCCTGCCGCGGCCCGGATGGCCAGGAGCTGTCGCAACAGCCCCTCGACCCGATCCAGGGGCCAGGAATTGGGGCCGTCGCACTGGGCCTGGTCAGGCTCGGGGTGGACCTCCATGAACAGGCCGTCGATCCCGGCCGCCATGGCCGCCCGGGCCAGGGGGGGGATGAACTCTCGCCGGCCGCCGGAGCTGCCGCCCGCGCCGCCCGGCAGTTGCACGGAATGGGTGGCGTCAAAGATAACCGGACAGCCGAGCGAGCGCATCACGGGCAGGGCGCGCATGTCCACAACCAGGTTGTTGTAACCGAAACTTGAGCCGCGCTCAGTCAGGACAATGCGGTCTCCCCCGGCGGCCCGTATTTTGGCGACGGCATATTCCATGTCCCAGGGCGAGACAAACTGGCCTTTTTTCAGATTCACGACCTTGCCGGAGCGGGCCGCGGCCACCAGCAGGTCGGTCTGGCGGCAGAGAAAGGCCGGGATCTGGATCATATCAAGGACCTCGGCCGCGCTCTCAACCTGGGAAACCTCGTGGACATCGGAGACAACCGGTACCTCGATCTCCTCCCGGATGCGGCCCAGCAGGCGCAGCCCTTTTTCCAGGCCCGGGCCGCGAAAAGAGTCCAGGGAGGTCCGGTTGGCCTTGTCAAACGAGGCCTTGAACACGTAGGAAATCCCCAGCCGGGCGCAGATCCGTTTCATCTCCCGGGCAATGGACCGGGCCAGTTCCCCGGACTCGAGTACACAGGGACCGGCAAGGAGCAAAAGGGGCTGGCCGCTGCCGATTCTGATCGGCGGGCCGGCCGGCAAATCGTTCATGCAGACCATATTCATGCGGTGGCGAATCTCAAAAAAATTAGTGTTTCTGACTTTTAGTCAGCGCCGCTTTGATGAATTCCCTGAAAAGGGGATGCGGCTTCATGGGCTTGGACTTGAATTCGGGATGAAACTGGCAGCCGAGGAACCAGGGATGATCGGCCAGCTCGATAATCTCCACCAGGGTATTGTCAGGTGAGGTCCCGCTGATCACCAGGCCGGCCTTTTCCAGTTGGTCACGGAACAGGTTATTGAATTCATAGCGATGCCGATGCCGCTCGCTGATCTCTTCCCGGCGGTAGGCGGTATAGGCCAGCGTGCCCTCGCGCAGCCTGCATGGATAGGCGCCAAGACGCAGGGTCCCGCCCATGTCGGAATTTTCGTCCCGGATCTCGGTCTTGCCGGTCCGGACATCAAGCCACTCTTTCATCAGGTAAATAACCGGGTACGGCGTCTCCAGATCGAGTTCGGTGGAATGCGCGCCATCTAACCCGGCAATGTTGCGCGAAAATTCGACAACGGAAAGCTGCATGCCGAGACAGATGCCCAAAAAAGGCACCTTGTTTTCGCGGGCATGGGTAATGGCCTTGATCTTGCCCTCCATGCCCCGGCTGCCGAACCCGCCAGGCACCAGGATGCCGTCGCACTCTTGCAGGATTTCCGCCGGGTCATGCTCTTCCAGGTCCTCGGCGTTGATGTACCGGAACTCCACCTTGGCGTGATTCGCTATGCCGCCATGCACCAGGGCCTCGTTCAAACTTTTGTACGACTCCTTGAGGTCTACGTACTTGCCGGTGATGCCAATGGTTACGGTATGCCGGGGATGCTTGATCCTGTACACCAATTCTTCCCACGGCTTGATGTAGGGCGCCCCGGTCCAGATGCCCAGCTTTTCAAGGACCCGGTCATCAAGCCCTTCATTGTGCAGCCGCAGGGGCACCTCGTAAATACTCTCAACGTCAACGGCCGTGATGACCGAGTCCGCCTCCACGTTACAGAACAGGGCGATTTTTTTCTTCAGATCAGCAGACAGCGGCGTCTCGGTCCGGCAGACCAGGATATCCGGCTGGATACCGCTGGCCAGCAAGCCCTTGACACTGTGCTGGGTAGGCTTGGTTTTCATCTCGCCGGCGGTTTTGATGTAGGGCACCAGGGTCAGGTGGATGAACAGGGTATACTCCCGGCCCAGGTCGCCGCGCAACTGGCGAATGGCCTCGATAAAGGGCAGCCCCTCGATATCACCTACGGTTCCGCCGATCTCGATGATGGCGACATCGACACTGCCGTCGAGCTGTAGCACGGCCCGCTTGATTTCATCGGTGATGTGCGGAATGACCTGAACCGTGCCGCCGAGATACTCGCCGTGCCGTTCCTTCATGATCACGGAATAGTAAATGCGGCCGGAGGTGTAGTTATTTTTCTGCGCCATGACAGCGTTGGTATAACGCTCGTAATGGCCCATATCCAGATCGGTCTCGGCCCCATCATCGGTCACATACACCTCGCCGTGCTGAAACGGATTCATGGTCCCGGGGTCAACATTGATGTACGGATCAAGTTTCTGAAAGGTTATCGTCATCCCCCGGCTCTCAAGCAACGCGCCGAGCGAGGCCGCGGCAAGGCCCTTGCCCAGGGAGGAAAGGACACCACCGGTGATAAAAATAAACTTGGTCTTCTTGGTCGGTTGTTTTTTCATAACACATACCTGCTGGTGGCTTGGCAAAAAAAAAGGGGGAAATGGCAGCGTCAAACCGCCGCAGATCAGTTAAAAACTTATACACCAAACCCCGACCCTTGACAAGCTGCCTCACGGTTTTGTCTCAAGTTTTCGAGCGTGCCGGCAGTTGCGTGCATCTACGCGTCCATATCTATATTCGGGATAGTAATCTCCGTAAGGGGCGGTCGTTTCCGGGCTCTTGATCCTGCCGGCAAGGATAGTGAACTGCTCCGGTAGACCCGTTCCCATCTGAATGGTATTCTGATAAATTACAGGGCATTGATAACAATGTACCTGATTGGTACTATGTTTATAATTCTACTTTGTCACATTAGCCAATGGCCGTTAACAGGGGGTATCCCTCGACGTCAAGACCATCCAGCGACTTTGCAGAAAATTCGGCCAGGGAGCGATGGTGAAACGTGGTGAAATTTCTTTTAACAACACTGCGTTGGACCTCAAAGACATAACAGTTTTTTGATCTGCTGAAGCTCTATTTACAGCAACTTGACCTCAATAATGCAGAGCGGGTTGTTTTCTGTGCCGATGGGGCACCATGCCTCGGGAAACGAATCCCGGAGCTCATGCGCAAGCTCGATATCACCCGTTGGTATGAAGCTCTGGATTACACTCATGCAAAACAGAATCTTCACCAAATCGCAGAAATGATCCCCCCCTCTCTGGCCCGCCACCGGCAAGAGGTTTTTGAATACTGGAAAGACCTCATGTGGCACGGTGAATTTGACGAGCTGCGCAGTACAATAGAAGAATTTTTTCGCAGCCCTAAAAAACGCACTCAGGCGTTGAAAAAGTTTGACAACTATTTTGCCGGCAATAAGGACCGGATGCAATATTCTCTTTTCAAAGAGCAAAACTTACCCACCGGTAGCGGCGCTGTGGAAAGTGCCAGACGAAGGGTGATTAATCTCCGCATCAAAGGGTGCCGGTATCTTCTGGACAGCTAGATGGCGGAGGTTATGCTGTTTTTACGCAGCCAATTCCTTTGTGGCCGCTGGACGACAGTGGTCAACAATCTTGTCAACAGACAACGAAAAATGTTTAAGCGATTTTGGCCACCGATGACCAGTACTGCGACATTTGAGCAGGTTATTTAAATTGCGACAAAATGGGAATGCACCCCCATGGAGAGGAAAAACGCTCAACGCCAACCTACAATGGGTTGCGGGCATAACCCGCTTTAGAGATATCCATTAACAATGGCAGGAGATTCATAGGGCATGCAGGTCGGCAACCTGGACTGTGGTTTTGATTGTGCGCTGGAGCATGTCGAGCAGGACCATGGCGCGGTCCTCGCCCCGGAAAGAGAGGAACAGGCCGCAGAGTTCTCGTTGGTGATCAAGGGATATTTTGACTTTGTCACCTGGTTTGAGGAATTTTTCTTTGACTGTTTTGAGATTGATGCGGCCCTGCCGGTCTTCCATGGTCTGCAAGCCGGTTATAACCCAGTCGGGCAAGACAGGAAGAGTATCACCAAAACGAACGGGGCCGGCTGCTCCGCGAGTGGAACTTATGGCCGTCCAGTTTCTTTGTTCCGGGGCGAGATGAAGAAAGAGGTAGCCGGGGAAGAGGGGCCGGCGGACTTGTTCTATTTTTCTGGCATGTTTTCTGGTTTGAATGGTGTGGGGGAGATAGACCAGGAGCCCTTGACGTTCATAGTTGGCCCGGGCAACGAATTCCTGGCAAGGTTTGGTGCGGATTACGTACCATTGTTTATCTTGCCGGTCTTGGCGCTGAGTATTCATTGCAGATATATGAAGACGTTGGAATTAATCTTATAGGTACCGGCTGCCGGAACAGAGTTCGGCATGGGCAGGCAGGGAAAGAGCGTGTTGAACTGCAAAAGCAAGAAGCAGGCATCTTAAGCAGCCTTGCCTGCGAAGTGATTCGTTTTGATTGATTCCGCATGGCGGTCCGGGACATATTCCGGGATAAGTTGCTGGAGAGTATCCTTGATGCCGTTACTATTGTGGGCCTTGGTTTGTTGCTGGAGAATTTCGAGACCCTTGACAAGGTCGGCACAGGTTTGACCGTTGCCCCGGAGGACCATGATCTTCTCGTGGTTGGTTTCGACAATGCCCTCGCCTTCGGTGATCAGTTCTTCGTAGAGCTTTTCACCTTCCCGCAGGCCGATGAATTTGATTTTTATTTCAGTGTCCGGTTCACGACCGGCAAGCTTGATCAGGTCCCTGGCCAATTGAGCAATTTTGATAGGTTCACCCATTTTCAGGATAAAGATTTCTTCGCCCTGCCCCATGGCGCCTGCCTGGAGGATGAGCTGGGCCGCCTCCTCGATGGACATGAAATATCTGGTTATGTCCGGGTGGGTAACCGTGACCGGGCCGCCCATTTCTATCTGCCGTTTGAAAAGCGGTATGACCGAACCGGAGGAGCCGAGTACGTTGCCAAAGCGGACCGCCATGAATATTGTGTCGTGGGCCGGGGGCTTTTTTTCGTGGGGCCGGAGATGGCCGGCAGCCCGGTCTAACCGTACGCGGGCGGGGCAGAAACTGCCGTCCCAGTTGTTCTTGCCATAGGCCAGCATCAGCAGCTCTGTCAACCGTTTTGAAGCGCCCATCACGTTGGTCGGCCGGACGGCCTTGTCGGTTGAGACCAGGACAAACCGGTGCACGCCGTGGATAATGGAGGTTTCTATCAGGAGCTGGGCGGCAAAGACATTGTTATGGATGGCCTGCCAGGGGTTGTTTTCGACCAGGGGCACATGTTTATAGGCTGCAGCATGGAAAACAACCGATGGTTTGTAGTGTTGAAATACCAGCTCGAGCAACCCTTGGTCCTGGACCTTGCCAAGCACCGGTACGATGTTGTTGAAATGATGTTCATGCTCCAGTTTCATTTGAATGGAGTATAAATTTTCTTCGCCCGCATCAAAGAGAATTATCAGTTTTGGAGAAAAACGCAGAATCTGACAGCACAGTTCTGAACCGATAGAGCCGCCTGCCCCGGTGACAAGGATAATTTTTCCTGTGAGGTAACTGCCGATTTTATCCTGCTCCAGCCTGACTTCCTCTCTGCCCAGCAGATCTGAATACGAAATATCACGCATGGATTTCATGGAGACCTTGCCGTTAATGATCTCGCCGATTCCGGGCAGGACCTTGAAGGGAGTCCCGGATTCCTGACAGAGCTCAACAATGCGTTGCATGTCCGCCCCGGTTATTGACGAGATCGCAATCAGTATTTCCTCTGCCCCGGTGCGGCGGACATGCTCTGCCAGGTCGTTGATCAGGCCGACCACGGGGATGCCGTGAATCTTGAAACCGGTTTTGGTTGGATCATCATCAACAAGTCCCACCGCAGCGTAAGGCAGTTCTCTGTTGTTCTGAACCTCCCGCAGCACTTTCTCGGCGGAGGAGCCGGCGCCGATCAGGAGCAATTTTTTCCTGCGGGGCGGAAGCTTGTCAGAGACCAATTTTCGTGGATTATGCCTGTTGTTATAAAAATAACGGATAGTGACCCGGTGACCTGTGATCAATAAGAAAGTGAGCAGGGTATCAATGATAAAAACAGAACGGGAATATCCCTGGAAACGATTTACATACAGCAGGATCACAATGACAATGAAAGCCGCACAGACCGTGCCTTTGAGAATGTTGATAACGTCGCTGTAACTTGTATAGCGCCACATCCCCCGGTACAGGCCAAACGCGTAGAATACCGGAATCTTTACACTGATCAGCAATATCATCAGGGATGAGAAGGGGAATAGTTCATGCCCATGGATGGTATCTGCAAAGCGGATGACATAGGCCAGGTAATGCGCCAATATCAACAAGAGGATATCCGTGGATATGACCAGCCAGAACTTGGGGTTACGGGCCAGGCTTTTGAACAGGATTACCTGGTCAGTGATTTTATGGCGCAGGGGGACTAGCACGGCGTAATATTTATGGGAAGGTGATGGAAAGAATCAGTTACCTGATGGATTGCATTCCGGAAATGAGGTCGATCTTTTATGACCTTCAGGCCAAGCACCAGAGAAAGGCAAGAATGATAAGCAAGTAATCATAATATCCTGTAACCCCGACAATTTATTTTAAAAATCGATTTTTAGAATTTCGCAAAAAGCCTGAATCCATACTGCAACGTCATTTCCCCCATATCGGCCGTCATCCCCGCGCAGGCGGGGATGACAAAAAAAATCCTCATCATGGTCAAGAAAAGACAACGTCGTTATTGAACAGATATATCATACATCACGGTTGAGTCAACAATGATCTCAACCTGGCGCCGTGCAAAGGTGGAGCCGGCAAACATGGTACGAGTTCACATCATGTTTTCCGGGTCCACGTCTACTGTTAGTTTGACATTCTGCGAACAGATTTCGCTCCGGCCGGCGAGCAGACGGGCACAGAGATCATGCAACAGGGCCGGCTGGTTGCTTTTGATCATGACCTGCCAGCGGCTCTTATCCTTTAAACGGGCAAGCGGGGCCGGGGCCGGCCCGAGGATTTCAATATCACGCCGGCCCCGGCGGCCGACAGACCGTTTCAGGAAACCGGCCACCTGTTCCGCGCACTGTTTGACCCGCTCTTCACTGCTCGAACTCATCCTGATATTGACCAACCGGGAAAAGGGCGGATAGCCGAGCTCGGTTCTCAGGGCGAGTTCATGTTCGTAAAATTTGCGATAGTCGTGCTGCTGGGCGTAAAGCACCGTATAATGGCGGGGCTGATGCGTCTGGATAATAACCCGGCCCGGCTCTTCGCCCCGGCCGGCCCGGCCGGCGACCTGGGCCAGCAGCTGAAAGGTACGTTCCGAGGCCCTGAAATCCGGCATGGCCAGTCCACTGTCGGCCCAGACTACCCCGACCAGGGTCATATTGGGAAAATGCAGCCCCTTGGCGATCATCTGGGTGCCGACCAGGATGTCAATCTCCTGCCGGCGGACCGCCCTGAGCGTGGCCAGGTAGTGCTTGCCGCCGGCGGCCGTGTCACTGTCCAGCCGCGCCACCCTGGCATGGGGCAGGACCTGCCGCACCTCTTCCTCTATCCGTTCCGTGCCGAGGCCGAGGCCGTCGACTTTCGTTGACCCGCATGACGGGCAGATAATCCGGCAGTTGCGACTATAGCCGCAGTAATGACAGACAAGACGTTGCTGATGCCGGTGCAGGGTCAGGGACACCTGGCAATGAGGGCACTGAATGATGTGCCCGCAGTCACGGCACATCATAAAACTGGCGAAACCACGGCGGTTGACAAAAAGCAGGCTTTGCTGCCTCTTCTCCATATTTTCCCATAAAGCGCTGATCAGTTGGTCGGAGAAAAACAGGTCAGGCCTGGATTTCCGGTCCTTGGCGAGGTCGACAATATGCACCTTCGGCAGCGTTTGATCATGGATCCGCCGCGCCATGGTCAGGAGCTGGTACTTGCCGGTCCGGGCGTGATAATAGCTGGTGACCGACGGGGTGGCCGAGCCGAGCAGCACCGGGCAACCGGCGAAACGGGCCCGCAGCACGGCCAGGTCGCGGCCGTTGTAGCGCAGGCCGTCCTCCTGCTTGTAGGCCGGTTCGTGTTCCTCGTCAACGATAATCAGTCCCGGTTGTTGCAGCGGCGCGAAAACAGCGGAACGGGCGCCGACCACAATCCGGGCCCGGCCGGTCGTAATCCGCTGCCACTGATCATGCCGCTCGCCGGCGGAAAGTCCGCTGTGCAGCACTGCCAGCAGGTCACCGAACCGGGAATAAAAATGGGCCTCGATCTGCGAGGCCAGGGCTATTTCAGGGACCATAACCAGGACCGTCCGCTCCGCTTCAAGGGCGGCCGTAGTTGCCCGCATGTAGACCTCGGTCTTACCGCAGCCGGTCACGCCATGCAGGAGAAAAGTCTGAAATTCCTGCTCCCGCACCGCCGGGAGCAGGCGGGCCAGAACCTCTTCCTGCTCCGAAGTCAGGTGTTCGGGCGGCGGGAAAAAAGGCGGCTGCTCGCCGAATGGATCCCGGTAGACCCGGCGGTCTTCGAGCAGCAGAATCTTGCTCTCGTTCAAACTCCGCAGGGCCTTGGCGGCCCCGGCATAATGCCTGGTCATCTCCGGACGGTCAACAGAGGAAACGCCATGCCGCCGGCAAAGGTCAAAAAACAGGGCCAGGGTTTTCAGCTCGGATTTTTTCAGGTCGGGAAACTGCTCGGCAAGAAGCAACATCCGGTGGTCGCTGTCCCCGGACGAACCATCTTCCGCCGGTCTATCGAGATGCGGCCCCGGCCGGACAAAGGTCCGGGTCTTGACCTTAAACTGTCGCCGTTGCACCTCCTCCTTAATGGTGAGCCAGCCGTTTTTCTCCCATTTTTTCAACAACCGCTGCCGGGCGGGCCGCCGCCAGGCAGCAGCAGCGGCAGCGGCAGTCAGCTCGCCTTTTTCCAGCAGCCGGTCCAGCCAGGCCGAGTCCTTGCCGCCTGATTGTTGCCGATAGAGGGAAATTTCCGCGCCCCCCTCCTCCGTCAGCCGGACACGCCTGCCGCTGGCGGCCGTCAGTCCGCCGGGCAAGGCGGTACGGATCATCTCGCCGATGGGAAAATGGTAGTAATCGGCAACCCAGCGATAAAAAGGAATCAGCTCGGCAGGAAAAATCGGGGCCGGGTCAAGCACCTCGGCAATGGGACGGATGGTATAGGCGCCCTGTTCCGCTTCGTCCCCGGCCGCCCGGCTCAGGACATAGCCGGTCACCAGCCGTCGGCCCAGGGGGACGAGAACCCGCAGGCCGGGAGGAAGCGGCCCGGCCGAATCCTCGGGCTGGCCGTAGGTCAAAGTATGCCCGAGAGGAGCGGCTACTGCAATTTCATACATTCTCATTGGCAAAAACGGCCCGGCAGGCGACAAAATTTCAAGTGACCCCAAACAAAACCAAGGCGGGCATAATGTCCGCAACCCAAGTTATGCGAATCGTACCCATGCACCACAAACTGGTGCGTAAAACAACGCACCCTACGCCTAAAGCGGGTGATCTTGCAATCCATTGTAGGTTGGTGTTGAGCGATTATGCCATTAATGTTGGGTTTCGCTTCTGTCGTTGTAGATATCATAACATTCAGATTATCCAATAATTAAGCGAAACCCAACAATGGAGAAAAAAACGCTCAACGCCAACCTACGCCTAAGGCGGAGATGTTGAATCCGTTCAACGGCACGCACTCTCACCGCAGATCGAACGTAGGTGCTCCTTGAATGCCTTGCCCAGGGTCGGATGACGGATGGCAAAATCAACAACGGCCTTCAGGTAGCCCAGCTTATCACCGGCATCGTAGCGTTGCCCGGCAAACTCGTAGGCGTAGATTCCTCTCTGCTTGGCCAGGGCGAGCAGGGCATCGGTCAACTGGATCTCACCGCCGTGCCCCGGCTTCGTTTTGCCCAGAAAATCAAAAATTTCGGGCATGAGCAGGTAACGGCCGATAATGGCCATATTTGAGCCGGTGGTGCCGGGGGCCGGCTTTTCCACCATCCGTTCGACCTTGTATGTCCGTTCAATGCCGGTCTCCCTCCCTTCGACGATTCCATACTGGGAGGCCTGATCCATGGGTACCCTCTGGATGGCGACAATTGATTCCTGCACAGACCCGAACAGGTCGATCATCTGCTTGCAGCACGGCACCTTGCTCCTCACCAGGTCATCACCGAGCAGGACGAGAAACGGTTCGTCACCAATCACATTGCGGGCCATCCAGATCGCGTGCCCCAGGCCCAGGGGTTTTTTCTGCCGTACCGAAACGATATCAATCAGGTTGGAAATATTGTTCAGCTCCTCCTGCAGGGTGAGTTTATTTTTCTCTTTCAACACCGTATCAAGCTGGAAATCATAATCAAAATGATTTTCTATGGCTGATTTGCCCTCGCTGGTAATCAGGACAATTTCCTCAATCCCCGAAGCGACCGCCTCCTCGACAATATACTGGATGGTCGGCCGATCGACAATGGTCAGCATTTCCTTGGGAATAGCCTTGGTGGCCGGCAGAAAACGGGTGCCGAGCCCGGCAACGGGAATGACCGCCTTGCGAATTTTTTTCATACCACTCCTTATTTGCTCATGTATTTTCGGCTGTGCATAGTAGCGATTTCCGGTATAACTTATAAATTGCCGGTATCCATTAAACAAACCGGCACCGGAATTTTATATTGTACACATCTGCGCCTCATATGTCTAAAAAATAAGGCGGCGGCGGTTTTTCGCCGTTACCTGAATAATTACAAAAAAAAACGATTCATGCTCCTCTCCTACCCGCCGGAACTGCCCATCTCCGGGCTGAAAACCGATATTGTCCAGGCCGTACAAGAGCACCAGGTCCTGGTCATTGCCGGTGATACGGGGTCGGGCAAGACAACCCAGATCCCCAAGATGTGCCTGGAGGCCGGCCGCGGCACCGCCGGCATCATCGGCTGCACCCAGCCCCGGCGCATTGCGGCTGTCGCCGTGGCCGACCGGGTGGCGGCCGAACTGCGGGACAACCGTCTGGTCGGCTATAAAATCAGGTTCCGGGACCGGACCGGCGCCGACACCCTGATCAAGTTCATGACCGA
>VAPF01040294.1_pt1 | contig 11958 bp, 9 predicted proteins | sample 3393931 | NCBI WGS metagenome assembly VAPF01 (sample SAMN08290437, study PRJNA428436) | hydrothermal vent metagenome | isolation source: Deep-sea hydrothermal vent chimney | place: Atlantic Ocean: South-mid Altantic Ridge | depth 2773 m m | reverse complement strand
TCTATATGAATAACGGCATCATCAAGCAGTTCTGTTTTAAACAGTCCTTACCTAATTATTCGGTATTTGATGAAGTGCGTTATTTCTCTGCCGGTCATGAGGGTGCGGTCATCGATGTTAAAGGCCATAAAATCGGTTTACTCATCTGCGAAGATGTCTGGCAGGCTGATTGCGTGAAACAATCGAAAGAGCATGGCGCGCAGGCCATCATCGTTATCAATGCCTCACCGTTCCACCTCGATAAACACGCCGAGCGTGTCGAAATTTTGCAGAACCATGCGAAACAGTTTGCGCTGCCGATTATGTATCTCAATATGACCGGTGGTCAGGATGAGCTGGTGTTCGATGGTGATTCGCTGGCGGTGAATCGCCAGGCCGAGCTGGTGGTGCAGGCAAAATTGTTCGAAGCGGATCGTATTGAGATCGTGTTTGACGGAGATGATATTACTTCGCCGCATCCGCTGGAAACAGAAGTCAGCAGCGAAGCCATCATCTATAAAGCGCTGGTCACCGGGGTGCGTGATTTTGTTCGGCAAAATGGTTTTAGCGGCGTGGTCATCGGCCTGTCGGGTGGTGTCGATTCGGCACTGACACTGGCCATTGCGGTTGATGCGCTGGGCGCGGAAAATGTCGAAGCGGTGATGATGCCCTCGCGTTATACCGCTGATATAAGTTTGCAGGATGCCGAAGCCGAAGCCGAACTACTAGGCGTGAAATACGACGTGCTGGCTATCGAAGAGGTGTTCAATAGTTTTTTAAATACCCTGGCTCCGGTGTTTGCCGGTGCAGCGGCCGATACCACCGAAGAAAATATCCAGGCACGTTGTCGCGGCCTGCTGCTGATGGCGATCTCCAACAAAAAAGGTCGTATGGTGTTAACCACCGGCAACAAGAGCGAGATGGCGGTGGGTTATGCCACCCTGTACGGTGATATGTGCGGTGGTTTCGCGCCGATAAAAGATGTCTGCAAAACGCTGCTGTATAAATTGTGTCGATACCGCAACAGCGTGTCGCCGGTAATTCCCGAACGCGTTTTGACACGTCCGCCAACAGCTGAGCTTAGAGAAAATCAATGTGATCAGGATTCTCTGCCAGATTACGCAGTGCTGGATCGCATTCTGGAATTGTCGGTCGAACAGGATAAGACAATTGATGAGATTGTGAAAGATGGTATTGACCGGGAGACTGTGTTGCAGGTGATAACCATGGTGCAGCGCAACGAACACAAACGTCGGCAGTCTGCGCCGGGCATCCGCATTACCCGCCGTGCGTTTGGCCGGGATCGACGTTATCCGATCACTTCGGGTTATCGGCGGAAATAGATAACAAAGCGAAGTTGGCAGTTGGCGGTTAGCAGCTTCGTGGTTTTCGTAGGGAGGGCACTGCCCACCGTTTCTTTGAGCAGGTAGGCACTATTCTGTCGGGCAGTGCCCGACCTACTTCCTTCCTTTGTTTTTAACTGATAACTGCCAACTTCAACTTATGGGCACCTCTATTAATTCTGGACTCAAGATGCCAATTCACGAATTAATAGAGGTGCCCTTATGAAGAAGGTGGTGCCTTGCCGTATTTTTCAGTGTTATCCACCGGTGTATTGATGTCAGAAAAATCATTGTAATCGATGACACGCTTGATATCCGCCGCGAGGTCGTTCAGTTCCAGTTTCTGATAAGACAGCAACAATATCTCGAGCGCACGTTTTGTCCAGATGGTGTTCGGGTAGCGTGTGATCACTGCTTTTGCGCGTTTGGCGGCGGATAGCCATGATTTTCGTTCGATATAAAATTCAGCGACCAGGATTTCTTTTTCGGCCATCTGGTTGCGCAGGTATACCATGCGTTGATAAGCATCACCGGCGTAGGTGCTGTTGGGGTAGCGACGTACCAGGGTGGCGAAATTATTGAATGCCTGTTCCAGCACGGCCGGGTCGTGTCGCGAAGGTTCACGCGGGAACCAGTCATCCAGCAGTCCCTGGCCACGGTTGAAATTGATCAGGCCTTTCAGGTAATAAACATAATCCATGTGCGGGTCGCGTGGATGCAGGCGGGCAAAGCGTTCTACCGCGCTGGTGGCCTGATCGAGTTCGTCATATTTGTAGTAGGCGTAGGCGATTTCCAGCTGCGCCTGTTTTGCGTAAGGGTCAAACGGATAACGCGCTTCCAGCGATTCCAGATTTTTAACGGCGGCCTGAAATTCAGCCGCATCGAGAGAAGATTGCGCTTCTTCGTAAAGTTCTTTGGCAGAATAACCGGCGGTTTCGTCTTTGTCAGCGCCAGCACAGGCGAATAAAGTCACGGAAAAGAATAGGATGAAAAGCAATCGCATCAAAAAAATATCAGGTAGTTATTGGGCTTGGAAGTCTTTAATTAAGTCTGAGCGAAGTAGATTGTGTGCAGAATGTTTAGCTTTGAGGCGAGGGCCGCAGGTAATAGCCGGGCTATTACGAAGGCTTTTAACGAAAAAGCTGGGCATTCTGGGTGCAAAATACGAGTTCACGACTTGATTGGAGGTTTCCGTAGTTTAGAATGGCGTATTATAACGAAGTTCGCACTGGGGGCGTATGTTTGAATCACCAATAATTAAAAATATCAGCGAAGAAGATGCCGGCAAGCGTCTCGATGTAGTGCTGGCCAAACTTTTTCCCGAATATTCGCGTAGCCGGCTGAAGATCTGGATAGAGCAGGGGCAGGTACTGGTCAACGGCCGGACGGCCAAACCAAAATATAAAATCTCCGGTGATGAAGAAATTCAGCTGACGGTGCAAAGCATCGAATCAGAAGAAAACTGCGTCGCCGAAGATATTCCGCTGAATATCGTTCACCAGGATGAATCCATCATCGTCATCAATAAAGCTGCGGATTTTGTGGTGCACCCTGCGGCCGGGCATTACAGCGGCACGGTGATGAATGCGCTGCTGCATTTTGATCCGTCGCTGGCAGAGATCCCTCGCGCCGGCATCGTGCATCGGCTGGACAAAGACACCACCGGTGTTATGGTGGTGGCACGCAACCTGCGCGCACATAAATATCTGGTCGATCAGATTCAGAAGCACGAAGTCGAGCGAGAATATCAGGCCGTGGTTTTCGGTGTACTGACCGGCGGCGGCATGGTCGACCAGCCCATCGGTCGTCATCCGCGTGATCGTATAAAAATGGCGGTGCGCGAAAATGGTCGCGAAGCTATCACCCATTATCGTCTGCTCAAACGCTTCCGTGAACACAGCCATGTAAAGGTGCAGCTGGAAACCGGGCGCACCCACCAGATCCGGGTGCACATGAGCCACCTGCGCCACCCCATCGTCGGCGATCCGGTGTATGCCGGCCGCCATCGTGTGCCCGCCGGTGCGCTTCCTGAGTTGCTCGATTTTCTACAGCATTTCAAGCGCCAGGCGCTACATGCGTGGCGGCTGAGTTTTATTCATCCCGAAACTGATGAACAGGTTTCCTATGAAGCGCCGCTGCCCGATGATATGCAGCAACTGCTCATGCTGCTGGAAAACGATTTGCAGGTGCATGAAGCCAGCCAGCGTTGATGGATAAACTTTCCTACCTGCAAGCCAGTTGGTCGAATAAACCTGAAAACATCTCCGCTGTTACCACGCTGATTCACGGCGGTGTCAGCCAGGGAGCGTTCAGCGAATATAATCTGGCAATGCATGTCGGTGATGATGCCGAAGCGGTAAAAACCAATCGCGCGAAACTGCTGGCAGATTTGCAACTGCCATCCGAGCCGGTCTGGCTGGAGCAGGTGCACAGCAATAAAGTGATTCGTGTGGACGCGCCGCTGCTAGACGGTTGCACGCCGCAGGCAGATGCCAGCGTTTCTACAGGCAGAGGTGTTGTCTGTGCGGTGATGACTGCCGACTGCCTGCCGATTTTTTTCTGTGATGAAGCCGGCAGCGAAGTCGCAGTCGCTCACGCCGGCTGGCGTGGATTACACGCGGGCATTATCAGCAATACTGTAAAAACCATGCAGACAGCAGCAGAAAAAATTCAGGTAAGCCTCGGCCCGGCTATCAGCGTAGAAAACTTCGAAGTTGGCGAGGACGTTTTTCAGGCCTTTGTCGGGAAAAACCGTTTGAATAAAAGCGCGTTTACAGCAACAAAAAAAAATCATTATTTGTGTGATATTTATCAACTGGCGCGTATCGAACTACAGTCACTGGGTATCGATAAAATTGCGGGCGGCGAATTTTGTACTTATTGCGACAGCCAGCAATTTTATTCTTTTCGTCGACAACAGAAAACCGGGCGCATGGCGAGTTTGATCTGGCTGCGGTGAGCCTGCATCCCTGCTTTTTTTCGGTTACAGGCGCAGCTCAATTTTATACTGTGTAACTTTATGTCACACAGGCCGTTTTGCTTTTGCATTTTATGCGTGCTGTGCTATATCTATGACTGCGCAAAGGTTTAGCTTTAAATCTTGCATCGTTCGTACGAACTAATTTTAAAGGTAGTTAAGGATATTAATAATGGCGTTTCTCAGCCGATCAATCACTGGTTTTCTATATATTGTTGTTTTTCTGAGTGCCTTCAATGCGCAGGCAAATGATGATGAATATTTAAAGCTGCTTGAACAGGAAGCTTCCGATTTGCATCTTGATCAAAGTGGCCAACGTGAAACCGATGGTGCGGCACATAGTGCTTCTATAGATATGGCTAAAAAGAAGTGGGATGGTGAATGTGATTACGGCAGTGATTTTTTGTTAGCCGGTGTCGATCAGGCGGAGTTCTCTTCTTATCTTAAACAATGTTATCTGGGTACGTATGCGTACTTTCGACGGCTAGATGCGAATTTGCAGCATGTTGTCTATAACAGCTACAAAAAATACACACCGATAAAACAAAGCGCATTAAAAAAAGAAATTATAAATTATTTTTGATATAGGAAGTTTTAGTAATGAATAAAGTATGTTTTGTTTTTGGGCTGGTATTGATGACATCGTTTTCATCTGTCGTACAGGCAAAAGATGTAAAGGTCAAAATAACGAATGATAAAAGTTACGCGATGGTTCATGCTGATGGCGAGCGGATAAAAATAACACGCATTCAGGATACGTCACACGTTATCGACGGATCGTTTTCGAAAACATCGCGACCGTGTCCGCCATTTTGTATTAATCCGCTAAAAATTAATGATAAGGTTAATACCGTAGCCGAACTGGAAGTTATTCAGTTTATGGAAACAACGATGTACCGTGGCGATGGTGTATTAGTTGATGCGCGCACACCAGGCTGGCACAACAAAGGTACGATTCCCGGTTCAGTCAATATTCCTTTTACTGTTTTTGAGCAAGATCTCGGTGATATTGAATTGATAGAAGTGCTGGAGAGTCTTGGCGCTGTAGAGCGTGATGAAGTGAACCCGGTACTGCTCAGGGCTGAAAATTTCGGTTTAATGGGCGGCGATCAGAAAACAGAGAGCTGGGATTTTACGAAAGCGAAAGAGTTGTTACTCTGGTGTAACGGCCCCTGGTGTGGTCAGTCGCCACGTGCAATACGTGCTTTGCTAGCCATAGGCTACCCGGCAGAAAAGCTTCATTATTACCGGGGTGGCATGCAAATGTGGCAGTCGCTTGGCCTTACTACGGTGTTGCCGAAAGAGGCGAGCATTACCAGCAATTAAATTTGTGGCACTAGCTGCGACCACCTTCTTCATATATTTAAAAAAAGCCGCGTTAAGCGGCTTTTTTGATATGCATCAATAAAGGTTGATTGTTCATAAGTACAGTTATAAAAAGCTTGAAAGTGGAGGCGGTGTCCTCATATATTGGTATATCCAATTTATATTGCCTTTAATCCAGGTTTAAAAATAAAGAGAAAAAAGTTATGAGAACAGACAAATTAACCACACGATTCCAAACAGCTCTGTCCGATGCACAGTCGCTGGCTGTCGGCCGCGACAATCAGTTTATCGAAGCCGCGCATGTGTTAATGGCATTACTGGAGCAGGATGCCAGCACGGTTAGTCAGGTATTATCCACCACCGGCGTTAACATTGCCGAGTTGAAAACAAAATTACAGGAAACCATTGAGCGTCTGCCGCAGGTTGAAGGGCATCAGGGTGACGTGCAGTTATCCAACGAGGTCATTCGCCTGTTAAACCAGACTGACAAACTGGCGCAGCAGCGCAACGATCAGTTCATATCCAGTGAGTTGTTTTTGCTCGCGTTGGTCGATGCCAAAACCATGGTCAGTGAGATATTAAAATCCGCTGGTGCCAGCAAACAACAGATCGAGCAGGCGATTGAAAATGTGCGCGGTGGTGAAACCGTGGACGATGCCAATGCCGAAGAGAATCGTCAGGCGCTGGAAAAATATACTATCGATTTAAGCGAACGTGCGGCGCAGGGCAAACTTGATCCAGTGATCGGTCGCGATGAAGAAATTCGCCGCACCATCCAGGTGCTGCAACGTCGCACAAAAAACAACCCAGTGCTGATCGGTGAACCAGGTGTTGGTAAAACTGCCATCATCGAAGGACTGGCGCAGCGTATATTAAACGGCGAAGTGCCCGAAGGTTTAAAAAGTAAACGTATCCTGTCACTGGACATGGGTGCACTGATTGCCGGTGCAAAATTCCGCGGTGAATTCGAAGAGCGTTTAAAAGCCGTATTAAAAGATCTTTCGCATCAGGAAGGTCAGGTGATTTTATTCATCGACGAACTGCACACCATGGTCGGTGCCGGTAAAGCCGAAGGCGCGATGGATGCGGGCAACATGTTAAAACCTGCGTTGGCACGTGGTGAATTACACTGCGTTGGTGCAACCACGTTAGATGAGTATCGCCAGTACATCGAAAAAGATGCGGCGCTGGAACGTCGTTTCCAGAAAGTGCAAGTCGATGAACCCAGCGTGGAAGACACGGTGGCGATTTTACGTGGTCTGAAAGAACGTTACGAGATTCATCACAAAGTAGAAATTACCGATCCGGCCATTGTCGCCGCAGCAACCTTATCGCATCGTTACATCAGTGATCGCCAGCTGCCTGATAAAGCCATCGACTTAATTGACGAAGCGGCTAGTCGTATTCGCATGGAAATTGATTCCAAACCGGAAGTGATGGATCGGCTTGACCGGCGTATTGTGCAATTGAAAATTGAACGTGAAGCGCTGAAAAAAGATAAAGACAAGGCGACTAAAAAACGCCTGGAAAATCTTGAACAGGAACTTGAGCAGCTGGAAAAAGAATACAGCGATTATGAAGAGCAGTGGACCGCAGAAAAACTGATCGTTCAGGGTTCGTCTAAATTAAAAGAAGAACTGGAGGCCGCCAAACTGGAACTGGAAGCCGCGCACCGCACTGGTGATCTGGCGCGTATGTCCGAGCTGCAATATGGTCTGATTCCCGAGCTGGAAGCACAGATTGCACAGGTGGCCGAAGCCGAGCTGGCGCGTGACCATAAATCACAGTTATTGCGTAACAAGGTGACCAGTGATGAAGTCGCTGATATTGTCGCCCGCTGGACCGGTATTCCGGTGAGCAAGATGCTCGAAGGCGAGCAGGAAAAACTGTTGCGCATGGAAGATGAAATCGGCAAGCAGGTGGTTGGTCAACAAGAAGCTGTAGAAGCGGTCGCTAACGCAATTCGTCGTTCACGCGCAGGTTTATCCGACCCCAGCAAGCCCAACGGTTCGTTCATGTTCTTCGGCCCTACCGGTGTCGGTAAAACCGAGCTGACCAAGGCATTGGCGAACTTTATGTTTGATAGTGAAGACGCCATGATCCGGCTGGACATGTCCGAGTACATGGAAAAACATTCGGTTTCAAGACTGGTTGGTGCACCGCCGGGTTATGTCGGTTATGAAGAAGGTGGCCACCTGACAGAAGCGGTCAGGCGCAAACCTTATTCAGTGGTCCTGCTCGACGAGATCGAGAAAGCGCATCCTGATGTGTTCAATATTTTATTGCAGGTGCTGGATGATGGTCGCCTGACTGATAGCCAGGGACGCACTGTTGATTTTCGAAACACGGTGATCATCATGACCTCCAATCTCGGCTCGCAACAGATTCAGGAAATGGCATCCGAGGATGATTATGAAGGCATGAAAAAAGTGGTGATGGATATTGTTTCCACGCACTTCCGGCCGGAGTTTATCAACCGTGTTGATGAAACCGTGGTGTTCCATCCGCTGAAGAAAAACCAGATCCGCGAGATCGCGAAGATCCAGTTGCAGCACTTATCTGCACGTTTGCAGGAACAGGACTTCACTTTTCAGATCTCTGATGAGGCGATCGATATTCTTGGTGATGCAGGCTTTGATCCGGTTTACGGTGCACGACCACTGAAACGGGCGATCCAGCAATACCTGGAAAATCCGTTAGCGCAGATGATATTGAAAGGCGAATATATGCCGGGTGATGTTATTGATGTGACGGCGAGTGGTTCCGAGCTGGTGTTCGCGCCGGTGGAGCATGTGCAGCAGGCAAGTTAAAAGCTTTTTACCACGGAGGACACAGAGGTCACAGGGAAAACCTTTCATTTTGTTGGCGCGCAGCAGGCGCGACTAACAAAATAAGAAACTCTGTGACCTCCGTGGTGAATTCTTCTTTTTAATGCCTGATTGAATGCCGCTGTATAGATTCTTTTATCAACGCAATTTGTTCATCGACCGGTTTCGGTTTGTCCAGGTAAAATCCCTGAGCATAATCGATGCCGATTTCTTTTAGCTGATTCAAGGTGAAAACGTTTTCTACATGTTTGGCGATGGTCTCGATGTTCATCACCTTGCCGATTTGATTGATGGCCGCGACCATTGCTTTATCAGCCGTGTTATGTGAAATGTTTTTAATAATATCACCGTCGATTTTTAAATAGTCGACTGGCAGGTTTTTCAGATATGAAAAAGATGAAATCCCTGTGCCGAAATCATCGAGTGCAAATTTAATATTATATTTACGCAGTGTGGAAATAACATCGGCCGTCTGGTTGATGTTATTTATTGCGTTACTCTCCGACATCTCCAGACAAACCGCGTCCGGTGCGATGTTGTATTTTTTGTATTGCTGGATGACAAATTCCGAGAACTGACTATTGGTTAATGAATTTGCGGAGATGTTTATAAACAGGCGCACGTTACAGTCTTTGATGCTCGTGTACAGTTTCGAAAGCTGTTTGAAAACTTGTTCAATCACCCAGTAATCGACATTCTTCATCAGACTGAAACGTTCAGCTGCCGGGATGTAACTACCCGGTGAGATCAGCGTGCCCTCATCATCATTCAGCCGCAGTAAAACTTCATACATGGAACACGCTTCTTTGTTCTGCAGGTTCTCGATTGATTGCAGACATAATGAAAAACGATTATCGCCCGAGGCGCTATTGATGTCTGCCACCCAGCTTAATTCTTTATGCATTTTCTTTACGCGCTCATCATCCAGACCGTGGATGTGAACCTGATTGCGCCCCATGTCTTTTGCTGCATAACAGGCGATGTCCGCCTGCGAGAGCGCGATCTCGATATCCTGTGTATTGTGATCGATTATCACCAGACCGATGCTGACACCAACATGGAATTTTTTGTGCTGCCAGTTGAATTCGTAATTTTTTATCAGACAGACAATACCTTCGGCAATCTCAATAGCTTTTTCCAGAGAGCAACCTTCCAGCAATAATCCGAACTCATCGCCGCCGATGCGCGCCAGTGTGTCGTGGCTGCGGATATTATCTTTGATGATACGGGTCAGCTGAATAAGTAACTCGTCACCGGCTTTGTGGCCGCAACTGTCATTAACCGTTTTAAATTTGTCCAGATCAAGAAAACACAGGGCGTGGCTTTCATGGTTATCTCTGGCGGTGTTAAAGGCTTCATCCAGGCGGTGGTTAAATTCCTTGCGGTTGACCAGCTTGGTTAATTCGTCGTGGCTCGCCTGAAAATGGATCTCGGAATTTTTCCTTGATGTCTCGCGGATCACCAGTTGTGCAATATATATTGCGATAAAAAATGCGGCCAGCGAGAGAAACAAAATAATGTCACGGATTTTTTTTTGATAGTCTTTTGAATCTTCGATTATCGAATGTGCGATTTCTTCCTGTAACGAAACCAGTTCGTTCAGGCCGAATAACATATTATGTCGGGCGGTATTTGCCTTGCGCAGGTCATTCTGTATTTTTTCTATCGGCAACTCAGAGAGCATGTTTTCAGCGGCGGTGTCATTCAGCTGCTTAGCGTTGTGCGTCTGTTTCATCAGACGGTCGAGCAGTTTTGCTTCGCGTGCGCTCATCGGAAATGCGTAAAGTGAATCTCGCGCAATTTTGTAGTGAAGCGCGTGTTCGGTCATTTCTAAACGGTATTCGTCACGCTCGATGTAGTCTTCGGTCAGGTACATTTTATAGAGTGTGTCGCCGCGCAAACGTATGCTGTCACGCATGGTGTTGGCTGCCGAAATTTTGGTGTTGGTCTCGTCCAGCAGCTGACTCATCTGCTCGGTAATGGTGTTCATTTGAGACAATGAAATGAAACTGATCAACCCCATAAGGGTGAGTACACCGGCGAAACCGAGTCCGACGGTAAGTTTTATGGGGTCTTTACTCATATCCTGATGAAACGTTTCCTGCTGCGTGTGATTTAGTTGTTTTCAATCTGTTTTAAACAGCGTCTAAAATAAATATAGTCTAAAAGTTACATGTTTTAAATCCAATGAAGAATATTATAGAGGACTTGCTAATTTTTATTCACAACAAATTTATTGTTTCCCATCATCGCCAGCTTTCGCCAGCAGCTGGTCGAGTTGACGGTGGCTGAGAATACGTTTCAGAAAGGCAAACAAATAGGTGGGGAAAGTGACGTAGTAGCGCACCCGTGGTTTTTTTGCTTCCAGCGCGTGAATGACGCGCTTCAACACCGCCTCTGGTGGCAGGGTGAACGGTGCAGCCGGGCCTTCTTTTTTTAGCCGTTCCAGCACGCCCAGATATTTTTCACGGTGCACGCTGTGTTCGATGTCGATATGCTGTTGCAGGGCGGCCACCGCATTGGCGCGAAACCGGCTGAGGATGGGGCCGGGTTCGATCAGGCTGATGTAGATCTGTGTGTCTTTCAGTTCCAGCCGTAGCGTGTCACTCAGGCCTTCAATCGCAAATTTGCTGGCGTTATACGCGCCGCGAAACGGCATGGCGACAAAACCCAGCACCGAGCTGTTCTGAATAATGCGGCCAAAACCTTGCTGGCGCATCACTGGAATGACCAGATTGGTCAGTTCCAGCCAGCCGAACACATTGGTCTCAAACTGAAATTTCAGGTTGTCGCGGGTCAGATCTTCCACCGCGCCGGGCAGGCCGAAAGCGCCATTATTGAACAGCGCGTATAACTTGCCATCGGTCAGTTGCATGATCTGCGCAAATGCCTGCTGCACCGATTCGCTCTGCGCCAGGTCCAGTTGCAGGCTGTCAAAACCTTCGGCTTTCAATTGTTCGACACTCTCCGCTCGCCGTGCAGTGGCAATGACCCGGTAACCGCGCTGTTTCAGACCAGCGGCCACACAATGACCGATGCCGCTGGAGCAGCCGGTGATGAGCACGGTTTTCTGATTCTTGCCGGGAGAATTCATGGCGCAAGCTTAATCGATATGGGTGTTGAGTGGCTATGCTCTGGCATATATAATCGCCTGTTATTTTTAAGCGTGATTTTGAGCTGAGTGAACTATGCCATTTTATGAATACCAGTGCAGTAAGTGCGGACATGAAGAAGAAGTTTTACAGAAGATCAGTGACAAGCCGCTGAAAAAATGTCCTGCCTGTGGAAAATCCGCGATGCAGAAAAAAGTCTCGGCGGCGGCGTTTCGCCTGAAAGGCAGTGGCTGGTATGAAACTGATTTTAAGTCTGGTAATAAAAAGAATGTTGCCGGTGACAGCAAGCCCGAGAAAAAGGCGGCTGAGACCAAAAAACCGGCAGATACAAAATCCTCCGGCAGCACCACAAAAACCCAAAAGGCCAAATAGCAAAGTTTCAAATTTCGTAG
>VAPF01068598.1_pt1 | contig 11972 bp, 12 predicted proteins | sample 3393931 | NCBI WGS metagenome assembly VAPF01 (sample SAMN08290437, study PRJNA428436) | hydrothermal vent metagenome | isolation source: Deep-sea hydrothermal vent chimney | place: Atlantic Ocean: South-mid Altantic Ridge | depth 2773 m m | reverse complement strand
GCTGACGCGTTTCACTTCAACGATCTGGCCAGTGCTGGCAATTTTAGCTTGAGAACCTTTTTGTAGGTGTTTAGAGTCCATTTGTCTCTCCCCCGTATATTATTATTGTTGTCATTTTTATTATTATCAAGTGCAGTTATAGCACACTTCTTATAAAAGTTTTACATAAATGCGCTAACTTTATGATATTTATTATTTAAGTCGTTTTAATGTGGACAGCCAATCAGCATTCTGCGACCTTTTCCCCAAACGGACGCAGCGACCAACCTCGTTTTCATACCAGCTATGGTGCGATAAATTGGGTTCGACCTGATAACCCCACCATACTCCATCCGCATCCTGTGCAATCCAGCACACCCAGTGCGGAATTTCGTTAAACTCTACGCTCATAATAATTCAGATTCAATATCAAAAAATAGCTACACATCATGGGCAGATACCGACCACCACAACCTGTTGGCTCAAAATATATCACAGCTAAAGGCCATAAACGGCTGAGCGAGGAACTCGATTACCTGTGGAAGAAAAAGCGACCGGAAGTCACCCGCATTCTCTCCGCTGCCGCCGCAGAAGGCGACCGCTCGGAAAACGCCGAATACATCTATCGCAAAAAAGAACTGCGGGAAATTGATGCCCGGGTACGCTTTTTGCGTAAACGACTCGACAACATGGTGGTGGTTGATCGCATCCCTAAAAACACCGATAAAGTTTATTTTGGTGCCTGGGTCACGATCGAAAATGATGCTGGCGATGAAAAAACCTATCGTGTAGTCGGCCCGGATGAATTTGACCCCAAACAAAATTACATCAGTATGGACTCACCCATGGGCAAAGCCTTGTTAGGAAAATCACTGGATGCTGAATTTCATATTTTCCTGGACAGCAAAGACGGCCTGAAGAAACATTTATACATTATTAATGAAATCAGCTATGACGCTGATGAAGCCTGATTTTACAGATGTAAAATAACACCTTCGATAAAAAATCAAACGCATAAAAAAGCCCTCGCATGGGGGCTTTTTAGCGTACCAAAACAGCAGCTATTACTGTGATGGAGCCTGTTGTGGAGCAGGGCCACGAGGCGCATACCCCGGTGGTGGACCATATGGATGCGGGCCATTATTAGGCCTGTAACCTGATGGTGGCCCAGAAGGACGTGGCGCCATGTAACCCGGTGGCGGGCCATAAGGATTCTGACCATAATACCCCGGTGGTGGGCCGTATGAACCCTGACCATAATAACCAGGCGGTGGGCCATAATTATTATTGTTATCGTCAAAGGTGTTTTCCATCTCTTCCATCCAGTAACGAGGATCCCACTCATCATAAGGGTTGTAGTTATTGTCCCATCCGTTATTACCGAATGGCCCCCAGTTATTGTTGCCGCCGCCCCAGGCGAAACTGCTTGTCGCTGCCAGCATCATGCTCATCACCAGCGCCACGCGTAAAAGTGTTTTCATCTCATTTACTCCACGATTAATATCAAAATTAATTTCGAACATTTCCATTCTATGTCAGCGCCATGCCTACTTCAATGATATGAGTCAAAACTTTCTCTATTAATACGACTCGTATGTTTTAACTCTCGCCTAACTTTGACTACCATATAGATATCCTACAGCCGGTAAATAAACGCATGGACAATACAAACATACACCAACTTGAATCCACTGCCGAGTTGCTGAATAACGCTATCGCAAACATCAGTCAGGTCATATTGGGCAAAGACCACCAGATCAAGCTGGCTCTCACCTGCCTGCTTGCCAGAGGCCACTGCCTGATAGAAGACCAGCCGGGCGTTGGCAAAACCACACTGGCACACACCATGGCGCAGGTAATGGGTCTGGCCTTTCACCGCATTCAGTTCACCAGTGATCTGCTGCCCGCCGACGTTCTGGGGGTCTCCATTTTTAACCGGGAACAATCTTCATTTGAATTTCACCCAGGGCCGATTTTTTCACATTTTATCCTCGCTGACGAAATCAATCGCGCCACGCCGAAAACACAAAGCGCGTTGCTCGAAGCCATGGAAGAACATCAGGTTACCGTCGAAGGCGAGACGCGTGAATTACCCGACCCGTTTTTTGTCATCGCCACGCAGAACCCCACACACCAGATCGGCACCTACCCGTTACCGGAATCACAGCTCGACCGTTTTTTGATGCGCATCGATTTGGGTTACCCGGACAAAGAGGCCGAACGAAAATTACTTGAAGGTGAAGACCGGCGCACCATCATTAAAAATCTAAAACCCATTTTTAGCAAGGAACAGTTATTCAAAACCCAGCAACTCGCCAACGCATTGCACGTGTCTCCCGCCATACTCGATTACATTCAGGCGATACTGGAATTTACCCGCCACAGCAACGCCTTTGAGTTTGGCCTGTCTCCACGTGGCGGCCTGGCCCTGCTCAAGGCGGCCAAAGCCTGTGCATTAATTGATGGCCAGAAATTTGTTTTACCCGAACACGTGCAGACCATTCTTCCTGCCGTAGCCAATCACCGCCTGCCGGTTCATTTAGAAACCGGTTCAAAACCATTACAAACCGCTGCGCAACACATTACGGACGCAATTTCTGTCGCATAATGTCAGCATTATTAAAAAGTATCACCAATGTTTTTCGCTTGCCTGCACTATGGCCTGAGTTTAACCGCCGACCTGTTTTTAAATTTATTTCAAAACGCAGCGGCCCTTTTAACGGCGCTGTAACACTAACACGCGACCGTGTTTACATCGTGCCGACAAAAGCCGGCATCATTTTTTCACTACTGCTGCTGACCTTGTTGATCGGTTCTATCAATTATGAAAAAAATCTGGGATTCATTTTAACCTTCCTGTTAACCGGCACCGCGAACATTTTATTATTATCGACCTGGCGCAATCTGGCCGGACTCGAATTAAAAAGCGGTGAAAGTCAGGCCGTGTTCGCCGGTGAAGAAGCCAGCTTCAGCGTACAACTCATTAACCGCCAGTTGTTAGAACGTTATTCAATCGGCATAAGCCATCACGGCGAGGATTACGACATCGTTAACTGCGCGGCAAACAGCACGCAAATGATGCATTTCAAAACAACAACAGATAAACGCGGCAGACTTAACGCCGGGTGTTTTCGATTATATACAGAGTTTCCATCCGGCCTGTTCATTGCCTGGACCTGGCTCGACCTGTCCATGTCATGCATGGTTTATCCCGCACCGGATAATAACGCACGGTTGCCAATTTTTGATCACAGCGACAATGGCGATTCGGATGCCTCTGGTCAGGGGCTGGAAAATTTCAGCCATCTCAGAAAATATCATCAGGGCGATAACATCAGTCGCATCTCATGGAAAGCTGCCGCAAAAACTGGTGAGTTGTACAGCAAAGAATTCATTGGATCAAAACCGGTAACACACTGGATCAACTGGAACGATATCCCTGCTGACGACACCGAGCAACGCCTGTCCATCATGGCCGCGTTAATCATTCATGCTGAAAAACAGCAACAATATTACGGCATCAAACTCCCGCAAAAACAAATAGCGCCCGACACCGGCAACAAACATTTTCAGCAATGCCTGACGGCCCTGGCGCTGCATTAAAACCATAAGTCGGCCATCAAGGTGAAAACCATCAGCAACAAACCCGACCAGAGCACCCTGCTTTTACTGTTAGCCGGAATACATCTGTCCGCGTTGCCACTGTACGGCAACATGCCCCCGGCCATTCTTTTGCTCATTGCCAGTCTCAGCATGTGGCAGTTTTTTATCATAAAAAAACGCAAAGCCAACCCCGGAAAACTGGTGCAGACACTGGTCATCATTATCTCCTTCAGCACTGTGCTTTACGCCTATGGCCACATCTTCGGCCAGCAACCCGGCATCGCATTGGTCACGCTGATGACCATCCTCAAACTGTTTGAAAGCAAAAATATCCGGGACGCTTACATCATTATTTACAGCGCATTTTTTATTATTGCCAGCAACTTTTTTCATTCGCAATCGATCTGGCTGATTCTTTATGTGTTTTTAGTCGTCGTGTTTTTAATCGCCATACTGATCGCACTCAGCGATAAGCTGAAATCACTGCCATTAACAAACCGTCTCGGCATGGCCGCACGATTCGTTGTATACGCGATGCCATTGATGCTCATCTTATTCGTGTTATTTCCACGCATACCCGGGCCGTTGTGGGGGCTGCCAGATGATGCTTTCACCAGCCAGATCGGCCTGAGTGAAGAGATGTCTCCCGGCAGTATCAACCGCCTGATCAGTTCATCGGCTATCGCTTTTCGCGTTAAGTTTGATCATAAAGCACCGTCACACAGACAGCTCTACTGGCGTGGCGCAGTTTTATCTTTGTATGATGGAAAAACCTGGCGACGCAGTGACGCACCTGATTCAGCGCAGGCCAACATCATCTATAACAACAACGTTAAAAATCTTTTCAGCTACAGAATTACGCTGGAACCGAACAATCTGAAATGGCTACTCAGTCTTGAATATCCAGAAATATATGATGCCCCTGGCAGTCAACACACATACAAGATCAACCGTGAAGCGATGCTGATCACACGCAGTAAAATAACCAACGTTATAAATTACACAGTCACTTCAAACATCGGTGCCCGCAACCAGGCCTTGTTTGCCCAGGAAAATCACAAAAACCGTTTGTTGCCAATAAACAAAAACACACAAACGCTACAACTTGCCAGCCAACTGCTGCAGACATCCGGCTTCGACACCCGGCAATATATCAGCAACGTTCTGCGCTACTTTCAGAACAATAATTTTATCTACACGTTAAACCCTGATCTGCTCGGCGATAACGCCATGGATGATTTTTTATTTAGCAGCCGGCGTGGTTTCTGCGAGCATTACGCCAGCGCCTTTACATACCTGATGCGGGCTGCGGGCATTCCTGCACGCGTGGTCATCGGCTACCAGGGCGGCAAAATGAACCCGCTGGACGATTACATGATCGTACGCCAGTCCGATGCACACGCCTGGTCTGAAGTCTGGACCAAGGATCACTGGCAACGCGTTGATCCGACGGCAGCAGTTTCTCCTAACCGGGTGGAGCGGGGGGTACAACATGCCGGGCTGGAAAAAAACAGACTGCCGTTACTACTGGTATCGAACAACGAACTGTTCAGAAACATGGCATTTTTCTATGACAGTTTGCAGAACAACTGGAGCCAGTGGGTCATCGGTTTTAACCAGAAAAAACAAAGTGATTTATTGAAGTCACTGGGTTTTAACGATGCAAGCACTTCCAACCTGATTTTTCTTTTGCTTATCTGCCTGAGTATCGCCGGAGCCATTGTTAGCTGGTTTTTATTAACACGCAAGCACATTGAAAAAGATAAGACGCAGCACTACTACAATCTATTTTGCCTGAAACTACAGCGTCAGGGTTTACAACGCCAGCTTAATGAAGGACCGGTCGATTTTGAAACGCGCATCGATGAGAAACAAAAATTTTCAGCCAGAACCTGCCGTGATATAAAATTTATATTCAACGCCTACCGAACATTGCATTACGGCAACCAGTCAAATAATAAACTACTCGAACATTACATCAGAAAAGTAAAAAAATTGAAACTACGAAAAAAATCGTAATATCAGCTGACGTTGGCTTCAATAAACTCACGCAAAAATGATAATGGTTTTGCACCACTGAAACGTGCGACTTCTTCACCATCGATAATCAGTAAGATAGTTGGAAAACCTCGAACCTGATAACGCCCGGCCAGCTTCATATTTTCGCCTTCATCAACTTCGACTTTCGCCAGTTTTATCTCACCCTCATATTCAACAACCAGCTTTTTTAGCAGTGGCGCAATAACCAGGCAGGGCGAGCACCATTCCGCCCACAGATCCACCAACACCGGCTTCTCACTGGACGCTGCTATTACCCTGTCGTCAAACTGCTCCACATCCACATCAAATATCAATTCTTTTGTATCCAACACTCATTACCATCTGAAAATTTTAAAAGCCGCATTATACAATGTCACGTTGCAACACGTTATAATAACGCCATCAAGATAACTGTCAGATGTAATCACCATGGATTTTATAACCATTGAACACAATGTCACGCCAGCAAAACTCGATGTTTTATACGTTGACGACTGGCCCGTCTGGACAAAAGGCGTTTCTGAGTTTGACTGGCATTACGACAAAAAAGAAACCTGTTATATCGTCGAGGGCAAGGCCATCGTGACACCGGAAAACGGCGAAGCCATCACCATCGAAGAAGGTGACATGGTGTTTTTCCCACAGGGCATGACCTGTGCCTGGAAAATAATTGAGCCCATCGAAAAACATTACATGTCTGATTAACCCGAGATAAAATCATGGAACTCTGGCAACAATTACTGGCAGTAGCCGCAGGCATCATGCTGCTGTTTATGGTTTACCCCGGCGTTAAACATGCCATCGCAAAAAGCAAAGATGCCGAGGAAAAACATTGGGGCACCGTAGTACTGTTAGCCGTCGTGTTAACTGCGTTTGTATTGCTGATGATTTATTCCGTGCAATAAGCAGGTTCGATACCTGCCGCATAAGTTTCACCGCAACGATAATTTTCTTGCCAGCAACTGCAGACCTGGTGCCTGTATAAACAGGGAAAACATCACCACACCAAAAGCAATCGACTGAACTGTCCACCAGTAATCCAGACTGGTCAGCAACGATAACGCTAGCGCCAGAGTCACCGCGCCACGCAAACCACCCCGGACCAAAACAGTCTGCCCGGTCAGGGACACTCTCAGGTTTTTGAACAAAGCAAACACGACCAACACACCGTAAACACTAATAGCTCGCGCAAGCGTTAAAGAGAATATTGCGATTAACATTGCTAACCAGCGTTGCTCAAGCTTCTCGACAGTGATGACCGCACCCATAATCAAAAACACGCTTACATTGGCAGCATGCGACAACACCTTCCATAAATATTTGTTCGCCAGTTCTGACTGCGCCTGTTGCTCTCCATTTTGGCTGAACATCGAAAAACTCAATGCCGCTAATAAAATCGACATCACACCAGTCAACACACGCTGCCCGGCTTTTTTTGCAAAAAACCAAAAAACAATAATAATTAATTCACTTGCTGCCAGCTTGCCCAGTCTGAGTTGTTTTCTGCCAGGTGAAATAATGCAGCAATAACGTGGCGGTCGTAACGACTGTCCGCTTCTGAAAGAAGAATATCGAGCACTTCCTTAATCGGCTTCCCTTCGCGATAGGCGCGGGAACTTGTCATCGCAACAAAGGCGTTAGCCACCGATAAAATTCTGGACTCCTGAAAAATCGCATCGCCTGATACACCTTGCGGATATCCACTGCCGTCGAGGCACTCATTTTTTTGCTGCACAAAATCGATAACCGGGCCATCAAACGCAAGCCCCTGTAATATCTCTACGCTGTAATTAATATTCTTGCGTAACAACAATGCCTGATCTTCATTTAGTGGCCCAACATTAGTGAGCACATCCGCCGGAATATACAACTTGCCGATGTTCGCCAGCAGGGCGGCCATGGCCAGTGCCTCAATGCGCTCTTTAGGCAGCATCATCGCACGGGCAATCGCTACCGCTACTTCTCGCGTGCGCTCGGAATGGTGCACACAATGCGGATCATGTTTATCAATCACATGCGCCAGCGTCGAAATAATGCCATCCATTAATCGGTTATGCCGACCTTGCGCATCTTTCAATTGTGTTATGTCATGCATCGCGAACAGGTGCGACTGTTTGTAGTCAGGATGATTCAAAGGAACCACAGACACGTGATAGTCGTGACGTCTATCAGCGAACGCCAGTCGCATTTCAACATTGCGAACTTTTTCAGTACCGCTACTCGGTATAACCGCCAGCAGCTGGCTAGTGATCTCATTATTAAAGATATGATTTAGTGCCTTGCCGCGAATATCCGTATTATTGATGGAAAATGTTTTTGCCAGCGCGTCATTTATAAACACCAGTTTATTTTTATGATCGAGCAAAAATATATGGTCGTTGATGCTATCGCCGATAGCGTTTAATAACTCGGCACGTGCTCTCAATCGCTGCGTTGCTCGCTGCAAATGCAGACTGGTGGCATGCCGCCAAATGGCGATAAAACTGATGGCAATAATAAACACTGCCAGTAAAAAGATGGTCAGAATAAAATTCTGATGCGCTTTAGATTCTGCCAGTGCTTCATCGACATCAATTTTTTGCACCAGCATCATCGCTGTATCGCGTACCAGCCGAGCAGTCGCTAAAACAGATACATGCCGATAATCTGGCAGTGTTGCAAAACCGCCAATGGTTTTTGCAACAAAGGCTTCTGCACTGATTTTTTTACCCGGCATTCTTGCCTGTTTATAAAAAACCTCAAAACCTTCTCGCAAAGGACTGAGATAATTAATGCTATTTTCATCCAGCGATACCAGCAGTGTTTCTTCAGTGTTAGTTGTCACCCATTCTTTCAGCAACAAATCATACAAACTATTTTCAGGATTGATAACGGCAACAACTGCTGCGCGATAATCATCTGTACTCATCGGCTGCACCGAACTGACCGGTGCGACAATCACCAGTCGCGGCAGACGACTACCATCTTCATCAGAGCCTGCATCATAAATATTTGATATGTATACCGCACCATTGTTCATGGCCTGGATATACGACTGACGCACGACATTATCTTTCACCGGGAAATAACGCGTCGATAGCAACACACCGTTAGCATCAACAATCGCGATGCCATCTTTTACGCTGTTCTTCTGATTACTGCTTATATTCTTTATCGCAGTAAAAACACCAGCATGGTCTGCGGTCGCATTAATTAGATTTTTTAGATGGTGTAACTGGCCCCGGCTGGTTTCATCGTTCGCTACTTGCGCTGAGGTAACCTGGCTAACGTATAGCTGCAACAAAGGATTATTGGCCAGTTCGTTGATAAAACCCGTCTGCTCGGCAAACCACTTTTCAACAGCGTGCTGCTGCGATTCCGCCATGATGTTCAGCCGCGCCTGCCAGGCATCAAGGTCGCGTTGCTTTTCTGCCGAAACATATTCGAACACCAGCCAGATGCTGCTACTGATGAATAACAACAATAGAACAAAAGCGATAAAGGTTGATTTATTCTTCACGTCTCACCCGATAATGACACACTTATTTAACAAAGCGGCTCTAATTTGGCACATGCATCCACCAGTTATTTTCATTTACTGAATACACCGGCACGTAATGGAAAATGGCGGCATGTGATATCACTTCCTCGATCTGATTATCCAGTATAAGAATATCGTTATCATTTTCTATCGCCATAACCGCATGCGGAATTCTCAGATTAGTGTCCTGTACCACCACCACACGCATCAAGTGGGTGTCATAACCTAACCACTTCATCGATAACATTTTGATGATGGCGTAATCTTCACAGTCACCGTTGTTACTCAAAAACTCTTTCGGTGTCGCCCAGTAATCGACCACGCCGTAATTTTCGATGTCTAACGTGTATTTTTTTTCGTTGGCGTATTTATTCACCTGCTTTATCTGCTGACGTACGGGTAAACTTTTTATACTTTTCAAGAATGCCTGCCATTGTTTAAGGTGACAATGATTAAATCTTGTCGACTGACAGGAGCCTGTTTCTTTCAGATTTAGAATGTGCCGCTCGAGCACCGATAACCATTGCGGAAACAGCTTTAAATTTTTCTTCTGAATTTCCTGGTAGCCAAATAAGCTGGTGGGCAAGCTTCCGACTGAGTCAATCTGGGCTGCCCAGACATTCGATTTTGTCAGCAAAAAGAGTAAGATAAGCAAACATTGCGTTTTTTTAGCCATCGTCGCGTATAATACTCAACTTACTCACATCCTGCACTACTTAGTTTCACATGACTTATATTAATTTGAAAACCGCCTCAAGCTTAATCTTTACACTCTCTGCAAGCCTGTTAATCAGCTTTCCGGCATCCGCCGATGAAGCTGCAACGACAAGCAAGTCGGCCGGTGATCCGGTCAGCACAAACGAGATGATGAGCGATGAGCAGGCGCAGAAGATATTTGACCTTGCCATGAAAGAACGTGACAGTGGAAAAATCTATGACGCTATCGAAAAATTTGAATACATATTAACGCGCCGACCGTCACTTAATCGCGCCCGCCTCGAGCTGGCCGTCAGTTACCATCGCGCCAGTGCGTTCGATGAGGCGTCGGCTCAATTCCAGACTGTGCTCGATAACCCCGAAACCCCGGAAAAAGTAAGACTCGCCATCCTCGCCTACCTCGGCCAGATCGCCAGTGATGAAGCCAAACCGCAGACCGAAAGCCGTTTTTCCTATTACACCAAGGTCGGCGCACTCTATAACTCCAACATCAACTTTGCCCCGCTGCGCGGCACCGACACCATCCCCAATGGTCAGGATACCGCATCCCCCGGCCTCGACACATTCCTCAGCGCATCACACCGCTACAAGGACAACAAACCTTTCGACGTAGCGGGCGCCGCAACCAATTTTGAATGGCAAAGCCAGATTTCATGGACCGGCAACAATTACACGCGCAACAGCGATTTCAGCCTGAACGTTATCAGCGCCAGCACCGGCCCGGCGTTTATTTCTACCGGACGCTGGAACGGTGCCATCAATCTACAAATCGACCAGACTTATTTCGGCGGCTCGACACTGGGCACGTTTGTTTCACTGAACCCTTTAATTACTTTTGATCTGGGAAGTTATCAGGCGCTGCTGTTCGAACTTTCCTACACCGATAATAATTTCGTTCGCGCAGCCGACCAGGGCCGTGACGGAAACAGCGTTCTGGCCGGCGCGGCTTATTCAACATTATTAGGCGGCGAAAACAATGGCGTCGAAGCCGGTTTCCGACTGACAAAGCAAAACGCCGATGATGACCAGTTTGGTTACAGGAGCACCGAGATTTACTTTGGCGGTTTTGTCTCGTTCGCTGAAAAGAGCAATGCCTACCTCAACCTCAACTTTGAAGATTACCGTTATGACGCGGCCGACACGCTGGTCAGCATTCCACCCACCGTCAGAAAAGAGATCGAAGGCCGCTATGTGCTTGGTTATAATTACAACTTCGACAGTGGCTTTTTGCAGGGCTGGTTGCTTGACGCGCATGTCTCGTACACGCGCAATAATTCGAACATCGATTTTTATAAGTACGAAAGAAAGATAATCGCCATCAATCTTGCGCGTTACTTCATCTAGCTAGCCGGAAAACAGCAAAAAACCACAGCCTCATTATTTCGCATTCTGCATTTTGAGGTTTAATGTCAGAAATAAGCAACATAGTGTAAACTATTCCAACAAGCGGTTTGGCATGGTTTTCACCTAAAAACCGACATATCGGTTATAAAACAACCACTACCCCGCGCTACTGTAATAAATCCCGTCTTTTGTCGGTTTTATAGACAGTTTGTAGTTTGTTAACTATGTCGCATAACGCCAGAAAACATCGGCAGTGAAATAACAACAACGATAGGCTATAAGCCTTTGAAATTGAATTATTTTATGATACACGCCGGGAGCAGTGGCCAGCCCGGACAGGTTTCACTAAGTAATTAAAATCGCAAGAAATATTAGTAAATCAGCATATTGTTAATAATATTTTTTACAGTATGCGCCAGCTTTATGGCTCTCGCGGTATAATCCGGCGCTCAGATCCAAATGACAAAGGCAAAACAAGCCTAAGTCATTGAATCAATTGCCAGAAGAAAAATCTGGCATAACTTGTGCTTTATATTTCAAACAGTTATACGTTATTAAAGTTAATAAAATAAATGCTTATCAAAAACACTGAAAATAAAATGAATCGTCCCGTAAACAAATTGAACCAAAAGACTTCGCTTACAGCAAAGCTGTTTTTAGCCACGGCATTAATGGCCGTAACATCTATTTCTATGGCTGAAGACGACAACGTAGCTTATGTCGACTCTGTACTCAAATGGGGCGCCTGGGAACTGGATATCGAACCTGC
>VAPF01016360.1_pt1 | contig 11979 bp, 12 predicted proteins | sample 3393931 | NCBI WGS metagenome assembly VAPF01 (sample SAMN08290437, study PRJNA428436) | hydrothermal vent metagenome | isolation source: Deep-sea hydrothermal vent chimney | place: Atlantic Ocean: South-mid Altantic Ridge | depth 2773 m m | reverse complement strand
TGCTTTCGCAAGATTTATACACTCTGGTATAATCTTGTTAATATCCACCTGCATCGTGAGCAGCTCTAATGTTATCATGATGCTTCGGGTCCTCTCAACAGCAACTTCATATCTTCACTCCAGCCAGCCTATGAAAGTCGGCCTGATCGAGCAAAGATGAGGTGCCGGTAAACTATTACCGGAATCCGTGACGGCTTGAGATGACATATCGTACAACATATAGAATTTATTGCATGATTTCAGGATAAACGCATTTTTTGTTCTGCACCGCGCCGCCCTGCGGGGCGCCCGAGAACGGCGCATCTGCTGCGTTGACAACTCGTTGATATCACAACAGGATAATCAACATCGTTGCCCCCTTGCATCTGCACCGTTCTCGAACGCTCACGGATCCAAGTATACCCTAAACAATTATCTCTTTCGGCGCAGGGTGGCTTAAAAATAGCTGTGGGCTTGCGGAAAACCCATAGGCGCCGGAATTTAAAACAGCAACTAAATCCCCCTCTTGCGCTTCAGGCAGGTCTACAAGGCCAAAGCTGTCAAGAGGGGTGCAAAGCGGCCCGACCACGTGTACTTTTTCGCCTGGGCCTCCTAACCTGTTTGCCACGGCCAGAGGCATGGGACGGCGCACCAGACTTTGACCAAAATTACCAGAGGCTGCCAGATGATGATGCATCCCTCCATCTGTGATCAGGAATACCTGCCCCCTTGATAGTTTCCTATACAAAACTCTTGCAAGGTAAACGCCGCACTCTCCGACTAAAAACCGGCCAAGCTCGATAATGAATGAAGTATTTTTCAATTTCGCACGGTATCGCCGGAGCAGCCGCTTTAAACCTTGACCAACGGCATGGAGATCCAATTCTTGTTCGTGAGCAAAATAAGGAATCCCGAATCCCCCTCCCATATTCAACGTGTCAATGGAAATGCCGGCTACCTCGATAAGAGAAACCGCGTAGTTAAGGATATTTTCGAACATACGAAGGAGTTCATCTGCCGACAGATTCTGACTGCCGCTAAAAATATGAATACCCTTAAAATTGAGCAGCGGGTCATCCTGTATGGCCGTGAGAAGTTCCGGAATACGCTCGCTGTCCACACCGAATTGCGTTGCCCCGCCCCCCATCTTCATGCCGGATTGGGAAAGGCCGAAATCAGGATTCACCCGAACAAAAACATCAGCGGTTTTCCCCAGCTGCCGGCACATTGATCCGACATGCTCAAACTCTTGTTCACTCTCAAGACTCAGGCCACCGATTTGCTGCTTTATCGCGTATCGCAGCTCTGAAACGGTCTTACCGGGGCCGGCAAAACTAATCCTGTCAGGAGCAATCCCTGCCTGGACAACCCGCTCTGTTTCGCCAGCAGAGGCCACATCAAAACCATCATATAGCCCGGCCATCAACTGGATAATTTCATGATTCGGGTTGGCCTTTAGTGCATAGTAAATTTTTAAATTGTCCGGTAAAGCATCATGAAGGTCCTGACACTTCTGTAAAATGATCCGTTTGTCGTAAATATAAAGGGGTGTTCCATACTGCTCCGCAAGAGTGGAGACCGTCTTACCCCCGACGACAAGCTCACTACCTCGCTTGGTAAAATTGGCAAGGGCTGATTTGAGGGCATGATTCATGGCTACAATCCCTGGCAAGGCGGAGAGTCAGGGGCAGGAGAAAGCAATCCCTTCTTTTCATAAATCTCTTTTTTTATCTTTGCCCGGTCATGCTTGCCATTGCTGGTTATAGGGAGTTTGTCCCGTATCTCAATTTCATGGGGAACCATGAAAGACGGCATATTTTGCCGGCAGTAAGCCAAAAGCTCATCTTGAGCGTTACTTTCACTTGCCCCGTGAGTGCAGGAGACAACCGCAAGAATAACCTGACCGTAAATTTCATGCGGAATTCCCAGGGCCACAGCTTCCGATATGAGATGGGAATTATATAAAATTTTTTCAATTTCAGTGGGACTGATTCGATTCCCGGCGCTTTTAATCATCTCATCTCGGCGCCCTTCAAAGTAGAGATAGCCGTCGGCATCCATTCGCACATAATCTCCTGAATAAACTACCGTTTCTCGACTTGAATTTTTTTCTAACTGCAGGGGATTTGTTCGGAACCGCTCTGCGGTTAATTCAGGTTCTCCCCAATACCCCTGCGCAACAAGGATTCCCCTGTGGATGAGTTCTCCGGTCTCCCCCGGTTTCACCGGCAAGTTATTTTCATCTAAGACCAAAACCTCTTCACCGGGAATCGCTTTACCAATGGAGGATGGGCGTTGATCGACCATTTCCGGCGGCAGATAGGTAGAACGAAAAGCCTCTGTTAAACCATACATAAGATATAGCTCTGCTGCCGGCAGACGCGTCCTTAATTCCCTTACACACCGAAGAGGCATCGAACCGCCGGAATTGGTAAGGTAACGCAATGAATTCATAGCGCTGCCCCATGGTATTTGCAAAAGCTGAATCCACGTTGTCGCAATCGCGGCCAGACCTGTAATGCTATATTTTTCTACGGTCTCTAAAATATCTTTGGGAAAAAGATAATCGTACAAAACAAGTTGCGCGCCTTGCAGAAAAGAAGAGATAAGCTGATTAAGACCGTAATCAAAACCAAAACCGAGAATACCCAGGAGCCGATCTTCCGCGCTTATTTTCAAATATTCAGAAACTGCATATGCTCCTGAAATAATATTTAAATGGCTGAGCACGACACCCTTGGGCAGGCCTGTCGATCCCGAAGTATACAGAATTGCCGCGACATCATTTGCAATGACGCGGGAGAATGGTTGGGCACAAGCATTGCCATTCATCACCTCTTCCCAGTTCCTTACCGGACAAGGAAGGGAATGGCTATCGTCGTCAGACTGATCAATCACAATTACGGCCAGCAGTCCGGACACAGATTCTTTCAGGGATGCCAGGCGGGAGAATGTGGTTATGAGTACAGTTGCTTCGCTGTTTTTTATAATATGGAGCGCCTGGCCGGCCCGGGCAAGGCGGTTGATTGGCACAAAGATTCCACCGGCAAGGGATATACCAAAAATCGAAACGACTTTTTCCAAACGTTTTTCAAGATAAAAGCAAACCCTGTCTTCTTTTCCAACTCCCAGTCGTATCAATTCCCGGGCCAGCCTGAGACTTTGTTCATAAACCTGGGCATAAGTCAATGCATCATTTTTGTGCAATATTGCTTGCTTATCAGGACTTTTATCTGCCGCCTGAATAATTAAATCGCCAACAGTACGGATCATCTTTTCAGGATACATTGAGAGAACCTATTGATTCAATGTCTTTTACGGCTTGCAACGTTAATGAAAACAGCTTTTCTTTTGCAAAAGGGTCCACAAATGTATGATCTGCTCCTTTGATGAAATAGTTTATAATTTTATTCTTTTTATAATCATTTTTTATCGCTTTATTTTTTTTCAATTCATCCTGAAAGTTAGCGGCAACAATGTCATCAGTGCTAAGGATAATCCTGATTGGTTTTTTTAATTTTTGGAGACCGTCGACGACCTGCTCCGGTGAAAAACTTTTATTAGAAGTTATTGCTCCGGATTTGTTTATTGGTAAGAATTGAGCATCAATAATATTCTGTAATAGCGACTTTATCGTTAGTTTAAAATTGAGTTTAAAGCAAATCAAATTACGCAAAAAATCTTTATCAAAAAAACGTCGGCCATAATAATGCTTTATATTCGAACGTGCTGCCCCCTGCTCCGTAATAACAAAGGGGTTGCACAATATAAGTCCACTTATGTACCCTTGATTTGTTGCCACATACAATGCCGCCGCCGCCGCACCATCACATAATGACCAGATAATAACATTTACCTCGTTTTTAAATTTTTTATGTAAAAAATGAATCGCAGCCGCTAATGACGGACCGGCATGTTGAAAACCGACAAAATCCCCTTCGCTATCGCCTGAACCCTCGTAATCAAAACGAAACGTGGAAATATTATGCTCACAGAGGAATCTGCTCAACTGCACATACAATCGGTGCCCGCCGGTCCTGACTTGGGGACCACCGGTAAGAATAATCATAATCGTTGCAGGTGTAACAATACTGTCAGGAATATGTAAAATTCCATACAGTCTTTTGTTGTTACAGATAAATTGAACAGGTTCTTCCATAACCGTGCAAACCATTAGCAAAACTTCTTTATCCACTGCAATGTAACTGCCGCAGCATTTTTACATTCCCACTGCCAATAACGATCCCAGAATGGCTCTGCGGAAACGTGACACAAAGTTGCCGGCGTGCCGGATTGCAGGAGACGCTCTGCATGCTGTTGCATGGCAACGGCCGGTTGATCCTGCAAGGAAATTGACACGATAAGGGTCGGCGGAGAGGGAGTAACCATTAAGGGCTTACGCCCTAACTCTTTGAAAGAATTATATAGATCTTTCGTAATTGGGTACCCTATAACATGTGCGGTATCATAAATTCTCATCTCGGTCTCGGCATTCATCCCTGCTGATGCAAGGCCATTTCTCTTTTTTAAAATCTGGGAACTTATTGACCGCCGCAGAAACTGTTCAAGGTGCAAGGAAAAGTCGAGAACAGGCTGCCACAGAATAAGACCTGCCGGTTCAGCATCCTTATTATGATCTTGTTCCCGCATCAATGCCAACCCGGCCCCCAATCTCAGCCCCCACAGCAAATATCGTGAGACCCCGGTCTCTTGGTGAAACATTTCAATTGCCTTGTCTATATCCTGCCGCCAATCTTCAACAGTGGCACTGCTCAAGTCTCCTTCGCTGTCACCACAACCGCTCAAATCGAATCTAAAAACAGGAAATCCTGCTTCGGCCATCATCCTTGCAGCTTTGACAATAACCGAATGAGACATATTTTTTTCTTCGGCAAAGGGATGACAATATATGACCCCTAGCGAATTCTTCGCTGGCTCTGCATGATGCAAAAAAGCAAAAAGATTTCGGTTGCCGGATCCGTAAAAGAAAAAAACTTTCTCTTTTATTCTTGCCATATTAAGCTTAAATTTTTCCTGACACTAATTCAGCAAGACTCAAAACAGTCTCAAAGGCCTCGACAGAGAGTTCATCATCATTAAAAATAAAGCCAAAATGTTCTTCCAGGGCAATGATCAGATTCGTAACCGCCAAAGAATCCAGCAAGTTACCGACCAGCGGATAATCATCCGTTAAGGGATCCGGAGCAACATTCCTGCCGACAGTGTCGGTGATGATATTCTTTATGTCGCTTACAAGTGAACTATCCATTGTTTCTTCCTTGTTTAAACGAGTTGACAGGTTACAGGTTTGCTAAAAATATGAGCAATTGCTGCGCGATATATTTACGTCCCACCACGTTAAGATGGCCACCATCATCGGTATATGCCGGTATCAAGGCATAATAGATCTTGCCCTTCAGCTCAAAGCTCTCGCGCGTACCATCCGGCCTTGTCGACTCAAGCCGAGCCAAATCAAATAACAAACCGCTTCCTTTATACTTTTCTCGGATCAGCTCATTGAATTTATATCTCGCAATATTATTTCCATCGGCAAAATAGCTTTTACCCCCAAAAAGTCCTTTTACCCAGGAAGACAAGCTGCTATTTTTTCTTTTCAGAAGCGGCACCGTTATATAAACAAACCGTGTTTTCGAATATTTCCCGGTCAAAGCATCCATGGTTTGGCTATAATCCTTGAACAGCATTTTTACATTCGTCCTTTCTTTAATATCATCAAAGCAAAATTTAAAAAAAGCGATATTTACAAGATTACCCATCCCTTGGTCCATCAGCTCTTTAAATTCATTGATCTTTGACAAAGGTGTCCCATTTTTACCGATATAGGAATTAGCAAATACCGGCGACCTGAAAACAGCAAGGTCACTTGTTTCTACTATATGTAATTTAATTTCCGGATGCTCTTTCATGATATCCCGGATACCTGCAATAATATTTTTGCCTACCGACTGATGGCCAAAATATATTTTCTGGTGTGCCAATTTGACCCAGGCAGCAGGTGTTACATCAGACAGTGATTTAACTGCAAATTTTTCTTCATTCATTTTATTGCCGCTGCAAACCTCGATCGATAACACAAGAACAATGACAATAGCGGCACTTATGGTAAATATTCGCATAGAGGGACTCCTTAATGTTTTATTCGTAAACATCCTGGTCGCGGTTTACTAAAAATGGCACCAGCGTTTGTATAAACTGCACGAGCAGGGCTTCTTGTTTTCCTATGGAAACAGTTAGTTGCAGTGGCATTGAAACACGGATAAGCGAGCCGCTCTTATTCTGTTTAGTCAAACGGTTGTATGCAATATTCAAGCGCATTTTTATATAGCTTTGACCCATAAAATTTCCAGCTTTATAAAAATAATAGGAAAGACTTTGCGAATCAAAATTTTTGGCTTGGACCTCGGCTATTGTCAAAGGGAAGGTTTGACCGTTGAGGATCAGGTAAATTTTCTTTGCAATCTTGGTCGTTCGCTCACCCCTTCCCCCGAGGCAGGCTTCAGGTGCGTGAAAATCAACCTTGGTGTCGCTGTAATGGACAATTGAAAGAAAAATATGATTGCCCTCTGGTGACACATAGTTCCGGTTGAGAATTGCCTTGGTCTCCAATATAGCATATACCTCTTGAGCAAGAGGTATATCATGTCCCTGCCATTTGCCGAGCCGCATGGGTATCGCCCGAATTGCCGCAAGACCGGCAACATCATCCTGTTTCGAATCATACTGTACGCTTTTAACGACACACGCCACCACCGACAGCAGGACCATGGCAATCAAATAGCGCAACTTCAGGCTCGCCATTCCAGGACCTTCGCAGACATCATCAACAAGGAAAATCCGAGAACAAAGACCAGCAGGCCGGAGGCGGTATGTACCAGGGTATCCGGCGCGGCTGACTCAAGTCCCCAGTAATATGATACAAGAATAAGAATGGGCACCCTAATTATATTGGACAGGAGGGCAATGGGAATTGAAATAAAGAACAGTATGTATTTCCTCACCAGCGTAAGATGTGACAGATAGGCGAATACAGCACCCAGTGCCATAAACGCGATGAGGGAGCGGAGGCCGCTGCATGGATTACCCACCAGGAGTTTTCCGGCGGGAATAAAAATATTGAACCCTTCTCCATGAATCGGAATCCCCAGAAGGCCGACGATCCATACTCCCGCCTTGGCTGCAAACATTTTGAGAGGAAAGGAAACAATACTGATAATGGCCTCGGGTAGAGGAAACATGAAAATCAGAAACAAGAGAGGGAAACTAATAATGCGAGTGATTTCCTTGCCGCAAAGATATAAAGTCAACCCTATTATCAGGAAAAAAAGAGAAAAGGCCGAGACCGCGAATATATAAAGAAGAGTGCCGAGAATATGCAACAGGAGTGCGGCAACAATCAGGACCAACCCTGCCCTGCTCCCTTGTTGCGGTTGATTACGCAACTGATCTCTTTTCATCCAAATCAAAAACAAAGTGACAAAGGGCACCAGGAAACCATGCGAATAGTAGGAATCCGCATTCATATAGCGCCCATACATCCATTGAAAAACCGCCGAATAGCAAAAAGCCATAATAAGCGCCAGGGCTCCGACGCCTAACACGTTTACGAGCTTGCTGCTTGTCATCTTTACGAACCTTTTTCTATTAAGCCGCGCCTGACAAGCAGCTGGCAGATTCTCTCGTTATCCATACTTGTTACATAGTTATGCAGGGGCAGCGTGAATATTTTTTTACACATTTCACTGGCGTTTGGATAGCTCTGACCTGCAAAATTCGCAGCAAGCTCTGCGATTTCATTAATAGGTGTGGGGTATGAAGGCATAATTCCCAATCCTTTTCGCCTGCTTTCCCGGATTATCGCTTCTCTTGTCTCACCATTTGCAGCTAATACAGGGAACCTGATCAGGTTGGCACAAGTCCCCTCCTGCGTACGGCCCCATAATCCACAACTCAATTGTAGCTTACCTGCCCAATATTTGGTATTTTTTTTTCTGGCGTTTTGATGTTTGCTGAGCCTTGCCTGCCAGTTTCCGCTCAATGCCGCCTGGACGGGTGACATTTTCAACATTGGGAAGTCATGCTCAAAGAGCGTCTCTCCCAATTGCAAAAAAGGCAGCGACAAAGGAAGCCGGAACAAAAACGGCTGCTGCAGTATGGTTATCAACAGTGCTTTTATTGCCAGCTTAACCTTTGCCGCCGTCCCGTAGCCGGGTCGTTTTTCAACCAAGGACGCCAATGCCCTCCCTATATCTCCGCGGTTTGTCAGGATCACCCCACCTTCGACCGTTGACAAGGCCTTGCCGCGGCCCAAGCTGAAAAAACCGACATCAGCAAGGGTGCCCAGTTTCAGCCCGGCATTTTTGCCTCCCAAGGCCTGGGCGGCATCTTCAACAAGCGGAATTTCATCGCCGATGATCTCTCGCAACGATGCAATATCCGCAGGATAACCAAACAAATGGGTTGCCAGCACGCAGAGCAGATTACTTCCTTTTGCCGACGCCATAATTTTCTTAAGTTCATTATGGCCGAAATCCAGGGTCTGCTGATCAATATCGCATAAGCGAATCTCCAACCCGGCTTTTCTAATTGCAGCCGGGACGGAAAAACAGGTAAAAGCCGGGATCAAAACTTCGGTTCTTCCGGGGTACAGCTGTTTCAGCGCCTGCAAAATCAAGGTCAGAGCTGCTCTGCCTGACGAGACGAGAAAGCAATAATCCCGGCCAAAGTAGCTTTGCAGTTCTGATTGAAATTGCTCAGATCCGTTTTCGTTACTGGCAAAAACTGCGGAAAAACCCTTTAATACTTCGTGCAGAGGGATAGGTGAGGCTGCCGGTGGCAGGGAGCGGCAAATTCGCATGGACTAATCAACGGCGATTAACTTGGAGCATAAAGAGGTAAGCTGGTTCGCGAGACTCCGGACAAACAAGACTCCGAGAGACCGGGCAGGCAGCGAGCCTGCGAGACCTTCGACAACTGCGACAAGACGGCTTCCGGACAAAAACAAACTACAGGCTGCGCCAGTTTGGTTATGAAATATTTTGGTTGCAAATTTCATGGTCTCGCACCTCCCCCGGTCTTGGCAATCTCCACCATAGCAACACTCATCATTATCAAAAACAACGAGCAGTATACTCAACTTTCTGACTTTACTTATCTGGCTGAATATTCATTCTAAATGGCTACTAGGTTGCCGATGAATTGCCGATTGTATTTTCATAAAGTACAGATCTTTCATCAAGAAATGTAATAATTTCGAGATGCATGAGACCGACCGTCTCGTCGTATAATCGCGGTTTTCAACGACAACTCAACCTGTTGCGCAATCCAGAAAGTTGAGCAGTATATTTTCACAACAAAAGCATTTTGACAGATTTTGCTCTAAAGGCTTATATATCTTCTTAACCGTGGGCCAAAGTAGTTGGCCAGCTGCAAAGGAATTTTCCGCCATATGCCGGCAAAAAAATCTCGGCCACTCAGCTCGGCTTGATTGTTATTCGGTGGCGGACGATCGCGCAACTGCAAGGAATACCAATCAAGCGGAATCGATTGCGCCCCCCACTGGACCTTAAATTTATATGTTCCTTCTCCTTTTGACGACCTGCCGAAATCAAAAAGTCCATACCCCTTATCAGCTGAATATTGCAGAAAATTCCAATAGAGTAACATATTGGGGGCTAACCGGTTATAGGTGCGCAATGTTGATGCCCAGGGAACTGACACCATCTTGCCGTTCATCAATATTAATCCGGCGGCAATCGGCTTCTTCCGGAAATAGACTAAGCCTATTTTAGCCTTTTCCCGGAAATGTTGCAAAACAGCCCGGAATAACTCCCGGGAATGAACAGGCGAGCCCAGGGCATGCATGTTTTCACAGAGTACCGCGTAATATTTATCCAGCTCCCGCTCTCCTCCCCATTGAAAAATAAGATCATTTTTCTCTGCCTTTTTAATTTGGCTGCGCAGTTTTGACTTAAAACTTTTCAGTAGAACTTTCGATGATTCAGGGAGATCAAGAATCATCCGCACCTTATTGCGTCCTTCCCTGAGACAATTAAATTGTTGCGCCGGAGAAAATTCGAGATGACCTCGAAGTTGAATTTTACGCGCTTTTATCTTGCGGCCCAAGGCCATGGACTCGGCCAGGATCGCCTCAAATACTTCCTGGTCGTCACAAAGGCATCCGCCGACGTCACAGTAAGGCAGGGCCACCAATTCGTTGAGCAAAAAAGGTAACTTGACTTGTACCGTCGGCAGGAGTCCGACAACGGACTGGTCATTTTCGGCTAAAAAATAATACGCTTTATGGCCATAAGCCTGTGCAACGGCCAAGCTCCAGGCAAAAACATGATAAGGAGAGGCATCAGGATGCAAATTAACATACGCATCCCATTTCTCTCTATCTGCTTGTTCGGCCAATCTGACACGAATCATGAATAATTAAATGAAACCTTAATGTTAGCCTGAGCCCAGAGGGCCGAAGGAAAAATCATGGAGCAGCTGCCGCAGTCTGTCGTAAGTTTTATTTAAATTTACATAATGCCTGAAACGGGAAAGAGCTTTTGCCTCCTTCATCCGAGGCTGTTCAGGATCGATCTCCCAGGGATGCACATAAAAAACAAATGGTTTGCCCTCTTTTTTGTTAATTTGCTGCAGGGCCATCCGGGTGAACCAGTAAGGGAAGAGGCGGAAGTAGCCGCCACCGGCGATTGGGATTTTTTTACCAAGAATCAGGGCGGTTGAAATGGGATATTCCGTCATATCCTGATCAGGCAGCCGGTAGCTGAATCGGGGGGCGTCCGGCATGCCATAGCGGTCATGATAAATGGGAAAGATGGATGAATCATATTGAAATCCCAGTTCCGCCAGAATGTCGAGGGCCCAGAGGGAGCGCTTGGTGATGGAATAACTTGGAGCCCGGTAGCCAGCGACCTTATTGCCGGTGATCTGCTCCAGGATGTCTTTTGCCTCTTGAGTATCCGCATAAAATTCTTCAGGAGTAAGATTGTAGACCAGTCGATGGTAATAACTATGACAGGCTACTTCATGGCCTTTGCCGGATATTGCTTTCACCAGGTCCGGCTGCTTCTGCGCAGTCCAGCCTAAGACAAAAAAGGTGGCGCGTACATTATGGTGGTCAAGGAGTGTGAGAATCTTTCTGGTATTCCGCACCACACGGGAATCAAAGCCCTCCCAGTCATCTTTACTGACAATACCCTCAAAGGCCGAGACCTGAAAATAATCTTCAACATCAATGGTCAAATAGTTAGATAGAGCCATAAAACTCGTACGGGCTGAGTATCCCCCGAGGTTGTCGCCCCATGGTAAACAAATCAAGACTGCGCAACATGGAGCAGTTTGGCTTCAATTATCGAAGCAATTTCCGGTCATCCTTTTATACCTGCGTAACAAAAAATCATTGGAAAAATCAATTCAGCCGAGTAGTTACAATAACTTTTACCTGAATCCGTGAGCGTTCGAGAATGGTGCAGATGCAAGGCGGCAACGATGTTGATTCTCCGGGTGTGATATAACTTTGTTGCCCACGCAGCAGCTGCGCCGTTCTCGGGCTCCCCGCAGGGCGGCGCGGTGCAGACCGGCAAATACGTCTATTCGGTATATAATACAATAAATTTTCACATATTGCATATGTCCTGGATCCGTGAGCGTTCGAGAATGGTGCAGATGCAAGGCGGCAACGATGTTGATTATCCTATTGTGATATCAACGAGTTGTCAGCGCAGCAGCAGCGCCGTTCTCGGGCTCCCCGCAGGGCGGCGCGGTGCAGACCGGCCAATACGCTTATTCGGAGATAATGCAATAAAGTCCAGATATTGCACGAAATATCACCTTAAGCCGTCACGGATTCAGGTTTTATTAACCTTGACCACCTTTTCCGGCCGACTTGCTGTGACCCCGTAAAAAGTAAAAATCCAGCAACATGTTGATTTTTCATTAAGAAATAGTTATCTTCTTCTTGCGGGC
>VAPF01013762.1_pt1 | contig 11983 bp, 12 predicted proteins | sample 3393931 | NCBI WGS metagenome assembly VAPF01 (sample SAMN08290437, study PRJNA428436) | hydrothermal vent metagenome | isolation source: Deep-sea hydrothermal vent chimney | place: Atlantic Ocean: South-mid Altantic Ridge | depth 2773 m m | reverse complement strand
TGAAAAAAGAAGCCATCGTTGGCATCGGCCAGGCATTGGTCTATGGTTCTGACGTTGTGTCCCACGTCCAGGCCGGCATCCCAGAGTGGATACAAAATGGCCTCTGCCACTATGTTTAATTGATCTTCGCTAACGGAGTCGTGGAGGATTAAAAGATCAATATCTGAGAACGGAAATAACTCCTGGCGGCCGTAGCCGCCCACGGCAATTAAGGCCATGCCAGAAGCCGCAGGGCAGGCCTTGAATTTTGTCACAAGGTGAGAATCAATTAGCTTGGTATGTTCCCGCAACAAAGCTATGCCGCTCAAGCCCCGCCGCCAAAGAACTTCCAGAAGATCGCGGCGGGTGCGAAGTTCGGAAAGATGCGGGGATTGAGGCTCTGTTTTATTAATAGTATCCATAAGTTAAGGCCTGTCCCGGCGCACCCTGAATGTATACGCCTGGCGGCCTCTAGATGGCGTTACTACCCTTTTCTCCGGTTCTTACTCTGACAACTTCTTCTACGGGCATGACGAATATCTTGCCATCGCCTATTTTGCCGGTCAGGGCTGCCCGGCGTATGCATTCAACAATTTCATCGACCTGTGTGCTATCAACTATCAGCTCCAGTTTGACCTTGGGAATAAAATCAATTTGATATTCTGCGCCTCGATATACTTCCTTATGCCCTTTCTGGCGGCCGTAGCCTTTTACCTCCGTCAGGGTCATGCCCTTAATGCCTATGGCACTGAGGGCCTCTTTGACGTCATCAAGTTTAAAGGGTTTGATAATTGCCTCAATTTTTTTCATCTTTTTCTCCTTGCGTTGTAACGGGGGCCACAGGCAGACCCCCGCTAAGGCGTCCATCAGTTATTATAGGCTGTCTCATTGTGCTGGCTTTGATCCAGGCCGCTTATTTCATCTTCTTTGTCAACCCGCAGACCCATGGTTCTGTTAATGACTTGCAACAGTACCCAACTTACCACAAAAGCATACAACCCGACAACCAGAACTCCAAATATTTGCGTGCCTAGCAAGGAGGCATTCCCGGCGAGGAGACCGTCGGCACCACCTGGGTTGACGGCCTTACTGGCGAATACGCCTACACAGATGGTGCCGATGATGCCGCCGACACCGTGGATTCCGACAACGTCAAGGCTGTCATCCAGGCCGATTTTTTCTTTTAGATTTACGGCACTGTAACAGATAAAACCGGCGATGATGCCGATTGTCATTGCCGCGAGTGGCCCTACAAAACCGGCGGCCGGGGTAACGGTGGCCAGGCCGGCTACAGCCCCGGAGGCGGCGCCTAAGGTGGTAGGTTTGCCGCCATGCAGGCTTTCCATGATGAGCCACATTGCCATACCGGTCATTCCGGCCAAATGGGTGGAGATAAACGCGGTGGCGGCGATACCGTTGGCGGCCAGGGCGCTGCCGGCGTTGAATCCAAACCAGCCGAACCAGAGCAGGGCGGTACCGACAATTGTCATGGGCAGATTATGGGGGGTAAAATTACGTTCGCCATGGTTGTATCTTGGCCCCATGACCATAACTGCGGCCAGGGCGGCAACTCCCGAGGTCAGATGGACAACCAGGCCACCGGCAAAATCAAGTACTCCTCTGGCTGCCAGCCAGCCGCCAGCACCCCATACCCAATGGCAGACGGGGTTATAAACCAAAATGGTCCAGAGCAGTGAAAAAACTATGAAGGATGAAAATCGTATACGTTCGGCAATGGCCCCGGTGATTAGGGCTGGGGTGGTGATGGCAAACATACATTGGTAGATCATAAAAACGTTTTGCGGGATGGTTGTGGCATAGGTTGGGCTGGGGGCTGAACCCACGGTGTTCAGGGCAAACCAGGAAAGATTACCCGTGAGTCCACCAACGTCAGGGCCGAATGACATGCTGTATCCCATTAGAACCCATTCAATGCTGATGACGGAAATCATGATGAGGCTCTGCATGAATGTGCCCAGTACATTTTTACTCCTAACCATGCCGCCGTAAAAGAGGGCAAGCCCTGGGGTCATAAGTAAAACCAGTCCGGCTGCGGCAAGCACAAACGCGGTATCTCCTGCGTTAATCATTTTTTCACCTTTTTGTCTGTTTTGATGGGAAAAGTTTTATTTTTTAATAAACAAAAGTAACGCTCGATCTATATTTTGTCTAACGGCCATAACCAGTTAATATAACAGAAGTAGTTCGTATATTAAGATTTCTCGCACTGCCATGAATATAACAATATAGTGTAATAAGGTGAAATATTATACAAAAATATGTAGTAACTATTCAGTGAGAGCTACACATTACCCTAAACTCGTAACCGTAACTGTTCAGGTAAGCGTATTTGTCAGGTGGGGTAGATGGCGAATGAATGGGGGACGTAAGATTTACAGGGGGACTTTTTACGACGCCAGCAACTATAATATCTGATAGCGGTCAAATACGATGGTGGAGAGGGGCAGACCTGGCAATTGTTTGGCAATCCAGGCCTGTAGTTTGCGCTTCATATCGCCACGAGCCAGTGAGTAACGCTGGATTTCAGAGAGTGGCTGGTTGTTGAAGAATTGAAAGATAATATCGCGGGTTAGAATTTCATGTTTTGCCGGTGGCAGTGTGCCCTTGGGAAGTAACAGAAACAGGGTCAGGTTAACTTGCAGGATGGCGGTTTTTTTACCATGTTCCCCGGTAATAGCGATAAAAAATGATGGCAGAGGCCATTTTTTATCGATTTTTTCCGGATGGGTCTTGAGGGGAAGCGGCTTTGGTGATATCGGGACAATCGTCGCATGCCTGCCTGATGACGGTGTGGCAATTTTATTTATGTCCGGGGATGGTCCGCCAGCCAATTTAGATTCGGTGGTGAGGGGAGACGGGTTAGTTAACTTGGACTCTGGAGTCTGGCCTCCGAGGTAGACGCTTAAAATCAGGGCGAGTAAAATACCGACTCCAGCGATACCCGCGGCCATGCGTACGAGCAGGGAGAAAGACTGAAATTTATCTTTGTATAATTTGCCATGGGAGAGCAGGCGGGCCACGAAGGAGACGGATTTGGTTTGCCCGGAGGCGTTTATCCGGGTAGCTTTGCCCTCTGGCGCAACCGCCTCCATGGCGGGTGAAGGAGAACTTGCAGATGCCCCGTCCTCTTCCAGAAAAAAAGACTCGCCAGCATCATCTTCCGGAGAAAATATATCATCTTCCGCGGCGAATACCTCTCCCCAATCGTCATCCATCCCATTATCAAAAACGATCTCTGAATCTTGGGAATTTGTGTCTGGGGCAGTCTTATCTGCTTGGTCGGCCATTTAATCGGCTGGGTATAGGGGGCGTAAACTAACTAATAACCTGTAACTATTTAGGTGTGACTGCAAATTGCCATAAACTCTGAGCTGTAACTGCTTAGATGAGGTGCAGCTAAGAAGTTACAATAACCTTAGCGATTTTTTCACCAAGAACGTCAGCGGTAAATGGTTTAACAATATATTGACTGACCTTGGCTTTGACGGCCAGAATTATGTTGTCCTGCTGAGCCTCAGCGGTAACCATTATAAATGGAGTAGCGGCCATACCCGGATTACCCCGCACGCTTTTTAGCAGATCAAGGCCGGTCATCTTGGGCATATTCCAGTCACTTATAATGAGGTCAATATGTTCCTGCTTGAGGATGTTCAGGGCCGTTGTGCCATCATCGGCCTCGATAATATGTTTGTAGCCCAGCTGCGTAAGGATGTTTTTTAAAATCCTGCGCATGGTTGCAAAATCATCGACTACCAGAACTTTCATTTTGCTTGGATTCGCCATTATAATATCCTTGGTAACCAGGGTTAGCCGGCTCCGATCACGAACGATTCAACGCCATAAAATTGCAAGAATGCACCAGTATTTACCCTCAAAGTCTATGTCCATACCGCACATCATACATCGACTCAGCCCGACATAGTATAGCCTAATCGTATAAAGAATACAAAGATAATGGCAATAATTTTTTTGCAGTACTTTTTCAAGGAGTTCTTAAGCCAGCATATTTTTTAATTTGGCTCGCAGCCGGAGAACTGCTTTGCTGTGCATCTGGGAAATACGGGACTCTGTATAACCAAGAACCTGACCGATTTCCTTCATGGTGAGTTCCTCAAAATAATATAATGAAATGGTCAATTTCTCATTTTGGGGGAGATGGCCGATGGCCTCGGCCACCAATCCTCTGACTTGCGAAAAGCTTAATGCCGTAAACGGGTCATTGCTGGAGCCAAACAGCGTATCCAGCCGGGATGATTTATCAAGTACCGGCGCGCGCTGTTTAAGCAACTCAATATTCATAAAAGTGACAGCCTTGGTTTCATTCAGCAATTTCTGAAAATCAGCCAGGGTGAGCCCCATAAACTTGGCCATTTCATCATCAGTTGCTGATCGTCCCAACTTTTGTTCGATGGTTCCATAGGCATTTTCTAAACGGGTTATTTTGTTACGCACTGAACGCGGCACCCAGTCAAGGGCTCGTATTTCATCCAGCATGGCACCCTTTATTCTGAACTCCGCGTAAGTCTTGAACTGAACATTTTTGGAGAGATCAAATTTGTCAATGGCATCAATCAAGCCAATGATGCCGCAGCTTATCATGTCATCCAGTGCTACCTGCGGCGGCAGCCTGGATGCCAGTCTGGCGGCGATATATTTGATTAGTGGTGCATAGGCCATGATTAACTCATTGCGCTTGGCGGCGGTCAATTTGCCTGCGTCCTGAAAATAGGCCTGCGTGTAATCCTTGAATTTTTGAGCTTTGGGTCTGGTCATTATCCTAATTTACCAGAAAACTGTTCCAGAAAAACTTGATATTGCCATCATCAGTTAATTGCGGTGTTTCTTCGACTAAATGCTTGCTGATTTTTCGTAGCATATTACTGACCTGGCAGTTAGGGAATTTTTCTGTTACCAGGCATTGGCTCCGTACCGCAGTTACCAGCTTTCTATCATACGGAAGATAGCCGATAAAGTCTAGGGAAAGGGTGGTTAAAAATTGGTCGCAGACCTTGAACAATTGTTTAAACACCTTAAGGGCCTCTTTTGCTGATAAAGCCATATTGACCATTATCTTGAACCGTTTTACATCATGGCGGGTGGATAAAACTTTGATCATTGCGTAGGCATCGGTGAGTGACGTTGGCTCCGGGGTTAACAAAATAATTCTTTCTTGGGCGGCTAAATTGAAATATATGACGTTCTCGTTGATTCCGGCGCCGGTGTCTATAAGCAGCATATCAATTTTATTATCCAGGGCCGCCATTTCGGAGAGAAAATAAAGTCTTTGCTCTTCATCGAGATTTGCCAGTTCCATAATCCCGGAAGCACCCGGAAGAATATTGATACCGCCAGGCCCCTTGATCATGACCTCTTTAAGGGATTTTTCGCCGGTGAAGACGTGTTGTAAATTATATTTTGGGGTCAGGCCGAGTAATATGTCGATATTTGCCAGGTTCAGGTCGGCGTCCAAAATCAGTACCCGGAGGCCAGTCGCTGCCATGGTATAGGCCAGATTGGCGGTCAGGTTGGTTTTGCCCACTCCGCCTTTACCACTGGTTATGCAGATAACCCTGGGGCTTTTTGCGGCCGCTGTTGTTGATGTGTGTTGCCGAGGCATAATTTTTTGTGGTCTGGATGATAGGTTCATAAGGCGGCACCATGGTTCCGGTTGTCCATCTGGGGGGCTGCTGCCTGCCAGCCCTGCTTAAACAGGAGATCAAGAAAATCCTTGGAGGCTGCCAGAAAATCTTCCGGAACCCGTTGGCCGGTTGACAGGTAAGAGACGGGCAGGGCGGCGGCTACTATCTGTTGGCAAAGAGCGGCGTAGGCCCTGGTCTCATCCAGTTTGGAGAGAATGAGGCCGTTGAGTGCCAACTTGGAGTATGACTTGAATATGGCGCCAAGATCCTCTTTCTTGGTGGTGGCACTTAAGACCAGATGCGGCTTGATCCGGCAACTACAGGCAAACCAGTTGTTAAGTTCAGCGATATGCCGTTTATCATAGGGGCTTTTGCCAGCCGTATCTATGATTATAACATCTTTATTTTGATGCCTGGCCAATGCCTGGCGCATATCGTTTTTCCTGAGAACGATCTCGCAGGGCAGCCGCATGATATTAGCGTAGGTACGGATCTGGTCTGTGGCACCGATTCTGTAACAGTCCATGGAAACAAGAGCTACTCGTTTATTTTGCCGTAGGCTTTGCCAGGCGGCCAGTTTGGCGGCGGTAGTTGTTTTTCCCACACCGGTGGGGCCAACCAGAGCAATAATCTCCTGACATGGGCCGCTGTTTTGATTATCAGGCGGTAATTTAATTTTGTCGATTAATTGATTACGCCATTTTTTAACTTCCATCGAGCTTGGGGTTCGTTGGGGCCTGGGCGGGGTAAATGGCCGGGCTGCTGGTCGGCCGTTATCGTTGTTTTCCGCTGGCGGCCTGAATATATTGGCAAAACGTAAACGCAGGTCGTGAGCCTCAGAGTGTATCTCTCCCGCCGGCGGTTTTGCCGGGGTTTTGGATGGACTTGACGGGGGGGCTACCGGGTGCCGGACGGCATTATAGCTGTAAGTCCTGTCAGCCGGGATCCCCCGCTTGTCGTTGGCCGTCTCCAGAAGATTATCAAGGTCATAATCCATGGCCGCTACTACCTCAATGCGACGTTCAGCACCAGCCTTGCCAATGGTCTTGCTGGCCAGGATTATGGCGTCTTCTCCCAGCTCCTGCTTAACAAGAGCCAGGGCGCTTTTAGTATCTTTTGCCTGAAATCGCTTAATCCGCATAAAATTAAGTAAACAATAGTTGATTAATGATGGCTATTCACAGGAGTGCCTCTACGGCTTGGCCCCTGATGCCTGCTACACCTGTACCTCAATCGTGCCCAGTGCCTGGATCTGAATCTGATTTGGTAATTCGTTATTCGACAATACTGTAATCTGAGGCATAAAGCGTTCCAACAAGTGACGCAAATGCCGTCTTATAACTGGAGCGCAAAGAATGATCGGCTGATAGCCCTCCGCAGTTATTCGTTCAACAATCTTTTGGGTGGCTTCTATAATATGCTTGCCCAGGTCGGGTTCCAGATGCAGATAATTACCCTGTTCCGTTTTTTGAATGGATTCCCGGATAATATCTTCCACGGGTGCCGCCAGGGTTAGCACCGAGAGCTTATTGTCTTCCTCAACCAAAGAGGCGATAATGGCTCGGGATAATTTCTGCCGGACATATTCCGTCAGGATGGCGGTATCCTTGGTTAGGGGTGAGTAGTCAGCCAATGTTTCACAAATTGTCCGTAAATCGCGAATGGAGACCCGCTCTCGCAACAGCCCCTGCAAGACCTTTTGTAAACCACCCAGCGAGAGATTATCAGGAATGAGTTCCTCAATTACCTTGGGATGGGTCTTGGCCAGATTATCCAGCAACTTCTGGGCGTCCTGCCGGCCCAGCAATTCATCGGCATAGGTTCGGAGAATCTCGGTGATATGAGTGGCGATAACGGTGGATGGGTCAACTACCGTATAGCCCGCCAATTGGGCTTCATCTTTTTTGTCGGCGTGAATCCAGATGGCCGGAAGATTAAAGGCCGGCTCGGTGGTTGGGATACCCTCAATTTCCCGCTTGGCGGTGCCGGAGTCCATGGCCAGTTGATAGCCCATCATTAATTCCCCTCGGGCAATTTCAACGCCCTTCAAGAGAAGCAAATACTCATCGGGCTTTATTTGCAGATTGTCCCGTACATGCAGGGGTGGGACAATCAGCCCCATATCCAGGGCAAATTGGCGTCTGATACCGCGTATTCTCTCCAGTAGATCGCCTTCCTGCTTCTCATCCACCAGAGGGATAAGGCCATATCCCACCTCCAACTGCAGGGTGTCCAGAGGAAGTAATGCCTCTACCGTCTCCGGTGAACCAGCCGGAGGTTCATCGGTGCCTTTCTGAGCCTCGGCTTCTTCTGCCTCCCGCACAAGGTTTTGCTTGGCGGCGAAATATGATACCGTACCCAGCAGAACCCCTAAAAGGAGAAAAGGGATATGTGGCAGACCGGGTACCAATCCCATGATCACAACGATTCCGGCTGAAACTGCCAGAGCTTGGGGCTGCATACCGAACTGCTTGGCAAATTCGGCACCCATACTTAAATTTGAGGCCGCCCGGCTGACAATTATACCGGCGGCGGTTGAAATCAGCAAAGAGGGAACCTGGGCCACCAGACCATCACCGATGGTCAGCAGTGTATAGGTTTGCAGGGCCTGAAAAATGTCCATTTTATTGCCAATCACCCCGATAAAAAGGCCGCCAATGATATTGATCAGCATGATGATGATACTGGCAATGGCCTCACCACGGACAAATTTGGCGGCACCGTCCATGGCTCCGTAGAATTCCGCTTCCTGGGAGATATCGGCCCGTCGTTGTTTGGCTCCGTCCTCATCAATTAAACCGGCATTCAGGTCGGCGTCAATAGCCATTTGTTTGCCGGGCATGGCATCCAGGGTGAAACGGGCGGCAACTTCGGCGATACGCCCGGAACCCTTGGTTATGACGATGAAATTAATTAGTACCATAATCAGAAAGATGACCAGGCCTACCGTGTAATTACCACCCACCACAAAATGGCCGAAAGACTGAATTACCTGGCCCACAGCCCCTGGGCCTTCATGACCGTGGAGCAGGATCAGCCGGGTTGAGGCGATATTCAATGACAACCGGTACAGGGTGGTAAGCAACAGAATGGACGGGAAGGATGAAAAATGCAGAGGATTGGTATTGTACATCGCCATCATCAGCACCACCAGCCCCATGGTCAAACTTATCGACAACAGGAGGTCAAGAACCGGGGTGGGCAGCGGCATGATCATGATGCTCAGAAGGGCAATTACCCCTACGGCAACGATCAGACTCGGGGTGTCGATGTTAAGCCCCTTGAGTCCGCTTATTTGTTGAGTCTCTTCAGTCATAGCGGGTTCAGGCAGTCTTGCGTTTTACGCCATAGACGTAGGCCAGTATTTCGGCCACGGTCTGAAAAAGATTTTCGGGAATTGGCTGTCCCGTTTTTGCCGTTTTATACAAGGCGCGGGCCAGGGGTTTATCCTCGAGAATTGGTACCTGATGTTCTGCGGCGACCTCTTTTATCCGGTGCGCTATAGCTCCGGCCCCCATGGCAACCACCAACGGAGCGGCCATTTGGCTGGCATCGTACTTCAGGGCCACGGCCAGCCGGGTGGGGTTGGTAATAACGACATCGGCCTTGGGCACCTCGTCCATCATTCTGCTTCTGGCCATTTGCAGCTGTAGTGAGCGGATACGACCCTTGACCTGCGGATCACCTTCGGTCATCTTGGCCTCTTCTTTGACCTCCTGTTTGGTCATCTTCATTTTTTTCATAAATTGCCAACGCTGAAAGGCATAGTCAGCGGCGGCCAGGATGGCGATAGTTATAGCGCATTTCAAAAAAATCCAAAAGGCTGTTCTGCCGGCGAAGATCATAATCTGATACGGTGTTTGATCCATCAACGGCATAAACTGAGGCAGAACCTTACGAACTTCGTCATAGGCCACATAACCGATTAGGCCGATTTTCAATAATGATTTTAGCAACTCGGCGAGGGCCTGCATGGAAAATTTCTGAGCAAGACCCTGAATCGGGTCAATCTTCTGGATATCCGGGGTGATCTTTTCGGCGGTAAAAAGTACACCTATCTGGGCGTAATTGGCCGCCAGACCGGCCACCATAACCGCCAGCATAAGCGGCCCCAGAAGGATGGCGCTGTAAATCATACTGTTTTTAAACAAGCTGATCGTAGTATCAGGGCTGACCACAAGTTGGCTTGAACGGGCCAGATAATGGCGGGTCATCTCCTCAAAGGTGGCGATCATATAGCTGCTCAGGAGGTACATGGTCATAAGGCCGAGCAGCAGGACAGCTGCCGAGGGTATTTCCATGCTCTTGGCGATATCACCTTTTTCTCTTGCCTCTTTCAGGCGCTGGCTTGTGGGTTTTTCGGTCTTTTCCTGGCCGCTTGACTTGTCCGCCATTTTATCCTCCCATGCCCATGCTGAGTCTGGTTAATGCCGTCCCCATGGTTGCAAAATTACTCAGCAACAGAGGTAATAGATAACTCATTGACAGGGCGACGAAGATGAAGCCAATGGCGATATTCATGGGCATACCTACAATCATAATTGGTACCTGCGGTACAGTTTTGGCGATGATGCCCATGGCAACATTGGCGAGGAACAGGGCGACCCCGGCGGGGGCCATGATCTGAATACTCAAAACAAACATGTGGGAGGCACCCCGCATCATGCCGCGAAAGGTGGCTCCCGTAATATGAATGGTGCCCGGTGGCAGCCAGACAAAGCTCTCTACCATGGTTCTGATAAAGATATGGTGACCATCAATAGCCAGAAATACCAGAATGGCAACGATACTCCAAAGGTTGCCAATCAGGGAGACTTGGGTGCCAAATTGCGGACTCATCGCCCCGGCCATACCCATACCCATGGAAATACTTACTACTTGACCGGCAATTTCAAGAGAGGCCAGCACCATGCGGGCGAAGAGGGCCAATATTGCCCCTACGGTTATTTCTGAGCCGACGAAAATAACCAGGCCCACAGCACTTTGGGGCAGCTGACTTGCCGAAATATGGAGTACCGGCAATAGAACCAAGGAGGTGGTCAGAGTGGCGAGAACTTTGACTTGGGTCGGTACGCTTGACGAACCGATAATGGGCATCAAAAAAATCAGCGGCCCCACTCTGGCCATAATAACCATCAGACTGAATACCTGGCTCAAAGTCCAGTTTAGGATGACTGTATCTGGCATTTGCAATTGCCTCTAGTGTACCAGATATGGTAGTTGCGTAAAAAGATCACGGGCATAATCGGTTAATTTTATCATCATCCAGGAATCAAAAAATAATATGGCGAGCATCACCGCCACAATTTTAGGTACAAAGGTCAGGGTCATCTCTTGAATTTGGGTTGTGGCCTGGAAAATGGCGATAGCCAGGCCCACCACCAGCCCCACCAGTAGTAACGGCGCTGCCAATAAGAGCGAGATATAAACTGCGTTTTGGCCAAGGGTTATTGCCTGCATGGCGGTCATAGTCAGACTCCGAAACTTTTAATTAGTGAGCCAACAATTAATTGCCAGCCATCGACAAGGACAAAAAGCAAAAGTTTAAACGGCAGAGATATCATAACTGGAGGCAGCATCATCATGCCCATGGATAGCAGAATACTTGAGACTACCATGTCTATTACCAGGAACGGTAAAAACAGAATGAAACCGATCTCAAAGGCGGTCTTTAGCTCACTTATCATAAAGGCTGGAATCAACACCGTGGTGGGGACATCGGCCATATTGCGCGGTTTTTTGAGCTTGGCAATGGACATGAAGAGGGCCAGATCTTTTTGCCGGGTCTGTCTAAACATGAAACTCCGCAAGGGTTTTAGGCCGGCCGTCATGGCCTGTTCGGCCGATATTTTCTCGGCAATATAGGGCTTAACCGCGTTGGTGTTTATCTTGTTGAATACCGGGGTCATGATAAACAGGGTGAGAAAGAGCGATAATCCTACCAGAACCTGATTGGGAGGTGTTGTCTGGGTGCCCAGGGCCTTCTTCAAAAACGAGAATGCCACAATCAGACGGGTAAAACAGGTCATCATCAGCAGGATGGCCGGGGCTATAGACAATATGGTAAAGACTAGGAGAATTTCAATGAGGGTGGATATCTGTTTGGGGTTGCTGGTTTTCCCAAGGCTGATCTGCATGGTCGGTAATTGCAAGGCTGAGGCATTGCCCGGCAGCAACAGAGCGGTAACGATTAGGGTCGCCGCAACGCTATAGGCGAATAAACGGCGTCTTTGGGGCAGTGGGCGGTTCATTCTGCCGGCTCCTGGTGAGTACTTTTTTGCTTGAGATACGAGACGGCCTTTTGCAGAAAGCCCCCGAATGATTCCGGGGCAGATTCCGGGGCC
>VAPF01043705.1_pt1 | contig 11991 bp, 13 predicted proteins | sample 3393931 | NCBI WGS metagenome assembly VAPF01 (sample SAMN08290437, study PRJNA428436) | hydrothermal vent metagenome | isolation source: Deep-sea hydrothermal vent chimney | place: Atlantic Ocean: South-mid Altantic Ridge | depth 2773 m m | reverse complement strand
CCTTCGAGCGCAATGTGTCCACATCTAATGGTACAGAGCCCAGTGATAACTGGCCTACGCTGTTACCGTTATTAATAAGGCCTAAACCATTAAACACACCATCGGCCGCAATATCCTGGCACAACACCTGTGTTGCATAGATACTGGAGTTTTGGTTAAAACGATGAGGCGTCACGCCATTGGTTTCAGATACTTCTGCGGTAAACGATGAGATTGCGGCCAAAACAGCGCCATATCGCAGGTTATCAGTTACTTCAAAGTTCGCGTTGTTTGGATCAGTAATATTGAGAGGTTTCGTCCCCAGAATGTCAACACCGGCTAAACCAGAAAAGGCACTGGTTGATTCAGTAATCGCATTATTGACATTCACGCCTGAACGGATTTTATAATCTGCAAGGCAGGAGGCAAGGTGGGTAAAGGGTGTGACCTGAAGGGTAATCGCACTGCCCTGCTCATAAAACATATAAGCACGCAGTACCTGCCCAGGTAACAAGTCGACTGATACACCAGAGGCTTCTTCAGTATAGCGACCACCACTCACCTCAATGACAACCGGTCTGTCCTGACTGGTAAAACCCGCTATCTCAAAATCCCCGTTTCCATCCGTTACCGTTTCAGCAATTAACTCGCCCTTCTTGCCATCATCAAATTTAAAGACACGTAACGTGCCATTGGTGATTACCGCATCCGTTACCGTACCGCCCAATGTCGCACTGGGCGCTGCAGCAGGTACGCCACCGCCACTATTACCACAAGCTGATAACAAACCAATAACTGAGATAACACAGACTATCCTTATTATATCTTTCACAACTAATCCTTTTTTATTATTTTAAAATTTAATGTAAAGCCCGGCTTCAACCTTTGCTAATACATCGTTGGTTGGAACTGAAACACGAAATGAGAAACCCGTATCGTAATCTTTAAACCAGTCTGTTTCCGTGGTGAAATTCAGATCCACAGCAATGCCTGTCTTAGACGTATCGTCAAAACGTTGCGCTAAGAACCCCTGATTATCTGTGATGAAACGATCTTTAAACTCGAGAGCGGCAACCGATAAACCAATGCCAAGCCAAGGTTTAAAATGACGGGATAATCGAAATTTTGATTGATAGAGAACAGCGACTTCAAAGCCAGAAACTGATTGACCGACTTCAGTCTCAGAACCGTCGAAATCCAGAGAGTGATATTGCCCCTGTATCCAAAAACGACTGCTGCGCCCTGAATTAATAATGAGTAATCCACTAAGAAGATTGACCGTAGGGTAAACCTCTGTGTCTAAATCAAGTAATGATCTATATAACCCGACAACAGGCAATAAACCATATTCGAAGGTATCTGCGTGTGTAAGTGAAGCAAAGGTGATGAGAAAAAAACCGATGAATCCTTTAATAACTCTGTCCATTTTCCTGAAAATATAACGATGTTAGCTGTATATTTATAACACTTAAAAATGATCTATTCAGATCCGTGCTATATCCTGTGTTTGTACGCGAATATTACCACCAATAAACAATCATTCCTATCAATAATGTGAAATTATAAAGAATCTAATATGCTTTTATAGCAGCATTTTTATTAACCTCGATGACTCGCTAAATATAACAAACACATAAAAATATTAACCGGCTGATTGCTGATTAATACTCCGACTAATTGCGGGTTAATCTAGTCTTAAAAGAACAAACAACACTAAAACGTTTCCTCAACTCGGAGCAGAATGGATTGTGGTGCAACAAAAATAGTAATCTGCTGCTGCGTTTCAAGTTTGGAAGCATTACTCTGATCATTAATAATCGACTGTCCGCCTTTACTCAAAGCATTACCAACAACACTGCCACCGCCAACTTCACTTAATACGCCAGTACCCAGCGCCGCTAGACTCGAAGTCGCGCCTCGCTCTGCAATCTTACTGTCATCTGCATCGATGATGCCAACTAAACCAGAAACCTTAAACGTATCATAGATGCGCGCTTTTAAAACAAACTCACGCCCAGAGGGGGTAATGGCATACGTCGTCAACATATCAAGTCGCTGCGTAGCGGTGTTTAGCCCTTTATTTGCAAAGAGCTGTGTATCAAGGGGTAGCGTATGTTTTGTGCCGTATATTTCCTGTGACAGGTAAAGCTCCACGTCGCCAGGCTCCGCATTATTTATATCACGACGAAGTTCCGCTTTAATCCAGGTGCCGCGCCGGATACCGAAATATTTTTTATTATCCGGTTCGACCGCATCACTATAAGTCACATATTTATTTGGTACTTTTGCCGTCGTAAACTCAGGCGTGTTTTGTGGCGGTGATTGATAAGAATAACGCTCTACCTGACGCTGGGCATTGCGTTGATTCTGCGGGTGCTCTTGTCGTGGACGATCCCGTTGTTGTTTATTCGAATATTTTGTTGATTGTTGTATTGGTTTTGTTTTTCCATCAACAAGCGTGTTTTCTTTTTCCGGTTGGTTGCGATCCGTATTAAAGATTGCGCTTGGTTGCTCTACAGCATCAATGCGTAATTTATAATGTAAATCATCCAGGTTGAGTTGCTGATCAACTTTTCTTTTATCCGCCGCGCCCTTCTCTGACAATCGCGCCAGTTCTTCCGGCGTAATCGCCAATAAACTGGTCGAAATTAAAACCAGTGCAGCCATCATTAAAAATCTAACCATTACCAAACAGCCTGGATACTTCCGCCATCGGTTAATACTTCAAGCATTAACCGCTTGTTATCATCGATGGTGTTTTTATCAACAACCAACACACCCGTTGCCAAACCACGCGGTTCAACACGTTTCGGAATTTGCTTTGCTGTATCCAACGGTATCTTTTTACCGCTGTTCTCATCAATTAAAAACAGCTTTGCATCCACAATAGCCACGTGATTTGTAGAACTGTCATTTTCAATATCAAACTTATAAATTAAATACTCAGGATAGTCGAGAACCATATCAACAAATAAGACGGTTTCATCGCCATTTTTTAACTCAAGTACGGCTTCTTCTTTTATTCTTGTCTCTATTGGATCGGTTAGTGCCAACATGCCCACCTTGGCAAGTGCTCGCTGCTCCGTCATTACATCAAGACGATCAAATTTATCTTTATAGGATTGCTCCAGAGCTTTCGAGCGTTGCGAGATAGCGTGTTGAATTAAATCTTCTCGCGCTTTTACGCCCATGAGAAAACGCACATCAGATACATGGTCAGCACGTTTTTTGGTGGAGTGCATTTCCACACTTATCTGATAACCCGCTACTGTGATAAACATATTGCCAATATCAAGCGCCGTTGACACATGCTCTGGCGGCACAGTGATAACAAAAAAGTTGCGCCCCTTCTGACGTTTGAGCGGAATAAAGACACCACTGTTTGTATTATCATTGGTATAGGGCACGTAGTTATCATCGTTATCCAGTAAAAAAGGAAAAGTAAAACGTGTGCCCATGCCGGGGTAAAAATTAAGTACCAATGTGGTGAGTTGTTTTAGCTCAACATCCATATGAACAGGCTTTGCTGTACTGGCCATTGATACGGTGAGTATCGAGCAAAATAAAACCAGTAAATAATAGCGGCGCATTATCTAATCTCCTTTTCCTGTATACCGATGATCTGTAAGCCATGCGTTGAAAGCGTGGTTCTCGGCACCAGTTTCATGAACACGGTTAAATCAAAAGGCGTTGGGCGCTCCTCGCCATTGATATGGCGCACGACAATATCACCACGTAAATGCACGACCGTCTCTAACCCTTCACGCCGGATGATTTCAGGGGCGGATTTTCCTCGGGCGTATTTAACGCGCGACTGGGTTTCAGCTTCGCGTATCGCGGTTAAGTAACCCGTACGACGCACATCATCCAGTGTCTTCTTGGCAAACACCGGCGACATCATATTGACCGAGGCGGCGTAGTCATCAAAAATCGTCGAACTATTTACATTCACATAATTGCGCACAAAGTAAATCGCACCAGCCAGAATCTCTTCGTTAGTTCGTTGTGAGGCGTCCATAAACTCAAACGTACCAAGTACCCGCCCTGCTTCATCAACCGCAATCACCGGCTCAGGAATAATCTGATCGATAGCGACCACGACGATATTCATCAATAAAAGAAAGCCAAACAAAAACCAGCCCAACAGGGAAAAGCGTTGCAGCCTTAACACCATGGAACCTTGTATGCCATGACGGGCAATTAATTCATTTCGGTTGTTTTTGCTCATGATGATGTCTTATTCGCATTTTGATTAATGATAGCGCCGCGTCTTGCTTGTCGTTCAGAAGGATCCGTCGTTGTCTTAGAACTTGATGATGTTGCTGTTGATGCAGAGGTGCTTTTTAGTTCTGAAAACTCACTATTAACTTTGGTAGAAGGTTGATGCCGAAAAGCCTCTTTAATATAGCTCGCCTCCGCACCAACACGACTGGCAATACCACGACCAACAGCTTTACTCGCCCTACCTACCCCGTCAGCAACCGGCCCAGCCGCTTTTGTATTAACCGCATTCATCGCCGCCACATTAGCCATGGCACCCGCAATAAATGGCACCACAAAATCTTTACCAGCGGGCACATTAGAGACCAGTGCATTGGCGACAAAAGGGGCTACCACGGCAATCATAAAAAGAATAATATTTAACGTGGTGTACATCATCATGACCGCACCCTGATCGAGATCCGTATTCCCTGAAGCGGAGCCTGTCATCGTCTGCCCCATATCAGCAAAGATATTGCTGATTAACCCCATGGTTAGCGATTCAACCACAGGCCATACCAAAATGAATGCGCTAAACATTGCCCAACCTTTGAGCAAACGAAAGTTTCGGGTAATGGACATCGGAATCGCAATTAATCCCCAGCAAAAACACAAGCCATAACCCAGTGCCTGCGCGAGATGTAAAAAGGCGATCAGAGTTGTCACCGCAATCAATGAAGAGTAATAAACAATCGTGCCCGCAAAACTCCAGACACTACCGGCAAGAAAAGACAACGTTCCCGTATCTTCCGTTTTCGCCTCTAACTGCTCAATGGTATCGGCTAGCTGATTAGTGATGGATCCCACTGAACCAATCTTTTCAAAATAACCGTAGGTGGCGGAGAAGAATTCATTCACCATATTGCCTGCAGCGAAATAGACCGTAATGGCCGCGCCCAGTATCGCCATGTCACGAAGCGCATTCACCCAACGGCCTGATGCGTTCGTCATATCGAGCGACTCTTCCAGACTGCGCGTGGCAATGGCAATGATGAGCAATACCGGCGTTAGATAAGTAAAAATCCCCCGTGCAATGACTTCCACCCCATCATAAATGGAGGTCGGCACAATGAGGCGACCAATCCAGGTAATGATTAGATCACCGTATTCCATTATTGATTTCCGCCAGCTAAGGCACGATAAACATGTTTGGAGTCATAAAAGCGCTGACGGTCATGCTGGGCGACCTGCTCTTTTTCAACCTGCTCCTGCTGTCTGCGTAAATCTTCGGCTGCGAGTAAGGCTGACATCGAGGCGGTGGATTGCGCGGTGATCTGACCGCTTTGGCGCACCGGAATATCCTGCGTTGCCGATTCAATATTCTCTGCCGCTGCCTCCTGAAAATCAAACATGGCCTGCATATTTTCTAAGCGACCAAACTGATAATCATAAAAACGCCCGGTATTGCGCCCGGTGCTTTCCATCTTATTTAAATCATTTAACAGACCCTGAATCTTCCAGCGCCCTTCACTGCCCTGCGATGAATTAAAACCAAACATCTTGTTGGCCGTCGCCTTTAAATCAAAGTTAATGATCGCGTCATAGGCCTGCTCCGCTTCATAAATCGTTTTATTAATTTCAGCAGCGGTTTTTAGCTGGTCTTTTGCATTGTTGTATAGCTCAACCGTTTGGTCATACACCGCAATGACTTGTGCTTCGAGTTTTGGATCCCAGACAATATCACCGGGTAACGCATAAGCTTCTTGCATAAAAAGAAGATTGATCAGTAGGATGGTTTTAAGCAGACGCACTGCGTATCTCCCTGAACAACTTTAATCGCTCAAATGGGTCTTTCGTTTGCTGGGCTACCTGATCTTTAATTTCAAGATCGGTGGGTTTACAACCAGTATCGGTGCCAGAGAGATCCAGCAAGATCTGCGGAAACGTTAAGAACATATCAAAACAGTCATCACCAACAAGGCGCAAGCCAGGGCGATAGTCTTTACCCATCGGATTTTTATAAGCCTGCCACTTTTGCAGTGCGCCCGGCGCTAAAGATATACGCTGTGCAATCTCAACATGTTCATCCGGGCGATACAGCAAGGACTTAAACTGCATCGAGTTCAACACTTCATTTTCAATCGTATCAAGCTCTTTAATGCCTTGCGTGACGATATCCACAAAGGCGGCGTCTTTACGCCCCATACGCGCAAGCTCTGAGATCAGCGTGCCGATAACATCCGGAAAGGCCGCCACCAGCTTGTGCATTTCATTTAATAAGATACCGGTGGTGCGACCACGAGCAAAAGCCAGGTTATTAAAACGCAGTGAGATGAACACTAAATAGAACTTGAGCAGGTCGGGTGAGGCTTTATCGACTTCTTTTAAATCCACACCTGAGATACCGTCGGATAAATATAAATTATCCGGTCGTGTAAATATGCGCCCTTCTGACGTATCTAAAAAGCTGTGCAGATTTGCGGCCATGATCTTCGCGGCCTGATTTACCTCTTTTTTATCGAAATCCAGCTCTTCCAATGAGACCAGATAATCGGCCAGGTTCGGCGCTTTGGCATCATTTGGTACGGCGTAAAGTAACTGCATCGCGCTTTGCGCCGCGCTGCGCTCATGGGCATTTAAGCGCACGTTTCCATCGGTTAACAAGAACGCCAGCGACTGCACGGTTTGTGCAACGAGTATCGCATCCAGCGGATAGTCTTCATCCTCACTTGCCATAGCGTACTCTGGCAATGGATTAATGACGGTCTCACGTGGATCAATCTTTGTATAAGTACCACCCAAGGCTTCAACCACCCATTGGTAACTGCCACCGATTTCAGCGGCATACCAGTCCACACCAAAGCCATAGGTTTCCACCATCGTCAGGATTTTTTCAACGTCTTTACCGGATCCAGTCTTCGCCGTAGTCAATCCATGGAGTAAGGATTGGTTGGTGTAGTTAATACCAACCAGCTGGCCGTTATTGGCAAGACGCAGGGATTCAGGATTCTCTGTATCGCCTTTTGCATACACCTGGACTGGCGACATGTAGGCACACTGAATGTGATGATCAGGGCGGAGCATAGGGGATAAGTACCCCTGCCCTGGTTGTGCCACCCGAAAGTACGGCAGCTGCATATAATCATTGGCTCTGACCTGCCCGTCTTTATTAATCAACGCACTCAGGCTTTTTGACAGTGCATCAACTTCCTCTTGCTCACCGTGTAGGTGAACAATGTAAGCGTTTTTAATAATGCGTAAATTATTATCCGCAACGAAAGAACGAAATTCATTCATGTCCTGCATCTGGCGACGCTGCATGTCTGCACCTTTTTTACTGGCCGTGCCTTCTGCAAAGTTCGAACTGCGCTCACTGTCACTCATGGCTTTGAGCGTATCGACCGGCTGCAGGATCTGAACGATGTGCGCCGCGACATTCACCTGGGCTAATTGTTCTATCCATCCGGCATAGGCATCCGGGTATAAATAAATGAACAACACTTTTGTGCAGATGTTTTGATTGATCAAACAATCATTTTTAACCTCTGGCACATAGCTCACGATCTGTTCATTAAGCGGAATCTGTGGGTTATTACTTGATGGCGATAATTGTCTAAAATCTTGCGTTCGATCAAAACTTTGCACAATGCGGCGGCGATACTCAGAAAAAGGCAGCAGCTTCGCCCCACCTAAATAATTTAATATCTCGCTTGCGTGATTAATGAGTTTATCGGCGAGTAACGACTGGTCTTTTAATTGTTTCTTTAGCCGAAGCGCCGGTAAAAAGGTTTTACTCGGGATGGCGGTTATAATCAAGCAGACCGTATTGGTCATGCCGTAAAGCGATAAATGCTGTGCATGCTCATCACGGATAAAGTTGATGAAGTCGCCACTTCGCTCAACCGATTTATTTAACTCAAGGTAACGCTGTGCAACGCTGTCATCCCATTCACGCCAGAGATGTTGTTCATACACATAATTACTATCTAATTGTTCAAAGAATGTAATCAACGACTCATAATGTGCGTGCTTTTCATCATCCGTCATGATCTCTGTATCAATGCCCTGCCACGAGATCATGACAGACACCGCGCCATCACTGTGCGCGATGCAGTAATCCCCTAATGGGTGCGACCAGGTGTAGTAATCTGAATAATGCTTTTCAACCAGCGGAATCATAATCGCACCTGATGCTCCGCCGTGGTTAATCGTTTATAACGTTTGGATTCAATAATCACTTTCGCAAAATTAATATTCTCACCGTAATAAAGTACATAAAGTACGGCGCCGACTGAGAACACAAACAGCAGCAACACCAACCCCTTAATCGGCCATGGCAGCATTAAAGCAAACACGCCACTGATAAGCATACCCACTAAGCCAATGACCATAGGTACCTGCATCCCGGCAACACGCTTAATATCAAAACGCCGGTTAAACGCTTTCATTAACCAACCAAACCCGCAATGCCATAAACTGCGCCGGCAATAAAAATACCCACCAGGCCACCGGTTAAAAACTGTTTCCCTTTATCGGCATTACCACTACTAAAATATATAGCTGAACCCGCAATGGCCACCACGCCCACGATGCCAGCGAGCAGTGTGACGGTATCAGTAATGAGCACCCCTTTTTCTTCCAGTTGCGAACTCACATCCCCGCTTTGCGCATAAGAGGGCAATGCGGCAATAGCAAATTTGCTAAAGAGAAACAGTGGAAAGGTTAACAAGGTATTTTTTATCATTTTCATAACAACTCCGATGGTTTAATTTTTTAAAGTGAATAATTCATATTTAACGCTGACCAACTAACGAACACCCTGTCTTTTAATGTTTAGCTCCGTGCGCATCGTCCAGGCAGAGAACGTGATAATCAATTGACCAACAAAAAACAATGGCAGCAGTAAGAGCGCATTGATGTTCAATGCAATTAAAAAAGCCAGCGACCATTCCTGCAGCACACTTGCCTGTGCAAACCAATGAATGATTTGTGCTGTTTGTTGATCAGGCAGTAAGGGCACTAAACCATGATTGAGTAACCACTGCCTGACCAAGCCACCGCCTAACAGCTGTTGGCGCACTTCAAACATCGGCAGCGAGATCAACAGCGAAAACAAGAACACAGGCAGTGCCAATAACGGCCACAGACGAAACCAGGTCAACATGCCGCACTTCCCCAACCTGGATTATCGATGAGTGACTCAGGCTTACAATCTTCCGCCTCGATCTCTTTCTCCTGCGCCGCGAGCTTACGAATCGCATCAAGCTTGTGCGGGTTCAAATAACGCTCCCAAAAACGCAAGCCCACACTTAAATCATCGATGTGTTCATACTCCGGCAATGCAATAGACTCCCAGTCACCAAAGTCCGGTAAGGGGAAGTTCATCAACCAGAAAGGATTACGGGCGATAAGCCCTTGTGTTACCTGTGTTGAGATATACGCCTGACCGGTGGCTAATTCCCGTAGGTCTCGACCAGAAACACGTTCATGTTCGCGCACACTGACGCTGTTACCCGAACGATTGGTATCTTTTGAAGCGGATACTTCGGCTATCTCATAACAATCAAGAATACGTTTGGCATAATCAATCGTCGATTCACCCTGGACGCGCAGGAAGATTTTAGTGGCGGCCAGATCATCCATCTGTTCTAAAAAGATCGGCGAGACTTCTTTGATCTGTGCCACGCTCTGAAAGCTAAAGGCCGCAGGCATCGCCGCGCTGCGAGCACGTGCCATAAAGGGCGAGAAGCCTTCATGCACAAAGCGTCCCCAGTCATCAAAGAGTAAGGGATAATAATTAGCACTGCTTCCGCCGGCAAGCTGACGCGCCCGTGCTTCAACCGCAAACATTTCAGAAATGGCAATGCCAACCGCCACAGAGTATTTTGTATACGGCAGATGGAAATAAACGGACTGGTTATTCTCTATTAAGGTATGAATATCAATGTCCGGCTGATAATCATTTAGCCGATCGGTATGTTCCCCCGAGACATAGATAAACAACCGATTAAGCAAGCCCGCGACATTCTTGATACGTTCATCCTGACTCACATCAAACCAGGCTTTGGCCAGAGACAATTGTTCTGCCGTGACATTACCCGACTCGCGCGCCCGGCGAATGAGTTCAAACCCCGCATCTTCGACCGTTAATACGACATATAAATCACGCAAGTTAGCCGCCTGGTCTAACCCTAACAACACCGGGATGACGCGGTTTAAGGCAGTGTATTGTTCATCAGAATAATAAGATGTAGAAGCACTGTTACCAATCAAGACCGCACTTAAGCGGTCCACCACGGCAGCGGCATCCCCTGCCATTAAGTTAATACTGGCAGAGTGTTCAAGCTCGGTTGAAAATAAAAAATCGGGCTGTCCGACACAGCCGATGTATTTACGAATAATATCGAGATCACCTTTACCGTCAAAAAACGCCATGCCTTTGCCCAGCGTTTTTCTAACGAACTCAACATATCCTAAGCTGAAGGATTCACTCTTACCTGCACCCGGTTGACCAAAACACAGGATGCCCTGCATCATGGTTTTGATCGATAAACTGCACGGCTCTTTTACTGGCCTGTCTGGGTTCGTAATCTCATGGCATTCGCCCAGTGACTAGTCATCATCCCCTACTGATTGAATCGCCTGTTTACGTGACATAGCAACAACGCCAATGCCTGTCAAAGAGGCTGCTAATAAAAAAGCAAAGAGCCTTGTCCAGGTCACCATTAAAACTACTGCATCAATAGCAACAACACTAAAGAGAATGATGAAGATGATTCTCAAAACAAATCCCACAAAGGCGCAATCGTAATAATGTCTATTTCAGGTAAGCGGTAATCCCCGGTTCGCTCTTTTTTATTGTAATTGGTTATCCATTGTTGATGGCGTTTTGCCTGTTCGCTATCCGTTGTCGCGATAACAAAGTTATTCGCCAGATCACACCAACGCTGGCCATTATGAACCGGGTAATGGTTTGTATCGGGGGCATGTTGGCGCGTCCAGCTGCGCAAGATTCGCTCAGACGTCATTTGATAATCATCAAGTAAGACTAAATGCGCACGACCACTATTATCAATCGCCCCATGCTCACCCAGTGCCGGGCGCAAGCCATGCGCTAAAATTTGTGTTTTAGGCGTCCACTGAAAACCGGCATATTTATCCGACAGGATAAGCGCCGCTTCATTTCGGTGACAGGCGTGTTGTTGTACAGCAGCACTTGGACTTCGTTTTCCCGATGACAATACCTTGCCCATCATGCGAGCGCCTTTAAAACTAAGGCGTAATACAGCCGGGCGAAAGCCCTCTTCTGTAACAATCATATTTTGAGATTGCAGTTGCTTCGTCGCTTTTGAAATCGCCGGCATCTGCACATTACAAAAAGCCGCTAATTGCGCAGGGGTGGCAAAGTCATTCATGGATAACTGCGCCATGATGCTGTCTCGGGTGGACATTCAATCCCGATCCTCTAAGGCTGCATGAAAGACAGTAAGCAACCACTGCTCTTGTGTACAGTTCGCCTGCTTAGCAAAATGTTTAACTTTCTCTTTTGTAGCCTCACTCAAAGCCAAACGTGTTTGTTTGGTGGGACCATCATCCACATAATCAGCATTTTGTTCTGCGGCCTTATCAATAAGAGAAACAAGATAGTCTCGATACCCCATCCCCACAATGGCGGCCTTCGTTTCAAGCTGTGCTTTTAAGTTGACACTGACATCCACTTTCGTATTGATCTTATCCGTCATAACGATTCCAGCACCTCGTTAGTACGAGACGTTAAAATCGCATGTAACTGCTTTTTTGTCACATTGGCGG
>VAPF01073755.1_pt1 | contig 11993 bp, 11 predicted proteins | sample 3393931 | NCBI WGS metagenome assembly VAPF01 (sample SAMN08290437, study PRJNA428436) | hydrothermal vent metagenome | isolation source: Deep-sea hydrothermal vent chimney | place: Atlantic Ocean: South-mid Altantic Ridge | depth 2773 m m | reverse complement strand
TGAATCTTCGAGTTCAGTCCTTCGGCAACCGCGTTACTAATCCGATGTTGGAAATAGGTTAGCAAGTTGGGTAAGTGACTTTTAATCATTCTGGCTTTTGCTTTGATCGGCTCTAAGCGGCTTCTAATAGCCCATGAATACCACTTGTCAAAATGTCGCTCAGCACATCCTGATATAGGTATATGTCCAAAAGTGTCGAAAGAGCTTCTTAATGCGGTAGGTTCGGCAGGTCACGATGTCATCCTGCAGCCGCTGAACTCACGCTAATAATCCTACAAACCGCCGGGTAGAGGCGTCGTTAAACTGTAGTACACTGACCGGATGCTCCAGCCCGGCCGTTTCTCTGACCTGCAAGCTTTTTTTCGCCCCTTGGGCATACTCCGCGCATGAACCGCCAGGCGCTGCTCAAACGGCTGTTTGGTGTGCTGTCGGAGGATCAGCTGCTGCACCGCGTCGAGGATCTCAAGCCCTACGAGTGTGACGCCTTGTCGGCCTACCATTGCCTGCCGCTGGCGGTGGCCATTCCCGACGAAGAGGCCCAAGTGAAAGCCATCCTCGCCCTCTGTTATGCCGAGGGTGTGCCGGTCGTGGCGCGCGGCGCCGGCACCGGGCTGTCCGGCGGCTCGCTGCCGCACGAGGACGGTATCCTGCTCAGCCTGGCGCGCTTCAACCGCATCCTCTCCGTGGATCCCGAGAGCATGACCGCGGTGGTGCAGCCGGGGGTGCGCAACCTGGCCATCTCCGAGGCGGTGCAGGAGCACGGCCTGTACTACGCCCCCGATCCCTCCTCGCAAATCGCCTGCTCCATCGGCGGCAATGTGGCGGAGAACGCCGGCGGCGTGCATTGCCTGAAGTACGGCCTCACGGTGCACAACATCGTCAAGCTGAAGGTGCTGACCATCGAGGGCGAGGAGCTGACCATCGGTTGCGACGCGCTGGATTCCCCCGGCTACGACCTGCTGGCCCTGCTCACCGGCTCCGAGGGCATGCTGGCCATCATCACCGAGGTCACCGTGCGCCTGCTGCCCATCCCGGCGCTGGCGAAGGTGGCGCTGGCCTCCTTCGACGACATCGCGGTGGCCGGCGAGGCGGTCAGCCGGATCATCGCCCGCGGGGTGATCCCTGCGGGCCTGGAGCTGATGGATAACGCCGCCCTGTGCGCTGCCGACGACTTCGTGCAGGCCGGCTATCCGCGCGACGCCGAGGCCATCCTACTGTGCGAGGTGGACGGCTCGCTGGAGGAGGTGGAGGATCAGCTGGTGCTGGTGCTGGAGATCCTGCGTGAGGCCGGCGCCACAGACATCCGCGTGGCCCGCGACGAGGCCGAGCGGGCGCAGTTCTGGGCCGGGCGCAAGGCCGCCTTTCCCGCCGTCGGTCGCCTCTCGCCCGACTACTACTGCATGGACGGCACTATCCCCCGTCACCGCATCGCCGGGGTATTACGTTACATCCGTGACCTGTCGAAGGAATACGGCCTCGCCGTGGTCAACGTGTTCCATGCCGGTGACGGCAATCTGCATCCGCTGATCCTCTACGATGCCAATAACCCTGGCGAGCTGGAGCGCACCGAGGAGCTGGGCGGCAGGATTCTTGACTACTGCGTGGCGGTGGGCGGCGCCATCACTGGCGAGCACGGCGTGGGCATCGAGAAGATCAACCAGATGTGCCACCAGTTCGGCAGCGACGAGATCACCCAGTTTCACCGCATCAAGGCCGCCTTCGACGAGAAGGGCCTGCTCAATCCCGGCAAGAACATCCCCACCCTGCAACGCTGCGCCGAGTTCGGCGCCATGCACGTGCATCACGGCCAGCTGTCGCATCCCGAACTGGAGCGTTTCTGATGGATCGCGACCTGACCGATGACCTGCAGGCACGGGTGCGCGAGGCGCACGCGGCGCGCAGCCCGCTGTGCATCGTCGCCGGCGGCACGCGCGGCTTCTACGGGCGCCGCGTGGAGGGCGTGGAACTGGCCGTGGGCGGGCATCGCGGTATCATCGAATACCAGCCCAGCGAGCTGGTGGTGACGGTGCGCGCCGGCACCCCGCTGGCCGAGCTGGAGGAGGCGCTGCGTGAGCAGCACCAGATGCTGGCCTTCGAGCCGCCGCACCACGGCGAGGACAGCACCATCGGCGGAGCCATCGCCTGCGGCCTGTCCGGGCCGCGCCGGGCGGCTGCGGGCGCGGCGCGCGACTTCGTGCTTGGCGTCACGGTGATCAACGGCCTCGGCCAGCGCTGCCGCTTCGGCGGCCAGGTGATGAAAAACGTCGCCGGCTACGATGCCGCGCGCCTGATGGTGGGCGCGCAGGGCACCCTGGGGCTGCTGCTGGACGTGTCCCTCAAGGTGCTGCCTATGCCCAAGGCGGAGGAGACGCTGAAGCTAGCACTGGGGGCCACCGAGATGCCCGCCCGCGTGCTGCGCTGGGTGCGTCAGGGCCTGCCCATCACCGCCAGCTGCCACCTTGAGGGGACACTCTGCCTGCGCCTCGGCAGCACCCCCTCGGCGGTGCGCGCGGCGCGCGCGCGCATCGCCCGCGAACACACTTGCGAACAAACCTGCGGGGAGGTGACGGCGGACTTCTGGAGGCAGATCCGTGACCAGCGTCACCCCTTCTTTCGCGCCTCCGGGAACCTCTGGCGCCTGTCTCATCTGCCCACCACGCCTTTCTACAGCGGCGATCCCGAGGCGGCGCTGCTGGAGTGGAACGGCGCGCTGCGCTGGGTGCACGCCGAGGAGGACATGTACGCCGAGGCCGAGCGCCACGGCGGCCATGCCCAGCGTCATCCGCTGCACGCCCGTGAAGGGGCCGACGGTGACATCTTCCCGGCCCTGGCGCCGGGGCTGGCGAGGATCCAGCGGCGCCTGCGCGAGGCCTTCGACCCGCACGGTATTCTCAACCCGGGGCGCCTGTGTGTGCGCGACGCGGCGGCGCAGGCATGAAGACCCGTCTCGTCGAAGCCCTGCGCCGCAGCCCCGAGGGGGCCGAGGCGGAGAAGATCCTGCGTAGCTGCGTGCACTGCGGTTTCTGCAATGCCACCTGCCCCACCTACCAGCTGCTGGGCGATGAGCTGGACGGCCCGCGCGGGCGCATCTATCTCATCAAGCAGGTACTGGAGGGCAGCGAGCCCGGCCGCCAGACCCAGCTCCACCTGGATCGCTGCCTGAGCTGCCGCAACTGCGAGACCACCTGTCCCTCCGGGGTGCAGTACAGCCGCCTGCTGGAGATCGGCCGCGAGCAGGTCAATCGCCGCGTGCCACGTCCCCTGGGCGAGCGTCTTGGCTGCGCCGTGCTGCGCCGTCTGCTCCTCCAGCGCCGCCTGTTCAACGCCCTGCTGGGCCTCGGCCGCGCCCTGCGTCCGCTGCTGGGCGGCAGGCTGAAAGCGGCCATTCCGCAGCCCGCTCCGACACTGGCCGTGCAGGCGCGGCCGCATCTACGCAAGGTGCTGCTGGTGCCCGGCTGCGTGCAGCCTGGCCTGCGTCCGGCCATCGACGATGCTGCGCGCATCATCTTCGACCGCCTGGGCATCGAATGCCTGACGCCGGAGGGCGCGCGCTGCTGCGGCGCCCTGGAACACCACCTCGATGCCGGGCATCAGGCGCTGGCCCGGGCGCGCACCAACATCGATGCCTGGTGGCCGCGCATCGTCTCGGGCGAGGTGGAGGCCCTCTGCATGACCGCCAGCGGCTGCGGGGTGATGATCCGCGACTACGCGCGCCTGCTGGCCCACGATCCGGACTATGCCGACAAGGCGAGGCGGGTCAGCGAGCGCTACCGCGACCCGGCGGAGATCGTTACCGCGATCCTCGCCGAGGGGCGCAGCCTGGCGCCAGGGCAGGGCGGGCAGCGCATCGCCCTCCATCCGCCCTGCACCCTGCAACACGGCCTGCGCCTGCGCAACGTCATTGAACCCCTCCTTGAGGCCTGCGGCCACACCCTGCTGCCCTTCCGTGAGAGCCACCTGTGCTGTGGCTCCGCGGGCACTTACGCCATCACCCAGAAGTCCCTCTCACGGCGCCTGCGCGAACGCAAGCTGGGGCACCTGCTGGCGGGTCGGCCGGAGGTCATCGCCACCGCTAACATCGGCTGCCTCATTCACCTGCAGGCCGGTACCGAGACCCCGGTGCGGCACTGGCTGGAGCTGCTGGTATGAGGCGGGCCGGCTATTTCCCCATCCGGCCCATGTTTTTGCCGCTGCCGAGTTCTGGCAGAATGGCCCCGAACCAACCATTTCAGTCAATCATTCAGAAGCCCCACGGCGATAACACGAGAAGACATCATGACCATTTCCTCTTTCAATCCCCCCGTCCGCACCCTCATGGGCCCCGGCCCCTCCGACGTGCACCCGCGTGTCACCGGCGCCATGGCGCGTCCCTGCATCGGCCACCTGGATCCGGCCTTCGTCGGTATGATGGACGAGGTCAAGCAGATGTTGCAGTACGCCTTCCAGACGAAGAACCAGCTCACCATCCCGGTCTCCGCGCCTGGCTCGGCGGGTATGGAGACGGTGTTCCAGAACCTCCTGGAGCGCGGCGACAAGGCCATCGTGTGCCAGAACGGCGTGTTCGGTGGGCGTATGAAGGAAGTGGTGGAGCGCTGTGGCGCTATCCCGGTGATGGTAGAGGACGAGTGGGGCAAGCCAGTGGATCCGCAGAAGGTGGAAGACACCCTCAAGGCCAATCCGGACGCCAAGCTGGTGGCCCTGGTGCATGCCGAGACCTCCACCGGCGCACGTTCCGATGTGGAGACCATCAGCCGCATCGCCCACGAGCATGAGGCCCTGGTGCTGGTGGACGCCGTGACCTCCCTGGGCGGCAGTGAGCTGCGCGTGGACGACTGGCAGATCGACGCCATCTATTCCGGCACCCAGAAGTGCCTCTCCTGCACCCCCGGTATCTCTCCGGTGAGCTTCAGCGAACGTGCTGTGGAAGTGATTACCTTGCGCAAGAGCAAGGTGCAGAGCTGGTTTCTCGACACCAACCTGGTGATGGGCTATTGGGGGCCCAACGCCAAGCGTGCCTACCACCACACGGCACCGGTCAACGCCCTCTACGCCCTGCACGAGTCCTTGGTGATGCTGCAGGAGGAGGGACTGGAGAACGCCTGGGCGCGCCATGATCGCAACCACCTGGCGCTGCGTGCCGGCCTCGAGGCCATGGGCCTGTCCTTCGTGGTGGAAGAGGAATACCGCCTGCCACAGCTCAACTCGGTGACCATCCCCGAGGGCGTGGACGACACCGCAGTGCGTGGCCGTCTGCTCAACGAGTTCAACCTGGAGATCGGCGCCGGCCTCGGCGCACTGGCCGGCAAAGTGTGGCGCATCGGTCTGATGGGCCACAGCTCGCGCGCCGAGAACATCTTCCTCTGCCTGTCCACCCTGGAGGCGGTGATGAAGGAGATGGGTGCCGACATCCACACCGGCGCCGCCCTCGCTGCGGCCCAGGCGACGCTGGCCGACTGAGCCCAGCGACCCGCGCACATGGCCCGGTGCCTGTAGTACACTCTCCGGATGATCGAAACCGACCGCCTCATCAGCCCCGCCGCCGCACCCACTGACAATGCCGAGGAGGTGCAGGATCGCGCCATTCGCCCTAAAACACTGGCGGATTACGTGGGGCAACCGGTGGTCTCGGAACAAATGGAAATCTTTGTCTCCGCCGCCCGTGCCCGCAGTGAGGCATTGGATCACACCCTGATCTTCGGCCCGCCCGGCCTTGGCAAGACCACCCTGGCGCACATTATTGCCACCGAGATGGGCGTCAATATGCGCCATACCTCCGGTCCGGTGCTGGAGCGCCCCGGCGACCTGGCGGCCCTGCTCACCAACCTTGAACCTCACGATGTGCTGTTCGTGGATGAGATCCACCGTCTTTCACCGGTGGTGGAGGAGGTGCTGTATCCGGCCATGGAGGATTATCAGCTCGATATCATGATCGGCGAAGGCCCGGCGGCGCGCTCGGTGAAGCTGGATCTGCCGCCCTTTACCCTGGTGGGGGCGACCACCCGTGCCGGCCTGCTGACCTCGCCATTGCGTGATCGCTTCGGTATCGTGCAGCGGCTGGAATTTTATTCGGTAGCGGATTTGTCACACATCGTTCAGCGTGCCGCCGGTATCCTCGGCGTGAGCCTGGATGTGGCCGGTGCCGGCGAGATCGCCAAGCGCGCTCGTGGCACGCCGCGTATTGCCAACCGCCTGCTGCGCCGGGTGCGCGATTACGCGGAGGTGAAGGCCGATGGGCGGATCGTCATCGAGGTGGCGGCCCGGGCGCTGGATATGCTGGATGTGGATGTGCATGGCCTCGACATGATGGATCGCAAACTGTTACTGGCAGTGATCGATAAGTTTGATGGCGGCCCGGTCGGGGTCGATAATCTGGCCGCTGCCATTAGCGAGGAGCGCGGTACCATCGAGGACGTGTTAGAGCCCTATCTGATTCAACAGGGCTTTCTGATGCGCTCGCCGCGTGGGCGTGTGGCCACCCGCAGCGCCTATCTGCATTTCGGTTTGCCGGCGCCGGTAAAGGTCGAGAGTGACGAGGATTTGTTCGAGACCGAGTGATCGCGCATAATGCGCGCTTCGCTGGCGGGAGTCTGGGCCGGTGATGAATTATTTCATTCAGTTGCTGTCTTTCTGGCTGATTGATTGTTTTCTTCAAATACGGGTTGTATCAATCCCATGGACGATTTTCGCTGGCCGGTGCGGGTTTATTATGAAGACACCGACAATGGCGGTGTGGTGTATTACGCCAATTATCTCAAATTTATGGAGCGAGCCCGCACCGAGTGGCTGCGTGAGAAAGGTATTGAGCAGGATGCCTTGCTCGGGCAACACGGTGTGATGTTTGCCGTGGCCTCGGCGCAGGTGGACTTTCTCAAGCCCGGGCGCTTTAACCAGCAGTTGCTGGTGAGCGTTTGTCCGCAACAGATCCGGCGGGCAAGCGCAGTACTTGAACAAAAGGTTTGTCGGTTGTCAAAAAGTGGAGGATATGGTGATGTCCTGTGTTGTGGCAGCATCAAGATTGTGTGTGTTGATGCCGTGAATTTGCGTCCGCGGCCTTTTCCCGAAATAGTGCGGAGGGAGATTCTCAGTGACCACTGATATGTCAATTCTTTCATTGATTCTCGGCGCCAGCGTGCTGGTGCAGATGGTGATGCTGCTGTTGCTCATTGCCTCGCTGTTTTCCTGGAATGTGATCTTCCAGAAACACAGGGTGATGACGCGTGCGCGGGTGGCCGCCGATGAGTTCGAAGAGAAATTCTGGTCCGGTGGCGACCTTGCCGGCCTCTATGCGCAGGTGACCTCCGGGCACTACGAACACGATGGCGGCCTGGCGACGATTTTTGAGGCCGGTTTCAAGGAATATGCCCGCCTGCACAAGCAGCCAAACATTGATCCGGCCTTCGTGCTGGAGGGTGCGCAGCGCGCCATGCGCATTGCCCTGGCGCGCGAGACGGACAGGTTGGAAGTGCACCTGCCCTTCCTCGCCACGGTCGGCTCCACCAGTCCTTACGTCGGCTTGTTCGGCACCGTGTGGGGCATCATGAATTCCTTTCGTGCGCTCGGTAATGTCAAGCAGGCCACCATTGCCATGGTGGCGCCGGGTATCGCCGAGGCACTGGTGGCCACCGCCATGGGCCTGTTTGCCGCCATCCCGGCGGTGATTGGTTACAATCGTTTCAACACCGAACTGGAACGCATCATCGGCCGCTACGAAGTGTTCATCGAAGAGTTCTCCAACATCCTGCAACGGCAGTCGCACAAGTGAGGGCCCGGATGGAAAACGACGACGGATCCAGCTACTAATGGCCTGCCCCCCGCCGCCACGCAAAAAGCGCCGGCCCATGTCCGAGATCAACGTGGTGCCGTACATCGATGTGATGCTGGTGCTGTTGGTGATCTTTATGATTACCGCGCCGCTGCTGACTCAGGGCGTGAATGTGGAGCTGCCACAGGCCGAGTCGGAGGTCATGACCGAGGAGACGGATGAACCGCTGGTGGTGACGGTAACGGCCAATGGCGACTACTACCTCAATGTGGGTGACAACATCGACGACCCCATCGATCATCAGATGCTGGTAACGCGTGTCGCTGCGGTGTTGCGGCACAAGCCGAAGACGCCGGTGATGGTGCGTGGCGACACGCATGTGGAGTATGGCAAGGTGGTCGTTGCCATGTCTCTGTTGCAGAAGGCCGGTGCGCCGAGTGTGGGCTTGATTACCGATACTCCGGAAGACGTGAGATAGCAATAACGCCGTGAGAGAGCTGCTGAAGGAAGTTGCCCAGGATCCGCTGGCCATGTTTTATGCCGTGCTGGTACATGTGGCATTGGCTGCGGTGCTGTTCGTCGGTTTGGAGTTGCATGAAACCCCGCTGCCGGCGGCCTCGCCGAAGGTCAATGTCGTCCAGGCCGTGGCGATCAACGAACAACAGGTGCAGGCCGAGCTGGATAAACTGAAAAAGGCCGAGTCCCAACAGCAAAAGACGGTCGAGGCCCAGCGTGAGAAAGAGGAAACGCGCAAGCGCAAGCTGGAACGCGAGATGCGCGAGACGGAAAAGAAGCGCAAGGCGGAAGAGCAACGTCTGACACAGCTGAAAAAGGAACGTGAAACAGAAAACCAGCGTCAGAAAGAGGCGGAGAAAAAGCGCAAGGCCGAGGCAAAGCGTCTGGCGGCCAAGAAGGCTGAAGAGCAGAAAAAACTGGAGCGTCTGAAGGTCGAGCAGGCGGCGCTGGAGAAAAAACGCCAGGCCGAAGAAAAACGTTTGGCCGAAATGGCGGTCAAACGCCAGCAGGAGCAGGAGGCGGCCCGCAAGCGTGCTGAAGAAGAGAGTAAGCGTCGAGAGCGGGAAGCGGCCATGCGTGCCGAAATTGCTGCGGAACAGGCGCAGCTGGATGCGGCAAAACAGCGCCGGCTGAATTCCCTGCGTATGCAGTATATAGCCGCGATTGCCGGCAAAGTGGAGCGCCACTGGCTGAAGCCGCCTAGTGCGCGGGTCGGTTTGTCGTGCAAGGTGCGGGTGAAGCAGATTCCGGGGGGGGAGGTGGTCGATGTGCAGGTGACGCAGTGCACCGGTGACGATACCTTTCGCCGTTCGGTGGAGAAAGCGGTGAAGAAATCCTCGCCGCTGCCCATGCCGAAGGATCCACGCCTGTTCGAGCGTGAGATCATTTTCAACTTTAAACCGCAGTAATCAACAGCAGTCTATGATAAGTATGCCCACATTGAAAAAAACCTTTCTGTCCGCCACCGTGCTTGTGTTGTCACTGCTGGTCGGTGCTACCCATGCCGCACTCAATATTGAGATCACCCAGGGGGTCGAGGGCGCGGTTCCCGTTGCCGTTGCACCCTTCAAATGGACCGGCCCAGAGCCAAGACCGCCGCAGGACATTGCTGGCATCATTAACAAAAATCTGGCACGCTCCGGGCGCTTTGCGCCTCTGCCGGCAAAGGATATGCTGGCCCGGCCGGACAGTGATTCCGAGATCAATTTCAAGAACTGGCGGCTGATCGGCAGTGACTACTTGGTAGCCGGTAACATCGATTACCAGGGAGGGGATCGCTACAAGATCCGTTTTCGCATCTACGACATCTTCAAGGGCAAGCAGCTTGACGGCTACGTGATGTCGGTCAGTGGCACCCGCCTGCGCCGTGCTGCGCACCATGCCAGCGACATCATCTATAAGGCACTGACCGGTGAGCGGGGTGCGTTCAATACGGAAGTGGCCTATGTGACCGCCAGCGGTGTGGGAAAACAGCGGCGCTATACCCTGTGGGTGGCCGATTCTGACGGCCACAACGCCCAGGCGTTGATGAATTCTGACGAGCCCATTCTCAGTCCGTCCTGGTCACCGGATGGCAAGCGCCTGGCTTACTCCTCGTTGGAGGACGATGGGCATCAGGTGGTCTTTATCCAAGAGGTGGCCAGTGGCCGGCGTCAGTTGGTGTCATCCAATCTTGGCTTGAACGGTGCGCCGTCCTGGTCTCCGGACGGCAAGTCACTGGCCCTGAGCCTGTCAAAGGATGGCAACCCCGAGATATATGTCATAGACTTGGGCAGCAAAAAGGTACGGCGTATAACGCGCCATTGGGGCATTGATACCGAGCCGGCGTGGATGCCCGACGGCAAGAGTATTATCTTTACCTCGGATCGGGGGGGGCGGCCCCAGCTTTATCGTGTATCCAGCCAGGGTGGCAAGGTAAAACGGCTGACCTATGAAGGCAATTTCAATGCCCGTGCGGCGATTTCGCCGGATGGCAAAATGGTGGCCATGATCCACCGCAGCAATGGCAAGTATCGTGTCGCCGTGCTGGAACTGGAAACAGGCTATCTGCGGGAACTGACCGATGGGTCGCTGGATGAATCACCCAGCTTCGCGCCCAACGGGAGTATGATTCTTTATGCAACGAGTTCTGGCCGGCGAGGTGTGCTGGCAGCGGTGTCCGTCGATGGACGGGTTCGCCAGCGGCTGACTGTGCAAGAAGGTGATGTGCGGGAACCGGCATGGTCCCCATTCAATAAATAATTAATGTGCGGGAACCGGCATGGTTCCCATTCAATAAATAATAGGAAGGAGTTTATGATGAAATTTTTGGCCAAGGCTGCGTTCGCTATTTTGCCTGCGTTGTTGTTGCTGGGTTGCGGTACCTCGGGTGAAGTCAAGGACGAGCTTGAGGGCGAGGCTGGCCAGGGCAGTGAGCAGATGACCGACATGGATTCATCCACCTCGACCCAAGGCGTCGGCGACGGCAGTGACCTGACGGGCGAACGCATGGACGGGGGGGCAGAAGATTTAACGACTGCTGCTGATTCGCTGAATGACCCCAATAGCTTGCTTAGCAAACGCGTGATCTATTTCGACTTTGACAAGAGCGACATCCAAGACGAGTTTCGTGACATTATCAACGCCCATGCCGAATATCTGGCCATCAACCAGGGGGTCAACATTACCATCGAGGGCCATACCGATGAGCGTGGCACCCGTGAGTACAATATTGCACTGGGTGAACGTCGTGCCAATGCCATCAAGCGTATGCTGACCCTGCAGGGTGTTTCCGCCAGCCAGATTCGTGTGATCAGCTACGGTGAAGAGCGTCCTGCAGCATTAGGTCACGGCGAAAATGCCTGGGCGCTGAATCGACGCGCGATTCTCGACTACCTGCGTTAAATCCAGATTACCAAATTAATTTAGGTCAAACACGTTAAACACTGCAGAAATACGCTATGTCGAAACGCTACTCTTCCATCTTCGTGTTCACTGCCGGTGTGCTGCTGTCGCCAGTGCCGGCCTTAGCGGCGCCAGCGCCAGTGATCGAGGCCTCCAGCCAGCCGGGCGCACCTGCCGAGACCGTTAAAGCCCTGGACGCGCGGCTGGCGCGTGTCGAGCGGCGGCTGGAAAACCGAACCCTGGTTGATATGGCGCTGGCCTTGGAGAGCCTGCAACGGGAAAACCAGCAGTTGCTGGGACAGTTGGAAGAACAGGCCTATGAGCTGGAAAGCCTGAAGAAACGCCAGCGCGACCTGTATCTGGACGTCGATCGTCGCCTGGCCCAGTTGGAGGCCGCACAGGCAAAGGTAACGGCAGGCGCCTCAGCGGCAGGGCTCCGCCCAATTGCCCCGGTGGCGGGGGGGGCTGCTCCGTTGAAAAGCGGGTTGGCAGCGGTGGGGTCGGTAGCGGCCTCGGTGGCGCCGACGGCCTCGCCCCCGGTTTCTGTCGCGGTGGATCCCGTGCCCGAGGTGGGCACACAGCAAGAACATGATGATTACGAGCGCGCCTTCAATCTGCTGAAAGAGGGGCGTTATGACCTCGCGGTGGAAGCCTTCAAGGCCTTTGTGCAGACTTACCCGAGGGGGCGCTACACCGACAATGCACAGTACTGGCTGGGTGAAGCCAATTATGTGCAACGTAATTTCAAGGCGGCCCTGAGTGAGTTTGAACAGGTGGTCAACAATTTTCCGGACAGTCCCAAGCGCCCCGATGCCCTGCTGAAGATGGGTTA
>VAPF01078443.1_pt1 | contig 11996 bp, 14 predicted proteins | sample 3393931 | NCBI WGS metagenome assembly VAPF01 (sample SAMN08290437, study PRJNA428436) | hydrothermal vent metagenome | isolation source: Deep-sea hydrothermal vent chimney | place: Atlantic Ocean: South-mid Altantic Ridge | depth 2773 m m | reverse complement strand
TGTTGTTTACCATCTTCACCAATATATGATGTCCCTTGCTTGAGGCCACTTGACTTCGATCTAACCTTCGAGCCACCTACAGATTCAGTAACAATCCGCCCGTCTTCATCGGTGAACGGTGTATGTTGTTTACCATCTTCACCAATATATGATGTCCCTTGCTTGAGGCCACTTGACTTCGATCTTTTGAAGATAGAATCAGCGATTGCATAACTATCGGAATCAGCAGCCAGTAATGTTTTAATATCGTTTCCGTTTAGCCCTCTCAAGTCGATGTTTCCTACTGGAAGAGGGCTCGGAAAAAAGGGACGTGTTGCCCACCACTCCCCGTAACATCATCAGTCAATGAAGAGGAATCGCCAGTAATTGGCGATGGTTCAGTTACGGTTGTTGTAGTTATCTTACCGTCAGACTTTACGTTCAACGTATTAGGACCAGGCATATGCCCAGGAGTTTGCCCCAACCCCTGGAGTGCTTCAGATACTGAACCGTATGAGTTCTTCCTTCGACGAATGATGTTTGCTCCTGCCTTTTGCATCTGCATCCTCCTGATCATCTCGGATGGGTTTAGCGCCTCTCCAATGCTTGCCCCAGAGCTAAGAGCGCTACCCGCATCGCCAAGCCCTGCAAGGATGTTTGGGTCTTGCAGCAATGCTGTAAGTGTATTCATTATCCCACCTGTCGCTCCAGGTTGAGCGCCAGGTGGAAAAGTAGTGTTGTTAGGCTGTTGCCCGGTCAAGAAGTCGAACGTCCCCATAATTGCCCCCAACCCACAGCTAAAATTGTGTGGATAAATTCTATATAGATTAACAAGTTAATGATTACACTGTTTGTCAAAGTAGCGCTCCAGCTATTCCGCCTATCGCCGCTCCAATAAGTGTCCCGCCAGGGATTGCACTACCAATCATCGCACCAGAGGCAGCACCACTTAAAGCTCCTCCAAGCGTTGATCCTGACCTGTGTCCATTTTTAGTTGATACGGCAGACCCAGATATCGCACCTAACATATTCGCACCATTCTGATATAATGTTAGCCCCCAATTGTATTCGTTAAAGTCTATGTCTAGTTGATCCGAAAGTGCCTCTTTGTTAAGTACAGCATTTATTCTAGTGCTATCTACAATAATTTCAGTGCTCGATTTTCTATAGCTTATTTTTAGTTGTAGCAGGTTGAACTGTTCTGTTACAGCAGAAGATATCATATTATATTTGACCTCCTGCGCGTGGAGACGTAACTTAGAATCAAATAACGCAAGATCCCTAGCCTTAAAACCTTCAATTATAGCCTGCCCTATCACAAAAGTAGATGACATTACTGCGTTGATATCTCGCATCCCAGTTTGGAACCTTGGGAGCGTATCGGTAAGAAAGACATCGTCAAGAACAGCGTTATGGGCAGAACTAGCCGCGGCAATAGTTGCGTCATCAAAGACTGTAGCCTCTAGCGTTGTCTTCGCCTGAGTGATATAGGAATCCCACAGGGGGCTATCTGTAATCCCTGACACGTCAGTTGACAACGTATTAAGTGCTGTGTTTATTGTGGCGATATCATTTGCAGGAGAATAAGCGATAACCCCAGAATACGGGTTTCCAAGCTGACCATCTGTTATAAGAGTAGCCATTTCACCTAGCCATGTCTCATGCTGGGTTTTCATGTATGCTGGATAGTCGACAGCACCGCTACTGCTTCCTCCGCCGCCGCCCTTGCACTCTGCTACTGGCCCCACGTAGTCAAATGATTCGGACGACACAGTATCTCCTGATGCGATATCTATTACAACTTTAGAGTATATCCTCATCACGGCCCTCTAGATCAAACGAGATCAATGTATATTTAGCATCTGCGCCATACTTTACAGCAAGTTTTTTTAAAGAATCAACCTCTGTGTATCCAATAATTCGGTTGCAGTTTATTCCTTTTGCGTACTTCCTTAGAGTATTAAACCCACTCTTCCAACAATTAGATGACGCATTAGAATACCCATGCACGCAATATAAGAGCAAAGATTTAGTACCGCTTGGAGCGTCAAACGTAGTCGTCGTTAGGACTACTCCTTCTATTATGTTTTTATTCCCTTCTACACGTACTCCAACCCAAGCAAGCATGTCATTAGTCATTATTGAGGTTAGTATGTTTCTGGTTCGGTGTAGTTGCATCCCAGCTATAGGAGGTAGAGACGCTTCTATAGCAAGCTTAAGTTCTGGCCACACTGGCGTAACCTGCTCAGGCGTAAGTTGTACTAGCATATGTTCTCCCCCTTTTGTACCTATTATCAGTGAACTTTACGCGTGGTCTTATATAATCAATCCTAGCCCCTGCAATAGTATCAAATTTTACAGTAAATTTAAACTCAACCCCAGAAGCTGGAATAACAACAGCACCAGAGTCGTTTATCTCGCACGGTTGGCTCACTTCCCAATTGCTAGATTTTGTAGCCTTAGACGAAACTGTAAGATACGCCTTACCTGTAGACGAGAGACCTACTTCTATAACATCGATTGATTTGTCTCCTCTTGACCCGAAGTCGAAAGAGGATGTGGTAATCTGTGCATATTCTTTAGCCGTATTATCTGTAAGAACTACCTGCTCTAAACTTCCGCTGCTTATATATTGGAAGATGCACTGGCTAGACTCGCTAAGACCGTATTTGGTTCTAATGAAGCATGTGAGGCCATCAGTAATAAAAAGCTCTCCACGTACTTGGTCGTAATTAAGGGTTATGTCGTCACCAAGCACTGATAATGCTTCAGTGAATTCTCCATCTGATAGCTTAAATGCGGCAGAAAGTATCCGCAGTCCCTTTGATGTGTCTACAAAAGCAATACCTTCCTCAATATTTGCTACAGCATCACGCGATATCATTCCAACATTATTCGGTATACCAATGCCAAGCGCTACTCCTGAAAACTTGCTAATGAAATACCCTGACGTTCCTATCGTAACTAATGCGTCACCTAACGGCAAGATTTTTTCAGCCGGCTTAGTAAGTGGGCAAGGAGCGCTTCCGCTTGTATTTAATTCGTCAACAATGAATGTAGCGGCTCCGATAGCACCCCATATAATTTCGTTAGTCATATAACTTTGTCCAATGTAGTTACTACTACTATAGTGGTGGTGGTGGAAAGGCACGTAACCCAACAAGTTGCCCATTATGGTTGCGTACGTGTGTAAGAATCGGCATTGCAGTACTAATAGTGACGACACTTACAACAAAAGTACTTGTGTCCATTTGGAACATTATAGTCCCGTTAGTACCGAGGAAATACGGAAATGCGTCGGCTATATCCCAAGTCCTGTAGACGAGGGAACTATCAGCGGCGAAATTACTTGACATATCTAGCGCCAGAGACGTGCTGCCGTCATCAAACAAATAATATACGGCATCTTTTGTTAGCAATAACCCACCAAAGTATGTGCTAACTAACTGCGGGAAAGGATATGTCGCTGTTATTCCAGGGAGGTTACTCTTCTTAACTGTTCCAGATAGCCCTGACTTGCCTACAGTCATATTTAGGCATTCAGTAGCACTCCCGTCATTTATAGGTACATTTGCGTCAGTGTTAAGCCCTGTTTTGAACCTATCTACAGTGAACCCAAGCTCTTTCATGGTATAGATTCCATCTCAGTAGTATTAGTGCTGTTCTGTTCAACACCATCCATATCGATTGCTACTATTGACGTCATTATAGCAGACTCCCAATCTCTAACACCGGAGCTGTTTCTATGGATAACCTCTAGTTGTCTCATCGCTGCGGAGAACAACAACTCTGGGTGGACTTCGCACCAATACGAAGAATCAGTATCTAGTACTAGCGCGGCCGAGTAGAAGCTACCATCGACTATTATTTCATAATCAGCATCTGATTCTGGGAGAAAATATAACTTTATAGCTCCAGTATTACCGGTAGTGTACCCATTCGAAGCTCCTGTGCCTGCGGAAGAATCAGATACAAGCCGTGGAGATTTAACAGAGTAGAAGCGTGGCCTGCTAGCAGTGGCGTCTCCAGTATACCTGTTGTTGATAAGAGCCGATATCCCTAGCCTCTGGATCAGCCCATGGTCGGTAGGGGAGTAGAACACCATGTTGTGAGTCTTCCCAGCGGAATCTTTAACCTTAGCGGAAACTACACGTTTTGCTTGCGGGATTTCTACTGAAGTGTCTCCTGAAGTGATATCTACAAACACAACACCATGCAGTGAAGTGATATCAGCCAGGCTGTCAAGATACTTTTGAGATGACGAAACTATCGCACCAATACCTGTATCGGCCCCTAACGAATCAACAAGGTCGAACCGCCCAGAGTGTTTTCTAAAGTACAGTTTAAACTCTAGGAAATCCATTACGGTTCAAGCTCAAGCGATATTTTTATAGATTCCATTTCATTGCCACTATCGTCTGTTGGAAATGCTGTCTTTACGTCTGCCTCTCCGATTCGGTCTGACTTCCTTACGATGCTAATATATTTTACGACAACACTTGTATCTTTTTCGAAGTCGTTAAGAGAATCATATAACTCGTTCTCAAGCTTTGACTTTAGCTTCCCCAGCTCTTTTATTGTAACAGTATTTTCATTCATTGACAATCCAATCGTTGTATCTGGTAATCAGGAACGGCCGTGGCGTTGCATCCGCTCCTGAGTACCAAAGTAGACACTCACACTATACGTGTGTAGAATTGAACCCGTAGAGGTAGCCCCATCCGTCAGGATGGTGGTATTCAAGCCCCATCTCGGTAAGGTACTCCTCTTTGATCCCATCATATGACGTGAAGCTTGCTTTTTTAAGCCGATCGTCGCTCTTATACATTGTGTCTTGAACGTACCGGTACTTTATATCGCTAGGCTCAAAGATAACCATAGAATTTCTGGTAGTAGGCTCCATGGTAAATAGCGGGTGGCGCATAATATTAATGATGCCAAAAGCAGTCACCCACTTGACAACCTTGATACCATAGCTCTCAGTAGTAGGGGTATATTCGAATGTTCCACCAGACTTGATTAGCTTGTTTATAGCCAAAATAGTCCCAGAACCTGCGAATGCAAGCTTCTCTGCGGAGCCATACCGAAAGATTTTTTCAATCATGCGATCAAGCCACTCCTCACCGCCCTGTAGCCAGGTAGACCCGGAAGCTACCTCCGCATCAGTTGCATAGTCACCTACCGTACCAGCTGTGCCGCCCTCTCCGGTGTATCCTCCCTTAATGGCAGGGATAATACCAAGAGTAGTACGTTCAGGTTTCCCATTAGAACCAGTCATTTCAGAAGGAACACCCCACAGAATTGCCCGTTCCATTTCAATTGAATGCATCTCTAGGCATTCGCGCTTTGCTTCTTTGTACTGATCACCAGTTCTAAGTTTAGTTTGCATAGCGGTTCTGGTAAGCTCAAGCGGAGACCGGAAGATCTGTGTAAAGTTATACCACTTAGTTGGGTCATACGAAATGCTATCAGGGATATCAGCTCCCTCAGCGTTTGCATTTCCAATTACCAAGGCAGTATCACAAGAACTAAGGTCGTTGGCTGAAGAGTTATCGTCCGCCTCAAGTAGTATAACAGCAATGTAACTAGACGCCCCATTTGCTACTCTTGCGGACACCTTACCAACTACATCAACTGTAAGATCCGACACGTCTCTAAACAACCCGACATGGCCAAGCCGCCATTGTGAGATGTCATCCTCGCTCATGGTAAAGTACAGCGTGTCTCCAGATACCCCACCACTGACATAAGCGGTAGTAAGCGCCGCATCAGTGTACACTCCAGTGATAGTGGCGCTTTGTGTTGCCAATGACTTAGTCCACCAGTAAAACTCAGGATCGCTCGTACGGTCCGATACAAGCTTACTGAGTATTGCCGTTAGTGGAGCACTTCCATTTGGGTACCGATATAATATCGCCTCACGCCAATTCTTAGGCCTTTGATCAACAGCCCAGTCTCCAGTTCCACGCATTCCAAGAAATCCCATAATATTCAACCTTATATAAAGTGTTTTAAGTAGCGATTATTCCGTGTGTTCTAACCTTAGCAAGAAGGTCATTAGTTTGCACACGTATTACTGCAACATCTGCTATTAGCGCACTAATAGCCGTCTCGTACGCGGCAACCTCACCCTGTAATGTTGCAAGTGCGGCAGCAGTAGTATCAAGATCGGTTGCAGCGTTCGAAGTAACAGCCGTAGCCCCTGCAATATGTGGTGTGTAAGTAGCAGGTGGCAACTGAGCAACGGTTGTAGATGCTGAAACATCAACAATGGCTGCCTGTTGTTTACCAATGACTTGGACACCACCAAGCTGGAAAGACGTTGAGTTAGTAAAATCAACTATCCCGCCATATATATTAATTCCAATTTTAAGTAATCTCCCGCTTAAACTCATGTACTTCCTCCTAATTTTCTATCAACGAGTCAATTTCAGACTGTAGTTTTGGGATGCTCTGAACGCCGCGCCGTGAACTTCCAGTACCGCCTGGGAGTATAGGCGCTATTGGGGTAGGATTATGTGCGTACCCAGGTACAGCAGGTACCCCTACCTGCGCTGAAACTTTATCCGCGATCCCAAGTGTCAACTTTGCTCTCGTCGCTGATTCTTTAAGAACTTGAGCTAGTTCCCACTCAGGGTGTTCAGAACTCACCTCATTTGCCACCTGGCTAACGTATCGTTTAACACGCATCAGCTCAGGGTTACTTGAATAAAACTCAGCCGCTACATCCTTCAAAACAGACTGTCTTTGCACAAAATTTCCGACTACTGTCGGGATATTCATCATTATGTGGTCTGTTACTGTTTCGTTAGATTTAGCAATTGCCTTTGACAGCAGGTTCATAAACCCTTGCTTACTTTCAAGTGCGGTCTCAAATTCACCATCAGTGACAAGTGTTGATAAATCAGTCAAAGGGACAGTTGCCACCGGTTCGTCAGCTTTACTCGCTGGAGCTGAAGCATTTACCCTCGCGGTAAGATTTGCAACTTGTTCACGCAATGCAAGCATAGCTGATTCAGTACTGGAGACATCAGTACTTGGCTCTGCGTTTTCAACTCCATTTGATAGTGGCGGTTGGTCATCTTCAGCTACAGGCTCTTGGCTGTTAGGCGCTACCTCTGTAGCTAAAGCTTCTACATCGTCACCAGGGGGACTTTGCTCCTCTGGTGGGGTTGCTACTTCTTCGGATACTGTGGTGCTCTCAATAGTGGGCGCATCTTCGCTATTGCTCTTTAATGCGTTAAACAACTCGCTAACTTCTAGTTCAACGTCAGAGTTGCCACTTTCGTGCACTTCAGCATTGTCAGCATCGGTATTGATCTGTTTGGTTGTGCTATTATTTCCCATCGCTTTCTTTTCTCCCAGGTGTGCTTTGCGAATTAATGTCAGACGTTCTATTGTTTAGAATATCTTCAAATACATTCATTGTAAGACGTAATGACTTTATCCCGCCACGTGTCTCTAAATACTCTTTGCTACCACAAGACTCGTTGAAATCACGCATTTGCTCAATCCTAGCGTACAATTCATTTTCAAAGTCTGTCGCTAGTGTGCTCTCAAGAAAACGCTCTATCTCTGTAACAGAAGACTTGGGCGATGCGGTCCTAACTTGATCTAGTAATTCTCCAGCTTTCATGCCGCTCCATATGAATCTAGTGGGACAAGGTTTCCTGCTTGAACCTGATCAGCTACATCGTCATTTGGCATACTTACTGCCTTGGTGTTGTTTGTGCTCCGGATAAAATCGTTTACATTTTTAGCTCCAAGGTTACGCGCAATATGTGTGAACACTCTTACCATGTCAAACTTTTGCCCAAGCTCCTGGTTTTGGCTAAGTATGTTAAATAATTGCAGCCAGGCATTCGAATAGTTACCTCCAGGTACAGTACCATCCTTTACAAGAACGTCATACTCTATGTCAATGTCTTCTGGGGAAACCCTAATCATTCCTCTTTCCACTGATTTCCCATATTCATTTTTCAATACGTCTCGCCATTCGCCAGCAATTTTTATGTAGCTCTCGTTTTGCATCATTTGCTTTGCATGTGATGCAAAAAACTCACCTATATCCTGCATCCCCTGCATCCCAACAACTCGAGCCATACGCTCCATCCTGCTCATCCCACCTGCCATTGTCCCTTGGAATTCCGCCCCAGTAAGTCTGTCAGGACCACCGGTACGCAATGCTCCTTGCATGCTTGCGTCTGCACCTGATATCCTATCCATCCACTGAACTATCCACGTTGAATCAGCTACATTCCCACGAGTAACATCAGATACAACAAGTTGTTTAGCAACGTCATTCACGCCACGGCCCCACGCTGGTCGTCGTAGCCGTATCAACTTACCTGCGGTTGGGTTCTTAAGGTCTTCGCTGTTGACCATGTATGGATCATAGATGATCATATCATTTATGGCTTTCCTTACATTATGAACATGCGAATTGAACATAAAGTCAAGGACGCCCTGCATCCCATACAGCATCTCTATCTTGCTTATTGGAGTTACAGAATACCCGTCATCGTCAGGAGCAATAATGCTGATAGGAAATTTGCCGTGCGACAATTTAGACTTGTGCGCCTGTAACAAAATTCTATCTTGAGCTAGTTCAAAGTACCATACCTCCGGGTAATCAGACGTCCCAAGTTCCCATTCACGAGGAACTATCTTTACAAAAGCCTTAAGGATAGACACGCCTTGTGAAGTAGTGCTAGTTATAGCTTCATTAGCAGACATCCCAGATTTTGTATTACGCCCTGACGGGTCAGTTGGAAATATGCTTGATACCTTGTTAAGCTCGTGTTTAAGGTACTTAGTGTTGAAAATGTTTGTATTGTTCAACTCTTCAGCAAGGAGAGTGTTGTAATTGTTAAATGCCCCCCATATCGTATACTCGCCCTTCTGTGGTTGCGTGATTGGTACTGATGGGTCAGGAAGGTATAAATACGGATCAATATTGTCCAGCCCGTTTCCCTCGAATAACAACTGGTTTTCCATGACAGTTGTCTCTTTCTTCCCAAACCCAAACAAGCCACCTGACTCAGTAGTTACCTTCTTGCTTCCGTACTCTGTCACCCATGTAGGAGTGGCAACTCCGAAACCATACGCGAATGCATCTCTTGCTTGAGTGTGTAGCGCAAGGCCTACTTTAGTTTTTACTGATTGAATGTGTACCAACTTCTCGAGAAGGATAGCGCCTATGACAGAATTAGGTGTAGTTCCAGCGTACCTAAAAATTGGGTCCCTCAAAAAAGCCGCAACGTAATAACTAAGTAAAGTCTCTAATATTGTATACGAATACGGAAACACTATGCTGATTGGTTTCCTGGAATCAGCATTTTTAACCAGCATCTCTTTTTCGTCCGCCGGTATATATGCTGTCAATGTATGGTCTATTTTATTCCAGTCACCATGTCTACTCGACATAAACCTTGAACTGTGCATAGCACGTTCCATTAACTTACCCCTAATACTATCGTGAAGCTTGCTCCCTGGAGTAAGATTTAGACCGGACGGGTAGTCATAGTTGTACTTTGCTCCAGGTGACGCGAAAGAGGTTGCATATTGCTGGTCCCCTGAAACTATTATTGGCATAAGTCGTCCATATTATAAAAGTTTTTTGTTGCCTATCAAAACATTAGGCCCATTGCATCTTCCGTAAGAGCTGGCTCGTCTGAATCTTGAAGCTCTAAGTATTCATCTTCTATGATAGTGGCATCGTGTTCACTGATAGGGTCAAAATAGACAGCGTACTTATCCATTAAAAATGTTATATAGGCTGCGCCATCCATGATGTCCCACAACTTGGACTTAGGGAACGACAACAACTGCCCCTCTAAGTTCCCGCAGTTTGCCTTATTGTGGTACATATACCCCATGCGATAGTTTGGCGCTAGTGTCCTGATTCTTGCAATCTTCCCAGATTCACCTATACCTTTCCTGGCTTGCAACGCTACAAGGATTGCATGACAATTACGAACACGTGCCTCTGACTCAATTGGCTGGATTATGAACTCGTTTAGACCAGTTGCCTCATACCCAAGAATAAAAGAATTAAACAATTTTACCTGACGGAACATCTCATCATATATCCCATCTGGGTACAACTTCCCACTGTAAATCTCACGATAGAATATCTTACGGCTAGTCCTGTCTACAGCAAATGTAATCACAGACGTTTCCGCACTATGCACTTTAGCGGTCTTTGCAGGGTCAACAATAGTTATATGTAACAAATTTGACGTGCTAATGGTAGTGATACTGCCATCTTTCTCATATACTTTTAACGAGCTACCACAATCATCAAAGTACCTGAAATATTCTTGCTTGAAAACTGCATCTTCTTGAGAGATAGGGATATTCATGCGCTCCATATAAAACGCATCTAATGTGCCTAGCCGACGATGTTCCTCCACTTCAGCTTCTATTTCTTCATCTGTCATGAAGTTCGTGTCAAATGACTTGTAATTGCTATCACATATCGCTAACTGTACTGAGGCCCAGTCAGGAGAAGCAAGGAGATCAGAAAGCAGTGAGGCCTCATGCTTAATGGTGTCTATGTATATGAAAGTACAACCGTCACCATATTTACCCTCAGTCTTCATGACATCAGACCAGAACCAGTCTTTAAGTTTGGATCTGTTTTCAGAGGATCTTATCTCATTCTTATTCTCAAGGTCATCGATTACAACAAGGTCAGGCCTGTGATTGTTCCAGTTAAGGCCACGTATCTGTTGCCCAGCACCCCTAGGAAGAACAAACGACCTTCCATATGCTACCCACGATAGTTTAGAAAATGTCTCCCCAATGTTCCCTCCTGCCTTGTCTGATGTTCTAATGTTTCCAAACAACTTCCTGAAGTCATCATTAGAGAGAAGGTCACGCTTTATGTTCTCGGTCTGCATTTCAGCAGAAGTGGAAGAGTTGCTCAAGTAGACTATAAACTTAGCCATATCAAACAGTATCGCTCGCATAATAAACGCTTTAGCAATTGACGTCTTTCCAATCCCTCGAGGTGCCGCAATTGCAATATGTTTAGCGCCTGAATTAATCAATTGAAAAATAGTATCGTGAAGTACTGAGAAATCCGCTGTGAAGACTTCAGGCAATAGCGTCCCGCAAAAGACTTTTATGTCTACTACACATTGTACAAGAACTTCATCAAGGTCATTTCCAATGTTCATAATTAAGTTACTTTAATGCAGCCTCCGTTGCAGTGGTTATGTCAGACTTTATCGACTCAACATCTGGAAGCCCTGACGTAGAAATAATGAAAGCTATCTTCTCATTGTATGCATCTCTAATCGCAAGACACTTTCGCAGGATATTTAGTTTCATTGTTGCATACCAACCAGGGTCAGACAACTTAACAGTGTGCGACACACGCTTTTTCCAGTCTGGTGGGTCAGTTACCAACGCATCAGCATTTGAAATGTTTACTGTAGCGCTGAATGTAACCCTACCTGAATCATATGATGCTACTTGGTCTGATAGTGTGTATTTCATAATTCGTCCCAGTAGAGAGAATGGTTTAGCAATATACGCAAATATATAAGATTTCAAAACGCATGGTCACACGTTTACCGTTACAACCCAGCCAAGCCCTTCAAGTAATGCTTTATTGTCAAGCCCAGCAGCGCTTGGGACTGCATTGGCGCCACCGTCCAGATGTAACACCCCACCAGACAATCCACCATTCACGGCTGATTGCAAGATGTTATCAACACTAGCAAGATCAAACGAACACCCTGCAAGATAAAATGCAGGGCATAGTGGGAAAAGGTCAGTTCGCGAGCAGGTTGTAAGTAACGCACAATTGTAGAAGTTAGCGTAGCCAGTAAGCGCCCAGCCGGTAAGAGCTATGTCGCCTGTAAGTAACGCACAATTGGTGAAGTTAACACTTCCAGTAAGCGCCCAGCCTGTAAGAGCTATGTCGCCTGTAAGTAACGCACAATTGTAGAAGTTAGCGTAGCCAGTAAGCGCCCAGCCGGTAAGAGCTATGTCGCCTGTAAGTAACG
>VAPF01044890.1_pt1 | contig 11999 bp, 9 predicted proteins | sample 3393931 | NCBI WGS metagenome assembly VAPF01 (sample SAMN08290437, study PRJNA428436) | hydrothermal vent metagenome | isolation source: Deep-sea hydrothermal vent chimney | place: Atlantic Ocean: South-mid Altantic Ridge | depth 2773 m m | reverse complement strand
CTTCGATTATCATTTTTATCCGGTGGAGAAAGTTCGAGACAAAGTTTCTCTACCGATGGAAAAAAAATACCCTCTTTTTTGAGAGATTCTATATCAAAAACATGCTTTCCAGCCTGATGACGTTCCGGAATTTTTGTGGATAACACGCCGCCCTTTATACCAGATTCCACCGGAACACGAATAACCACATCACTTTTTATAGTCGACAGACAGGCCTGTCGATAACCAGAATCATAGTCTTCCTGGCTTAACTTTTCACTTCTTCCCCCCTCTAACTCGCCTTCATCAATTATAACTCTGCATTTTCCACAGAGCCCCGCCCCGCCGCAGGAGGCATTAATATGAACTCCAGCCCGGCGGGCGGCCTTGATTAATGACTCTCCAGCCTCAGCCGTTATCTTCCGGCCATAGGGTAAAAAAGTTATACTGTATTTTTTATTCATAGTAATTTAGCGCTTACCTATTCATCTTTAAATTTCAGGGCATGAATAGTGGATATAATCCAGCAGCCAATAAAAATAAATGGCGCAATGTTACCAATAATGCCATTGGGGATATGGGCAGCTGTTCTTATTAGCTCGTGAGTGCTTATACTCTGCCCCTGGGCGATAAGCGGTTTTATCTGCCGCATTACCAGCATTGCCTTATGGATAACCGCATAAGTTATTCCAGACAAACCAATAATAGATCCTGATATAAAAATTATACCAGCTTTGTTCCTTCCTTGAATAATCTGCCCCAGACCAGGAAATACAAGTCCGGAAAGCAAGGCCCCTTTAATTGAATTTTTCATCTACTCTCCCGTTAATAATATTCATTATTGTATCATGAAAAAGAGGTCTGAATTCTCTTATTTTGTCATTATTGCGCTTGGGATATACCCGGTTGCTTAACAGCACTATCGACACCCCCTTGACCAGATCAACCCAAAAAGAGGTGCCGGTAAAACCCAGGTGACCAAAACTATTATTTGAAAAATATTTGCCGCTGCTCGATTTTTCCGGACTTGGAGTATCAAAACCTAAGGCAAAAGATCCCCTGTTACCACTTTTTTTTATAAATTTTTTTAAATTACTTCGATCTATAAAAGGAGAATTTATTTTACCATCTATAATATCAATAAAATAATTAATCAGCCCTGTTACCCCGTAAATATTACCAAATAATCCGGCATGTCCACTCACCCCAAAAGCCCGGGCATTATCATCATGCACCTCACCCTTCAGTAGTTTATGATGCCATGGGCATTGTTCCGTGGGGGCATAAATAACATTCTTATTTTTATTGTTAAAGAATAATAAATTATCAAGAGAAAGCGGCTGGTATATTACTTTATTCACATATTCTTCTAATTTTATATTAGCCTTTTCCGCCACTATTTTTCCAATAAGCATAAAACCAAGATCGCTGTATATTTGTCTGATTCCCGGGGGGTATATCAGTTTTTCATGCAGTATTTTATTAATAATATATTCTTGTTCCTGATTATTTTTGTTTAACCCCAGATAATACGGTCTGTGAGCCGGTAATCCCGAACTATGATTCAATAACTGTCTTAAGGTTATATATTTTTTATCGGCTGGAACTTGTCCAACCAGGAGATCAGTTAGACAATCATCAAGGGAAACCATTTTTCTATTCAGCATTGATAATACTGCCGGAACCGCAGCAAGAGGCTTGGTTAACGAGGCAAGATCAAAAAAAACATCTCGGCTCATTATCTCCTTCTTTTCATAATTTTCATAAGTAAGATTACCAAAAGCCATGAAAAAACTATATTTTTTTCCCAGGTCTGCAATGGTTACACTTACCACTGCACCTGGAAAAATTCTTTTATTACAGGCCTCCTTAAATAACGGCCCTAAATCTTCATAAATCCTTGTAAATATATTTAAATTTTCCATCGCCGGGGGGCCGTTTAAGTCTATTTTGGTTGTGCTTTTAACAATTTTAAACTAAATATAATAGATTGGTAAAAATGTTTAATTACCGCTTTTTAAGCCGATAATATTTGACCTCATAATTCGAAGATTAGATTAATTTCACCAAAAACACCAAAATAATTCAGTTCCTTGATAGAGAGAAAAAAATTTAATAACATTACTGTTTTGATAACCTGTTGAAAACCAAGACAAGCTCAATTTTAAAAAATTAACCGCTACTTTTTTAAAGTAATAAAAAGTAATAAAAATAACTGGTTATCTGTATATTTAACATATAAACACCCTTAATAAAAATAATCTTTTAAATATATAAATATATATATTACCACCACTGAAAACTTTTCATAACCCCTACCTGAAAGGATGAATTATGATTATCAATGTGACAAGAGATAATTTGTATTCTGCTGTAAATTTTTTACAGAATATTACCAATAAAAAAACCACCGTGGCTATATTGGCCAATATACTTTTTGAAACCGATTATAATTCTGTTATTCTTACGGCAACTGATTTAGAGTCAGGGGTAAAAATAACCATACCAGCTGAGATTGTGGAATCAGGTTCTATAACTATTCCTTCTAAAAAACTTTTTGAAATAATCAGGGAAACAGAAGAATGTAATATTAAATTAGAATTATCAGATAATAATTGGGTAAATATAAATACTAATTCAGGAAATTATAAATTAGCAGGAACAGATAATGAAGAGTACCCTAAATTCCCTAAATTTAATGAAGAAATACTGGTAAGTATCCCAACTGATGCCTTAAAAGAGACCATAGAAAAAACATCATTTGCCATTTCTTCAGAAAGTGAAACTCAATTTAATTTAAAAGGCGCTTTATTTGAAAAGGAAACAAGGGAAGATAAAAATTATATAAGGCTTGTTGCTTCAGATGGACATCGATTGGCCTTCATGGAGAGAGAGGTAGATACAGACATAAGCAAGCTTGATTGTGATAGAATTATTTTAATTCCCAGAAGAGGTATTCTTGAAATTAAAAAATTATGTGAAAAATCTGAATTTGTAGAGATAGGTTTTGATGACAAGCAGGCGGTTTTAAAAACAGAAAATATCTTAATGATAGTCCGGTTGCTTAATGGAGACTTTCCGAAGTATAAAAATATTATTAAGACGATTAACAAAGAAGATTTCATTGAAATAGATAGAGTGGAATTTATGGCTGCCTTAAAAAGAGTTAATTTGTTCAGTGATGATGAATATGCTTCAATAAGTTTTAATCTCACTAAAGATTTACTTACCTTAAGTTCAGCTAATATGGATATAGGAAGTGGTGAAGAAAAAATTAAAATATCTTATTCTGGTGAAGATATTTTAATAGGTTTCAATGTTAAATTATTCATTGAAGCCTTACAGGTAATGAATTCTAAAAAAATTAAAGGCTATTTAAATTCTAATAATACACCTTTTTTAATAGAAGGTGATTCTGATCCAGGATGTTTAAATATTGTTATGCCCATGAGAATATAAAAACTGTTAGATATAAACACTGAATAGATTAGAGGTTGCTAATTTGGCAACCAGGGTGAGACAGTTACTTAAAAAGGTGCTTTAAAGTGGAAAAAGATAAAGAATATGGAGCTAGTAATATAAAAGTTCTTTCAGGTCTTGAAGGGGTAAGAAAAAGGCCTTCAATGTATATTGGTAATACGGCCGAAGAAGGACTTCATCACTTGATATACGAGGTGGTGGATAATAGTATTGATGAGGCCTTAGCTGGTTATTGTTCACTTATAAAGGTGGTTTTCAATAAAGACGGTTCGGTAAGTGTAGAGGATAACGGTCGTGGAATACCCACTGATATACATCCCACGGAAGGGGTTTCCGCCTTGGAACTGGTAATGGGCACCCTGCATGCGGGAGGTAAATTTGACCATTCCACTTACAAGGTATCTGGTGGTCTGCATGGAGTCGGAGTATCGGTGGTTAACGCCTTGAGTGTATGGGCAACAGCCGATATTAAACGCCAGGGTCATATTTATCAGCAGCATTATGAGAGGGGTATCAAGATAGACGATGTTAAAATAATTGGTGATACCTCGCAAACCGGATCCAAGATAACCTTCATGCCGGATCCGGAAATTTTTACAGAGACCACCGAATTTAAATATGAAATAATTCAGATTAGACTTAAAGAGCTGGCCTTTTTAAACAAGAATGTAAAAATAATTCTAAAGGACGAGAAAAGTGGGGCCTCGGATGAATTTCATTATAAGGGTGGTCTTCTCTCTTATGTGGGGTACCTGAATCGTAATAGAACCGTAATTTTTCCTGAGCCGGTTTTTTTAAGCGGTGAAAAGGATAATGTTCAGGTAGAAATTTGTTTTCAATATTTTGACGGCTATGCTGAGAGGTTATTTTCCTTTGTTAATAATATTCATACCAGGGAAGGTGGTACCCATGTGGCCGGTTTTAGAGGTTCCCTGACAAAGTGTGTAAATAAATATGCCAACGATGACAATATTCCCAAGAATTTACGGGCTAAACTAAGCGGCGATGATGTCAGAGAGGGTATTACCTGTGTTATATCAGTTCGGGTTCCTAATCCTCAATTTGAGGGCCAGACCAAGACTAAACTGGGTAATTCAGAGGTTAAATCCATCGTTGAATCAATATGTAACGAAAAATTATCCAGTTATCTCGAAGAAAATCCTCAAATTGCCCGTAAAATTTTATCCAAGGCGGTTGATTCAGCCAGGGCCAGGGAAGCGGCGCGAAGAGCCAAGGAGTTATCAAGAAAGAAAACTTCCGGAATTGATTTACTCATGGCCGGCAAATTGGCGGAATGCCAGATTAAGGATCCGGTAAAAAGAGAAATATTTATTGTCGAGGGTGACTCGGCTGGTGGTAGCGCCAAGCAGGGTCGGGATAGATCGTGTCAAGCTATTTTACCCCTACGTGGTAAAATTATGAATGTCGAGAAGGCCAGATTTGACAAAATTCTCTCCAGCGAGGAGATAAAACAAATTATATCTGCCCTGGGAACCGGTATTGGCAAGGATGAATTTGATTTGGAAAAACTTCGTTATCATAAAATAATTATTATGACCGATGCTGACGTGGATGGGGCTCATATTCGAACCTTATTACTTACCTTTTTTTATCGTCAGATGCCGGAGCTCATTGATAATGGCCATATTTTTATCGGTCAGCCGCCGCTTTATCGTCTTGGACGGGGTAAGAACGAAAAATTCTTTGTTGATGATAATCTGCTCAATAACTATCTTTTTGAGCAGGCCGGGGCTACTATCAATATAAAAACTGATAGCGGTGAAGTAATTGTTAAAGATGAATTAATTAAGTTATTAAAACAACTTACATCTTTTTTAAGGATAAACGATTATCTGGCCAGGATGAATATATGGGAGAATTTAAATAATTATTTATTGGAAAAAGATGTAGTTTCAGCCGACCAGTTTAAAGAAGAATTTGTTAATTCCCTGCGGGTAGATCTGCAAAGTAATCAGATAAATGTAGGGCCTATTCGTAATTGCCAATGGAAACCGGACTGCTATGAGTTCAGTGCCGCAATTAAGGATAAATCACATATGATCGCCACCGTTGGCCCGCAAATTCCGCTTATCAAAGAATATCGCCAGGCTATTGGTCTTTATCCCAATATTAAAAAATATATTAAAGGTGGTTTTGTGATAGAAAGTGGTAATAAAATAATCAGAGCGGAAAATTGGCGGGAGTTAATCGCTCTGGTAAAAAAAGAATCATTCCGAGGCAGTACCTTACAGAGATATAAAGGTCTTGGTGAAATGAACCCGGAGCAGCTCTGGGAGACCACCATGGATCCCGAAAAAAGGCAGATGATAAGGGTAAAAGTAGATAATGTAGAAAGTGCCGACGATATGTTTACTACCCTGATGGGTGACAAGGTAGAGCCCAGGCGGGAGTTTATCCAAAATCACGCTCTTGAAGTAAGCGATCTTGATATTTAGTAACTATTCAACTGTACCCCGTAATTCGTTTCTCTCTCCTCACGTACAGGAAGTATCCAAAATAAACGAACCTGGAATACAACTGAACATTTGCGATATTTAAAACTACCATTAATTTCATAGTTACCAAAAAGTTATTATAAAACAATGATTGAAGAAACAGAAAACCAGGAATTAACCATATCCATTGAGAAGGAACTGCAGAATTCATATCTTGATTACGCCATGAGCGTTATCATTGGCCGGGCTTTACCCGATGTGCGTGACGGCCTGAAGCCGGTTCATCGGCGGGCCCTTTTTGCCATGCGGGAATTAGGGACTTTCCATAACCGGCCTTTTGTCAAATCAGCCCGGATTGTCGGTGATGTAATTGGTAAATATCATCCCCACGGTGATACGGCCGCCTATGATACCATCGTTAGAATGGCCCAGAAATTTTCCATGCGTTATATCCTGGTGGATGGTCAGGGTAACTTTGGCTCCGTGGATGGCGACTCACCAGCCGCCATGCGTTACACCGAGGCCAGAATGACCAAATTGGATCAGGAGATAATTGCTGATCTTGACAAAGAAACGGTGGATTTTGTCCCCAATTACGATAACAGTTTAACCGAGCCCCTTGTTTTCCCCACTAAAGTTCCATTGCTTTTAGTTAACGGTTCAGCTGGTATTGCCGTGGGTATGGCCACCAATATTCCACCCCATAACCTCACCGAGGTTATGAATGGTCTTGTTGCTACCCTGGAAAACCCCAATATAACTGTTCATGAGATTATGGAGCATATCACCGGGCCTGATTTTCCTACCGGAGCCTATATATGCGGGCGGGGTGGTATCAGATCCGCCTTTGAGACCGGGCGTGGTTCAATACTGATTCGTTCAAAGACCCATATAGAACAGAATAAAAAAAGCAAGCGGGAATCAATAATTGTTGATGAGATTCCCTACCAGCAGAATAAGGCAACTTTAATCATAAAAATTGCCTCTCTGATTAAGGAAAAAAGAATTGAGAATATATCCGAGATCAGGGACGAATCAGACCGGCACGGTATGCGGGTGGTTATGGATCTTAAGAAGGATGCCAATGCCGAGGTCATCTTAAATCAGCTTTATAAACTGACCCCTTTGCAGAGAAGTTTTGGCATTATTATGCTCAGTATTGTCAATAATAAACCTGAAATTCTCAATATTAAGCAGATACTGGAATACTTTATTCTGCATCGCAAGACCATTATTTACCGCCGTACCGAGTATGATCTCAATAAGGCCCAAGAACGAGCTCATATCCTGGAAGGTTTAAAGATTGCCATTACCAATCTTGATGAGGCAGTAGAAATAATTAAAAAATCTGCCAGCCCTAATGATGCCGCCGCTTCTCTTATTGCCCGTTTCAATCTTTCAGAGATTCAGGCAAAATCAATTCTTGAAATGCGTCTCCAGCGTTTAACCGGTCTGGAACGTGACAAAATTATTCATGAATACGAGGAGTTACAGAAAAAAATCACCTACTTTAAAGAAATTTTAAGTGATGAAAATCTGGTAATCAAGATAATCCGCGATGAGTTTATTGAGATCAGAGATATCTATGGTGATGAACGCCGCACCGAGATTATAAATATCCCCGATGAAATTCTGCCCGAAGACCTGATTACCAAAGAGGATATGGTGGTTACTGTTACCCATAAGGGTTACATTAAACGGAATTCCATTGAGTTATACCGGGCCCAGCGCCGGGGCGGTAAGGGGGTTGCCGGAACCAATATTACTGATGATGATTTTGTCGCCAATATATATCTGCCCTCTACCCACGACACTTTTATGTTTTTCACTAATAAGGGAAAGGTGTTCTGGCGTAAGGTATATCAGATACCAATAGCGGGCCGGACAGCCAAGGGCAAGGCCATTGTCAATTTTTTAGAACTCTCTGAAGGTGAGAAAGTCGCGGCTATAATGCCGGTTGAAAGTTTTGAAGTTGAGGAGGGGAACGAGCGCTTTATAATGATGATTTCCAAACATGGCGTGGTTAAAAAAACCAGGATTCAAGAATTTAATAAACCTCGGCGGGGCGGGAAAATAGCCCTGACTATCAAGGAAAATGATGAAATTATTTACGCTGTTCTTACCTCTGGTAAAGATGATATTCTTTTAATCACTAAAAATGGCAAGGCCTGCCGTTTTAAAGAGAGTGATATCAGGCCCACCGGAAGAACCGCTGCCGGAGTCCGCGGCATAAGGTTAGATGCTGATGACGAGGTTATCGGCACCGTGGTAATTAATAATGAATCATCCATCCTGACGGTAACAGAGAATGGCTTTGGTAAACGCAGTTCAGCCGAAGATTACCCACTGCGTCATCGGGGCGGGAAGGGGGTTATAGCCATTAAAACCAGCGCCCGTAACGGTAAGGTGGTGGCCGCTCTCCAGGTTAACGATCAGGATGAAATTATGATGATTACCAACGGCGGTAAAATTATCCGGATCAGGATGGATAATATGCGGGTAATCGGTCGTAATACTCAAGGGGTAAAGATGTTTAATCTCAATAATGACGAAAAAGTGATGGCTGTTGATTTGTTAGCCGAACAGACATCATCAGTGGATGAAGAAGAGGATGATGCCTCCTGAAAAGATACTGATAATCGGGGCCGGCAGCTGGGGGACGGCCCTCGCTAAGCTTCTCGCGGACAAAGGTAAACAGGTAATCCTTTGGGGTCATCGTGCGGCGCATATTGAGCAAATTCGGCGTGAGGCCGAAAACCGACTCTATCTGCCCGGAATAAAACTTGATAATATAATTTTCACTGCCGATATAAATATGGTTAAAGGGGCTGCCATGGTGGTTATGGTAGTCCCTTCTCATGTTTTCAGGGGGGTATTTAAGAGCCTGGCCCCTCTCCTGAATAACGATACCTATGTGCTGTCGGCGGTTAAGGGTATTGAGAACGATACCCTGATGACCATGACCATGGTTATAGAGGATATAAAAAAAGGCCTGCCGGTAGGTGTTCTTTCCGGCCCCAGTTTTGCCAGAGAAGTAGCGGCTGGTATTCCTACCGCCGTCACTGTGGCCTCAAGTAATATAAAACAGGCCGGGGTATTTCAACAGACCTTCTTTACCGAATTTTTTAGAGTTTATACCAGCACCGATGTTATCGGCCTTGAATTGGGCGGCCCCTTAAAGAATATAATCGCCATTGCTGCCGGGATCTGCGATGGTTTGGGCTATGGTACCAACACCAGGGCGGCCCTGATAACCAGAGGTCTGGCCGAAATTACCCGTATGGGAGTAAAGATGGGGGCCAACCCCCTGACTTTTTCTGGTCTCGCCGGAATGGGTGATCTGGTTTTGACCTGTACCGGTGATCTGAGCCGCAACCGCCAGGTGGGATTAATGCTGGGGCAGGGCAAGACCCTCACCGATATTCTGGCTGAGATGAAGATGGTGGCCGAAGGGGTTAAAACCACCAAATCTGCTTGGCTCCTGTCCCGTAAAATTGGGGTTGATATGCCCATCCTTGAGCAGATATATCAGGTTATTTATGCCGATAAACCCTGCGCTGAGGCGGTACATGATCTTTTAAGCCGCGATCAAAAAGAAGAGTTATCCTGAATTTTCCCTTTCTTCACCCATGCAAATCAAAGAATATCAGCCTCGTAAGATACTGATTCGGGCCACTAACTGGATTGGTGATGCCATAATGACCACCCCGGCGGTGCGGACAATCCGTCAGAATTTTCCCGTAGCCGAGATATCCATTCTGGTTCACCCCTGGGTGGCTGATGTCTTTAACGCCAGCCCGTATATTGATCGTATTATTCCTTATCAAAAAAAATCTGTTCATAGCGGTCTGGCTGGTATGCGGCGTTTAAGCCGGGAATTAAGGCAGCAGAATTTCGACCTCGCTGTTTTATTGCAAAACGCCTTTGAGGCCGCCTTAATAGTCAAACTCGCCGGTATTCCACTTCGCCTTGGTTACAGCCGTGATTGCCGGGGAATATTGCTGAGTCATGCCGTTGCCCTTAAAAAGCAGAGAAAAAAAATCCACCAGGTTCATTATTATCAGGGGATGCTGGCCGATGTTGGTCTGGATTTAGGGCCGGATGAATTATTTCTTCAGATATCTCAGGCGGATAGAGATTCGGCGTCCCGTTTTATTAAGGCACAAAAAGGGCCTTTAATTGGCTTGAATCCCGGTGCCGCTTACGGCCCGGCCAAACGCTGGCCGGCCGAAAAATACGCTGATCTGGCCCACAGGGTAGAGCATAATTATCAAGCCCGTGTAATGGTATTTGGCACTAATGATGACCGGCAGACCGCCGCGGTTATTGCCCGGCGCTGTAAAAATATTATAGATTTAACCGGCCGGACAAGCCTGGCTGAGGCCATGGCTCTTATTGAGCGCTGCCGGGTATTTGTTACCAATGACTCCGGTTTAATGCATGTAGCCGCGGCTCTGAAGACCCCGCTGGCGGTAATATTCGGCTCCACAAATCCCGTTACCACCGGCCCCTTTTCAAAAAATAATATCATCCTGCGCCAGCCTTTACCCTGTAGTCCGTGCATGGAAACCCATTGTCGGCAGAATAACTTTGCCTGCATGGAGAATATTGAGGTTGATGATGTCCTGACCGCCGTTGATACCCTGTTGGGCCCCTAAATTATTAGAGAAAAAAAAAGGGGGGTGACTTATTGATTTAATAATCCCTTCTTGTTTGCTTTTAACTCAGTTATGCCTATAACTGCTCTATCCGCATTGCCGCTTGTATCTCTCCCATTTATCCTTTGTGTCCGATAATCCTTAAGTCAATAAATCAACAACGTCCCATTTTTCCCTCCTCATTTATGTTATGCGGATTTAATCAGCAGTTTCGGTGTACATAATAACGACAACATCACCAAGTGTTCCAATTGAGATAAATCGTTGTTCACCGTAGTCGAAGTGGTTGTCTTCAAATGACAAACTGAAAGTTAGAATAACCAGATATTTTATTGCTTCGAGATGTAATAAACATTAGCCAACCTTTTAAGATCCGCATCTGAAGATATAATTTTACAATTATAGACTTGTGATATGGCTACGATAATTGCATCTGCCATGGCCAACTTTTCTTTTAGGGCGATATCCGCAGCAACTAATGCCAGGTTGTCATCAAGTGGCACGACCTGAGATTTCTTCATGTAGCCAGCAGCGAGTAATGCTTTTTCTTCTCCGGCCTCTCTTTTAAGAATCTTATAGACTTCGTAAAGAATAATTGCAGGCACCAATATGTTGTCCGGGGATGCAAGAAACTCCTTATAACTATTGGCTAACTTGCCGTCAGTAAACCATTCCAGCCAACCGCAAGAGTCTACAATAATCATATGAGTCGATCCATTTTTTCGCGATAGTTATCAGTTTCTGCACCAGCAGCAATGCCCCTTAACTCATTAAGAGACGCATAAGGGACTAAAATAAGCATTTTGTCTTTTTCTATAACTGTCAGCTTTTGCTTCGGTTTGAGATTAAGATGTTCTCTAACCGGTTTAGGGATAACTATTTGATATTTACTCGAGATAGTCGCATGCATAATATTCTCCTTTTTATGTATCGATGCAGATATTGTAGATACAAGACAAAGGAATGTCAATCAACTTACAACTTATAGTTATATGAATAACTCCATATAAGTGCTGACCACACAGGTAGAAAATCGGGGGGCCAGACCACGATTTATCTAAAAGACAAGGGAGATGTTGTTGACCTATTGATTTAATAATCCCTCCTTGTTTGTTTTTAACTCATAGTGTTCCTTTATTCCGATACCCGACCATTCCTGATGAATTATGTTGGTAAGGATGGGCAAACTCCTCGCCCTGTTTTATTTTGTGGTCGCACCAGTAATCAGTCAGTTTGTTCCTGGTTTCCTGGCCGGTCATCCGCCACCGGCAAGTCTTTGTTTAAGCTCGTTCCAATATTTACGAGTGGTTTGATAATCGTCCTGCTGGGTTAGGACACGGACAATATCTATTACCGAAAACCACCAAATATCTTTATCTTCATCCAGTTCATTATCTGAAAAGAGATAGCTCCAATTTTTATGATT
>VAPF01063283.1_pt1 | contig 12001 bp, 13 predicted proteins | sample 3393931 | NCBI WGS metagenome assembly VAPF01 (sample SAMN08290437, study PRJNA428436) | hydrothermal vent metagenome | isolation source: Deep-sea hydrothermal vent chimney | place: Atlantic Ocean: South-mid Altantic Ridge | depth 2773 m m | reverse complement strand
GTTGGACGAAGCGACGGGATGTGATCACGCGCCGCAGACGAGCCGTTTCGCACGCAGCAATCATTCCCTGTGCGCCTGCGGTGTAATTCAGCATGGCCGGGGTTTTGTTATGCAGCTGTAAACCCCAGAATGTTGCCACGGTGGCCAGCGTTCCCGGTAACAAAACACCCAGGGTGTCATCGCCATCATAATATTTGAGTCACTGGCGACCCAATACAACCGAGCGAGTGATCAGGCTGTTGTAGCTGAGCGGTGTACGATTGATGTCTTCGGCAATAATGCGTGAGCCACCGTGAATACGACGTGCATCGAGCAAACGTTCCGCCAGCGTTTGATTTGTGTTCGCTGTGCTGTACATCATTTCAGTCATCAACTCTGACAACAAACGGCCTGCCTGTTCACGGCGACGACGGCCACGGTATTCGTCCGCAATATACAAACAACGCGGCGCTTGCACATTCAAGGTGATTTTGGGAAACCAGCTCAGGCGTACACGACCACGGAGACGGGAAAAGGGGGTGTATTGGGCACCATCAATGCGAATTGGCAGTACCGTGGCATGGGATTGATCAGCCACCAGACCGGGGCCGGGATACACTTTCATCAGAGAGCCAGTCACGGTGATGCGTCCTTCGGGAAAAATGACCACCGTGCCCCCTTTTTGCAGGCGACGAATCAGGGCGCGGATGGAAAGCGGGTTGCTGGGGTCGATGGGAAACAGGTGCCAATCACGTTGGCCAGACGTCCAATCCAGCGACGGGCAATGTAGGTGTTAATTGCAAAGGTGGCCGATATGGGGAGGTAGGCATACAGCAGCACGGCATCCAGGAATGAGGTGTGGTTGGCGACGACCAATGTGCGTTCGCTGAACTGGGTCAGGTGCTCTGCCCCTTTTACTTCGACGCGGTACAGGGTTTTCAGTATCCAACGCAGTATGACTTTAAACATTAATTTCTTCCTTTGCTGTGATTATCGTGTTCTGTTGGAGGTGATAATCGTCAAAGCAGGCTAATAAATAAACCAAATAGGAAAAAATATCAGATTAGTATGTTTAAGGTATATTATTTGTATTCTTTTGGCGGATATACGATGAGTTGCATCGACTCTGATGCCGGCATGATATAGCTTCAGTGCATGCTGGTTGAGTTCAGTGTGATTAACCTAACACATCCGTTGAGCCTACTGCGACCATCTAATGCACTCAATCTCAAGGACTTTTCCGAACATGTTGAACTCACCGTATGGGTGATATGCTTTTATTTAAAATAACCGAAAAAGTCATTGATCTTGAGCACCTTAGCCGCTCTCGCTACGGCTCAACCGGTTAATTTAGGGGTAACGCAGAGGTCGCAGAGAAAAATATTAAAAACTCTGTGTCTCTGTACTTACAACACATCACTTGTTAGTACCACGGCAACATAGCCTCCCAATGATTCATTGTTCGAGCGTGTAGCATTAGGCGGGGCGTTGGGGTTCGCAAGCTCACCACCAACCTACGACATACTGCTGACTTGTTAACTTAACAGGCATTGCGGGAACATCCCTTAACGCTGTAGATAGCCCCTGGGCACATTGTCTGAGTGAGCGACTATAAAAGAATGGTATTAATATACGATGCTATTCGTATAGGTAATCAATATTTATCCTAAAAACGTTGCGAAAAAATAGCTTTCCACTAATTTCTCCCTGTCTTTTAAATTCACAAAGACGCAATTCAAAAATAAAGGAGAAATGAAATGAAACGTTGTTATTCAAAAAGGTCGCTGTTGGTGGCCGTGGTGTTTCTGGTTGATGGATATGTTTCACCAGTATTTGCAGCCCCCGGTTTTGGGGATGAAAAACGCTGGTACGCGGGTGTTGGTGTGAGCGCATCTGATGTGGCGTTTAATGAAGCCAATTTATCTGCTGTGTATTCAAATGGTTCAGATGCATCGTTTCGGCAAGGTGGAGATACATTTAAGTTATTTGCCGGGTATCAATTTGATCCGCTTCTGGGCATAGAGCTGGGTGTAACCAGCTTCGGTGAAATTGTAATGGATACTGATTTAAGTCAGCGCAATGTGTTTACAGCAAATGCGCTATACCTTAATGCGGTTATTACTCAGCCGGTGCTGAAAAATATTGATCTACAGGCCAAGTTCGGTATGTCTTTTTGGTCACTCATGGATAATGACGATAGTGAAATTGAGTCTGGCCAGGGATTGACCTATGGCGTGGGAATGAATATTGATCTCTATGGCAGTGACGAACGTACATTGTTAATTGAGTGGGAGCGCTACAATTTTAGTGGTGTCGCCCTGCAAGAAGCAGATTTAATGAGTGCCAGTATCAAGTTCAAATTTTAATATTAGCGCAAGGTAGCAACACAGGATTACATTCGGTGGAACAGATTGTTCTTTGAGCACGAATCACAGTGTCATAATATCTAACGTAAAGAGCGCAGATTTTTTAGTGTTTTTCTCTGTGACCTTTGTGTTTATAAGCACCGGATTTGGCACAGTGATTCAGCTCCTAATCCACACTCAAGTGTTATTGTTTTGCAATGGCTGGAAAAATGCCAGATCCCACGGTCTGATAGCCAGCATGACACCGATATTGTGACGTTTCTCAAGCGGTAATTTGGCATCCTGGCGATGCAGGTCAGTAAATTCCTTGGCCAAAGACTGCATCTTGTTCATCATCACCTGGGTGGAGGATTCACTCAGCAGGCCGAACAGGAAGAGGCGCTCCTCCTGTTCACCCTTGAACCGTGATTTTAAAAACTGGTTTTTAATCTGTTGCTCAAAAAAACGGTCAATAGGGCCATTAGGCAACCAGCGAAAATCATCGTCTATTCGCAGCTTGATTCGGTTATTGGGCAACAAGTCGATGATTTTTAGTTTGTCCAACATCGCGAGACAACGAATACATTCTGTCTCGGAAATCTGATAATTGTTAATAATGTCAGCAAAGCTGAGCCGATTGCGTACGCTCACCGCCACCAACAAAAGCCTGGCATCATTCACCAGGCCTTTTTCCTGTTCCAGGGTAAGTTGGGTAATGTGTTGGCGTGATTCCTCATAGAGTTGAAAAAGATCGCTTAATTCCATTTGCATCAACTGGCAGATATCCTCCAATCGTTCCAGCGTAAAACGTTTTGACGCAAACATGCGTTTGATATTGGCCTCGCTCATCCCCAGCTTTTGCGCGACGTGAGCATAGGTCAAGCGGTGGCTTTTCAGCGCCTGTTTCAGTGTGTCTATCAATGCTGCGGTTTGTGCCATGCCTTTCCCCTCAGAGTTAATTAGATATGTAATAACTTCCGGTTTTGCATCCCGGCTTTAGCCCGTCTTCGCCCGTTCTTCAATCACAAAAGCTCGAAATAGAACGACTATTCCTGCGCTTTTGTTCAATCAGAACGAATCGCACTAAATCCGGGCGCTAAACCGAGAAATTATTACATGCGCGTCCCTAAGCTTTAAAGTATGCCAATAATAGACCAAAAGTGGATTTTTTAACTACAAATATTATTGTAGTTTATTTATTTTGTGCTAGAGATAACAATTGCCTCACTAAGACAAAAAAGGAGGTATTTATGATGTCCCTATTCAAACGGCTTTCCACAACGTTGTTTTCGCGCATAGATCAGGTCGTGGGCGAAATCGAAAATCACGATGCAGTTATTTAGGCAACCCTGAATGACATGAGAAAAAAAGTGGCCGAGGCAAAGGTTCGCCTGAGTCAGGTTCACGGCGAAAAAAATCGGTTAGAACAGCAAGGCCGGGAATTGCAGGAAAATGCTCGGCTTTGGCAGCAACGTGCGATTGAATGTGCCGATGCTGATGAAGAGAAAGCACTGGAATGCGTAAGGCGCAATCGTTTTTGCGAACAAAAAAATGCCAGATTACAACAGGCGATCAATCAATATGTGCAGACGGCTGACAAGCTCGGGCGGGATATTGAATCCAGTGAACAACGTCTGGTTGAAATGAAGCAAAAACTGACCCTCATGAGAGCACGACAATCCACAACCTCAGCCGTCAGTGCCACCACTGAAATGACGAATCATGTAGAAAACCAGCTGGATGAAACGTTCGAACGCTGGGAAATAAACATCAGCCAGGCAGAAATGCTCGTGGACCATCCTGAGTCAGCAGGTTTGTTGGAACATGATTTTCTCACCCAGGAAAAGGAAGAAGATTTGCGTAAAGAACTGCGCCAATTGCTCGCCAAAAAGGAACAGAAATGAATACTCAAAAAGACCCGTGGACTGAAAAGTCAATGATTCCTGCTCCACAAAAGACAGATTTTGATTTGATGAAAAACCTGCCTGCAATTTTGCGTATTCTGGGTACAGGTGCGGTATTGATTGCCATGTACAGTTTTCTGATTCGAGACTGGGACAGTGGTGATGACATGTTCCGGTATTTTTTAATGCTGGGCCACACCGGAGCATTGGCGACCATCGGTATTGCCAGTGGTTATTGGCTGAAAGAAAGTAAAGGCGCACGTCTGTTATTGACCTTGTCACTGATTTCCATGCCTGCAAATTTTGCCATTCTTGGCGCATTTATTTTTTCCCAAACCGCAGCGATAGATGTCAGCACTTATCCGCACTATGTTGCATGGTCTGTGGACAGCCTGAGCTCAGCATTGTTAAGTAACGGTATTGCCTTATTAGTGCTAATTCCTGTGACATTTTTCGGGTTTACCGTGCTGGCAAGAAGCATGTCAAAAAAATTATCAATATTGTTTTTATTGAGTAATGCAGCACTTTTATTGCCGTTACGTGATCCACAGTGGGTAGGTATTATGGTTTTGGTGCTTACGTTTGTTGTTATTGTCTTAAACCGGAAAACTTCGAATCACAATGCCGCGGCTAAAACGAGCGAAGGCATTATTGCTCTTGGGTTACAGCTTTTGCCTTTGGCGGTGCTTATGGGGCGTAGTTTGTGGCTTTATTCGGCGGACTTGTTTTTGTTAGCAGTGCTATCCCTCTCCGTATTTTTTATTCTGCGCCAGGTTTCTTTTTACCTGGGAGGAAAATCCAGAGTGAAAGATGTTCTGGAAGGATTCTCCGTTTTATCGGCAATATACCCGTAGCGATTGAGATTTAGGTCGTGTGCACGCCCTATTTACCCCATGGCTGCGTTGAAACTCCTTGCAATAGAATGACTATTCCACCTCATTTCGCCTTGCCATGGAGAAAATATGACGCACACTTAAACCTAAATCCCAAACGCTACGGGTATATTATTTGGTTTTTTACTGATCGATATTTTGTAGGCAGTGGCGAGTTTTGCCTATGGAATATTGTTTCCATTTGGTGTGGTGGCATCAATGGCAATGGTTTATGAAATTTCATTTCGTCGTCATTGTGATCATTACAGAGCTGGTCTGTACAGGCGTATTGCCGTGGTGGGCCTAGTTATTGGTATCGCTGTTAATTTGTTGAGTAATGCCAGTTTTGCTATCTCATTGATGACGGTGATTATTGGCATGGGAATGAGTTTGACAGGCTATAAAATGCAACAGAAAAATCTGTTTTCTGGTGGTATTGTTTTGATGTTATTGGGCATTGCACAACAGCTTTATGAACGGGTATGGCATTTTGATCTTGGGAACTGGGCGGGTCTAGCTGTTTTAGGTGTTGTTTTTATTGTCATTGCCTCAATGATGGAATCCCAGGGCGGAAATATAAAAATACGCTTTGTCGCATGGAAAACCAAGCTGGCACAATGGGAGAAATAACCGGAAATACAGGTCAGAATGAAAGTGCTGACTTGTTCTTTTTGGGAAGGATAATATTCATTATTGTGGTGTGTTTTATCACGTCAGGAATAACCCATGATACTTTTTCGATGACGAACTATACTGAGACAGAAATGAGTAAAAAAAGAAAAGAATGTGTTGTATTGCTTCATGGGCTAGCCAGGAGTAGTCGCTCATTTTCGGCGATGGAAAATGCATTGAGTGAAGCAGGGTATCACGTCATTAATATTGATTATCCCTCAAGAAAGCATGTTATCGAAGTTTTGGCGGAAAATTATGTGACAAAAGCAATAGCAGAATGTCGGTCTATACAGGCAGAAAAAATACATTTTGTCACTCATTCCATGGGAGGGATTCTGGTTCGTTATTATCTGGCGAATTATTCGTTGGGTAATTTAGGGCATGTTGTGATGTTGAGTCCGCCGAATCAAGGTAGTGAGGTTGTTGATAAATTGGGTGATTTCCCAGGTTTTTACGCACTTAATGGACCCGCAGGGCAACAATTGGGAACATTGGCAAAAAGTCTGCCAAACAAACTGGGGCCCGTCGATTATTCTGTTGGTGTGATAACGGGTAATAAAAGCATTAACTTTATCTTATCCACCATCATTCCCGGAGAGGATGATGGCAAGGTATCGATTGAGCGGGCTAAAGTGGAGGGTATGTCAGATTATTTGGTTGTGCCGCATACGCACCCGATGATTATGTCGAGTAAGGAGGTTATACGCCAGACGATAGGGTATTTACATAATGGAAAATTTTATCGAGAAAATGCTATTCAATAAAGAGTATAGGTCATGATTTTCAATACAAGATTAATAATATTGCAAGTGCTAACGATAGTAATATTGGTCACTGTTTTTTTTGTTGAGCCCATTCCTCAGGATGCTGGTTATCATCAGTTCGCTGATGGATATACAAAAATGGGCATTCCCAATGCCTGGAATGTTTTATCAAATATCCCTTTTGTTATCATCGGTATTTTTGGTTTCGTTATTGCCAAAAAGTATCTGTCAGAAAAATCGCTTGCAGTTCATAAAATGCCGATTATGATATTTTTTATTGGCTTGATATTAACTGGCTTTGGCTCAGCTTATTACCACCTTTTACCCACTAATGAAACATTATTGTGGGACCGGTTGCCAATGACAGTATCATTTATGGCCTTTTTTTCATTTATTTTATCATTTCATCTTAATCAAAGGTTGGGGAGAGCTGCGTTGTGGCCGCTTTTATTGATTGGGGTGTTATCGGTATTTTATTGGTCATATACAGAAGCCATGGGGTTTGGAGATCTTCGTTTTTATGCAATTGTGCAATTCTTGCCCATAATATTGATACCTCTCATATTGCTGTTGTTTCCGGTGTCGAATTATCAGCAGAAATATGTCTGGTTGATTCTGGGTCTATATCTTGCCGCTAAACTGATGGAAAATTTTGATGCTGATATTTATCATATTTTGAATGTCAGCGGCCATACCATAAAACATATTATCGCGGCTTTTTCCGGGGTTTTTTTCCTGTTGGCGGTCTGGAGTATTAGCCGCTATGATGACGGTACGATAAACCACGACATAAAATAATATGTATTATATTCCTGATTTTAATGCTTCAAAAAACCGTATTTTCATTCTGCTGAATTTAGCAATCCTACTATTTTTTCTTATGCTTGGTCAAAAACCTGTACAAGCTGAGCCATTGAGTTTTTCTTATATTGATGAGCAGATCGAGCGTCATGATGGTTTGACCGGTGTACTGATTCTGGATAAAGGTGAAGAAGCCCTTTTGGCGCGGGCATGGTTGGCAGATCACGCTCAACAAAGCATTGAAGTTCAATATTTTATCTGGAGTACCGATAATATTGGTATTTTAGCGACGGAAGCACTGTTGCGTGCCGCAAAGCGTGGAGTAAAAGTACGGGTTATTGTTGATGATTTATTGATTGATGCACCTGATAAAACGTTACTCGCCCTTGCTTTACATCCAAATATATCTATTAGAATCTATAATCCACAACACTCTGTCGGGACGCCCATTCAAAAGCGTATTTTGAATGTGGTGACTGATTTTCGAGGTGTTAATCAGCGCATGCATGACAAAACGTTCATTGTTGATGGAAAGGTTGCCATCACGGGTGGCCGTAACATGGCTGATGAATATTTTGATTATAACAACGAATATAACTTTCGTGATCGGGATATATTAGTACTGGGTAATGTCGCTGAAGAAATGGTAGGGAGTTTTGAGCAGTTTTGGCGTAGTGAGTTAAGTGTTGAGGTTAATGATTTATTTGATGGTCTGGGGATTTTGCAAAAAAACGTATCAATTAATGATGCAGAAGTGCAGAAGATTTATCAGGAATTACATAAATATGCACAATCACCTGATAATTTTGAGCCTGAAGTACGAAAAGCCATTGAAAATGTTCCCGCCGCCTTTCAAACGCTGACAAAGGAAGTGGTATGGACTGATGCCAGATTTATCAGTGATGCGCCTGGGAAAAATAACCGGCGATTTTCACTGGGTGGAGGTGGTATTACAACAGCAGAATTGGCAGCGTTGGTTGAACAGGCAAAGCATAAAATTGTTATTCAGTCACCTTACCTTGTTTTGAGTAAAAAAGCGGAGTCATTATTTCGACGAACACGAAAGAGAGGCGTTTCCATACAAATCAGCACTAACTCTCTTGCATCAACTGATAATATACAAGCCTTCAGCGGTTATAAAAATCAGCGCAAAAAGTTATTGAATATGGGTTTGCAGATATTCGAATATAAACCAAATCCTGTGACTCAGGAACAACTTTTGCATCGTTACGACGATATAAAAAAGTCACGCCCCATTTTTGCCCTGCATGCCAAAACGATGGTTATTGATTCAGAAACCATTTATATCGGCACTTATAATTTGGACCCGCGTTCTGAAAACCTTAATACAGAAGTGGGGGTTATTGTTCGCAATAAACAAATTGCAAAAAAGGTAGAACAGCTTATCCAAACTGATATGGGGCCCGCTAACAGTTGGAATGCCCTGTATGATGAACCGGATTCATTTGCCTCGACATGGAAGCAATGGCGGGTTTTCTTTTGGCAGTTTATGCCGATTAAGCCATTGCTTTAATAGGAGGATTCATGGCGTCGAGGTTAGGTTAAGGAACGTGCATGTAATAACTTCCGGTTTTGCATTCCGGCTTTAGCCCGTCTTCGCCCGTTCTTCAATTACAAAAGCTCGAAATAGAACGACTATTTCTGCACTCTTGTTCAATCAGAACGAACGAATATGCACTAAACCCAGGCGCTAAACCGAGAAATTATTACATGCGCGTCTCTAAGAAAATTTGTTCATTATTTATAATGAACATCGACATTAATTATTCGAGTGATGTGAGTTCACTTTTCTTCAGGCAATGAAGTTTATGGGTGTGTACAAGGTCATGGTGGAACCGCTGCGCTTGTTCCACCCTACGATTTTTCTTTGTGTTGAATAGAGTGGAATAAAAAACGATGAACGTTCCAACTCTCCTCCCCCTCTATCCGGAACTCTATCATCTGCCTAGGTAGGGTGGAACAAGCGCAGCGGTTCCACCAAACGAGAAAGGGATATACTTCAATTACTACAATGGTACACCCCTGAATATGCAAAAGTTCTCCCAAACAAAGGGTGAACTATCTGAAAGTCAATAAAAAACTGATCATCAGAAATCGCTTTTTCTGTAATTTCAGCATTACCCAGAATAGCCCAGGCTGGAATCGGTATTTTGACTTTACCAAATTGCCATACATAGCCAATACTGTTGAATATCAAGGCGTTGTCTTTCACCGATATTCTCATACGAATACCCATTCCGTAACGTACATATTCAATGATTTCATCATCTTTTATATGCTCCATACGCGATTCAAAAATTACTGGCGGCTTTCCCGGAAATACCAGAGTTCGATGCCAAAACATGGCTTTATGATTATCACTTGTCGTCCAGTTGCGCACTTCGGTGGGTATATTATTTCCTTTATACGGCACTAAAGCGCCAAATATTCTTCCCGGCAATATAAAGAGTTTAGCAATCGCTGAATGATAAACTTCATCCATAACACCCTTTATGAGCATGTTTGATGGTTTTCCTGGCGTAATATCGTAATGCCGTTTAACGACATTTGTGAGATTTTCCCAGCTTTCACCCAAGGCTTTTTTGATCACAGGCTGTTGTTTTTCTTCTAACATATTAAACTCCTCTACAAGGTAATAACAGGTTTAAAAACCATTAAAAAATATACCGCAATCATTGACAAAAACGCGGGAATTCCCAGCCAAAACCAGATTTTTGCATAGCGATAATACGTTGTATTTAAACAGGTGTTTTCGCTAACAGCCTGTCTGGATATATTACGCATTTGTATTTGTAACCAGACCACCGGTAGCCAGCAGGCACCCGCAATAAAATAAAAACCAAATGCTGCGGTGATCCAAAACCCATATAATGAAACCCCCAATATATGGGCAAGCCAAATACCGGTAATGGGTTGAATGATTATTGCGGGTGTGGTGAATACCCAGTCTGCAATGACGACAATTTTATTGGTATGGGCAATAGCTTGCAAATTCCCACTTCGGTCGGCGCACCATTTATAAAATGCGCTGCCCAAACCAGTGCCAAATAAAATTGTGGCGCTTAACAAGTGGACCCATTTGAGTAATTCGTATTCCATCAATGTTTCTTTTCCAAAACAATCATTATCAGGGTAGCTATTATCAAGGGGATATTTTTACTCACTGGACCGAAAGGATGAATCCATTGTTCGAGTTGCGAAAATGTAATGATAATCGTGTAAATAATGATTACCAAAACTTGAATAAATCCCGTTAAAGGTATTCGGTAGGCGAACAGAGTGGCGATGCCCAGAGAAATATTTATAGTTGCTGCACCATAGAGCACAATGGGAGCCCATATCCCTGATATTCCTGCCTCAGCTAACATGGCGTAGCTTTGTGTGATGGGAAAAACAAAAGCAGAAATGATTCCTGTGAAGATCCATAAAAAGGCGATTGAGAATCTTAATAATGGTTTCAGGAAGAGCAAACCTCCGTGCCAATAATCAGCTTGTTGTGCCGGGGCTTGTTTTAAACTCTCTGAAAAGTGCTTTGGTTTAAAACCAAACTGATTGATAAAAGGCGTGACATCTCCTGTATTCCCTTTGCGTAACATTTGAATGGCTTCTCGGGTCATTGGTGTGTTTCCCAAAAAATCACCGAGACGCCCCCCCAGTAATGCCATCGAATAAGGGATGGATATAAACCTGGGCTTGCCCATTCCAAGCCAAGTTCTGAGGGGGCTATAGAGTTCTTTCATGGTTATTGGCTGTGGCCCCACCATCTCAATACGCAGCTTGTGGCATATCTCATTTTCACTGAGTTGTACAATGGCCTTGCTTAAGTCATCAATGTGAATGGGCTGAACGGGTTGGTTGCCTGAATCAATGAGCGGGATAACCGGTAAAGCGGCAATCGCTTTAAACAGAGCCATACTTTTGGCTCCGGGCCCATAAACGATTGACGGCATTACGATAGCCCATTCCAGGTTTAACGCGGCTAAATATTCATCAGCGGCTCGTTTGCTCAAATGGTATTGGCTAAATGCTGTTTTGTCTGCACCCAGCGCAGATATTTGAATCACACGTTTCACACCGGCTTTTTCACAGGCACGGAAGAGGGCGCAGGGTGCTTTTGTGTGCAAAGCGGCGAACGTCTGTTTACCGCTTTCGCAGATAATACCCACCGCATTGATGACAATATCAATGCCAGTGAGGTGTGGCAGCCAGTCAGATTCAACATGGTCTTTGCTGAAATCCGCCTGCACAATCTTCAGCTCAGGCCAGTGTTGTTGTGCTGTTTTGGTATCACGTAAACATACCGTCACAGTGTGATCTGCATTATTCAATGCTTGCGCAATGTGGCTACCGATAAAGCCACTTGCCCCGGTTAGCAAAATGTTCATTTTAGTTAGCCTCTTTGACGGTCCATTGGTTTCATTTATTTCTGTAATAACAGAAATAAATGAGCGAAATAAAGGCTATTTTGAGCCCAAAAAACCTTGCACTTTGGCCCCCAGCTTGATGAGTTTCAGCAGGGTTGATTTTGACAATCCCTTAATTTGGCTATGCCAGGTATCCAGGCTTTCCATAAATTCCAGTACATCTTTAATGCGTTGTTTTACTTCAGCAGGTGTTTTTTTGTCATTTTCACTGTCCAGTAC
>VAPF01076640.1_pt1 | contig 12019 bp, 9 predicted proteins | sample 3393931 | NCBI WGS metagenome assembly VAPF01 (sample SAMN08290437, study PRJNA428436) | hydrothermal vent metagenome | isolation source: Deep-sea hydrothermal vent chimney | place: Atlantic Ocean: South-mid Altantic Ridge | depth 2773 m m | reverse complement strand
TTGCCGAGCGATTTTATGGCGAGCCGACGAAAGAACAGTTTGTGATTGGGGTTACCGGCACCAATGGTAAAACCTCGGTGACGCAGTTTATCGCTCATGCGCTGCAACAGGACGCACCTTGTGGTGTGCTTGGCACGCTGGGTAATGGCGTGTTTGGCCAACTGGAAAAAAGCGATTTTACCACACCGGATGCGATTACCTTGCATACCCTGCTGGATGATTTGCGCCACGAAAATGTGCAGCGAGTAGTGATGGAAGCTTCTTCGCACGGCCTTGAGCAGGGGCGAGTGGCAGGCGTGGCATTTGACGTGGCGGTGTTTACCAACCTCAGTCACGAGCATCTGGATTATCACGGTACGATGGAAAATTACGGTCAGGCTAAGCGACGCCTGTTCGAGACCAAAGGTCTGAAATATGCTGTGATCAATATCGATGATGATTATGGTCGGAAAATGCTGACATCGATGCCGGGTGCGGTGGGAACGGTGAGTTACGGCTTTGGTGACGGCACGGGGCGTGATGTTGTATTGCCTTCTTTGCTGGGTTCCAATTTGCAGTTAGATCGTAACGGCCTGCGCATGCATGTGGAAAGCGACTGGGGTAAAGGTGATTTACAGGTGCCGCTGCTGGGTGCATTTAATGCGTTCAACCTGTTAGCGGCGCTGGGTGCATTACTGGCCAGTGGCATTGCTTTTGATGATGCCCTGCAACGTTTGTCTGACGTACAGCCGGTACCGGGACGCATGCAGGGTTATGGTGGCACCAATCATCAGCCTTTGGTGGTGGTGGATTATGCACACACCCCGGATGCCTTGCAGCAGGTGTTGGTTGCCGTGCGGGCACATACCGCCGCACAGGCCGGTGTCGTAATGGCTCCTGATCTGTGGTGCGTATTGGGTTGCGGAGGTGACCGGGATCGCAGTAAACGCCCGTTAATGGCAGCAGCAGCGGAGCAGTTGGCGGATAAAGTGATTGTGACCGATGACAACCCGCGCACGGAAAATGCGCAGGTGATTGTCGCCGATATTCTTCAGGGGTTTACCCGAGTGGATGATGTGTTGGTGATTGCGGATCGCGCCAGCGCTATTGAAAAAGCGATTCTCTCCGCAGCGGAAGATGATGTGGTGCTGATTGCTGGCAAGGGGCACGAAGACGTGCAGATTGTCGGTGATGAACGTTTGCCATTCAGTGATGCTCATGAAGTTGAGCGAGTGCTGGCTTTGCGCAAATCCGCTGGAGGATTGTCGTGATGAGTACCCGTCAGATTTTACCCGGCATTAATACTGTGGAAGCCGCTTGTGAACTGTTGCAGGGCAAATTGCAAGGCGATGTAAAAACACTATCCTTTTCCGGTATCAGTACAGACACCCGTGAAGTGATACCGGGCCAGTTGTTTGTGGCATTGAGCGGACCGCATTTTGATGGCCATGATTTTGTCGCTTATGCCGTACAAAAAGGTGCGGTAGCGGTCGTTGTAGAGCAGCCTGTTGATATATCTGTTCCGCAGATTATTGTCAGTGACCCCCAGCGTGCCTATGCACAACTGGCGGCTAACTGGCGGCAGCAGTTTGCGATTCCGCTGATTGCGGTGACCGGCAGCAACGGCAAAACCACCGTCAAGGAAATGCTTGCAGCGATTATGTCGTGCAAGGGCAGCGTATTGGCCACTCAGGCCAATTTTAATAATGAAGTGGGTGTGCCGCGTACCTTGTTGGGCCTGCGTGTGGAACATGTTGCAGCGGTGGTTGAAGAAGGGGCCAGCGGTCCGGGTGATATCGCCTACCTGACGGCATTTGTGCAACCCACTGTGGCTATTGTCACCAATGCAGCAGGTGCGCATCTGGAAGGTTTTGGTTCAGTGGATGTGGTGGCAAAAACCAAAGGTGAGATTTTTGAAAACCTGCCGGCAAATGGCGTGGCTATTATTAATGCCGATGATGCCTTTGCCGGGTTATGGCAGAAGCAGGCGAAGCCGCGCACGATTGTGCGCTTTTCTCTGTCTGCGGAAAGCGATGTTGATGCCGAAGTGCGTGGCGTATTAACTGCTGATGGCAGCCTGCAAATGGTGACTCCGGCGGGTGAGGTGCAAGTGAATCTGCCATTGGAAGGTCGTCATAACGCCGCCAATGCATTGGCGGCCACGGCGGCGGCGCTGGCCGCAGGTGCCAGTATTGTGGATGTAAAAACCGGCCTGGAGTCCATGCAGACGGTGCCGGGCCGCTTGCAACGCAAAGCGGGTATTCGTGGTGCGCAGATTATTGATGATACTTACAACGCCAATCCGGCATCGTTATACGCTGGGCTGGATGTATTGGCGCAGTGTCAGGGTGATCGTTATCTCGCGTTAGGCGACATGGCGGAGCTGGGTGAAAAGGCAAAGGAATATCACCAGCAGGCGGGACAGCAGGCACGTAAGTCGGGTGTCAGTCGTTTGTACGCAGTGGGTGAGTGCTCACAACATGCTGCACAGGCTTTTGGTCAACATGGCCAGCACTTTGCCGCACAGGATGAATTGATTTCTTGCCTGCAAGAAGATTTGCACAAAGACGTAACGCTATTGGTGAAAGGCTCACGCTCGGCACACATGGAAAATGTGGTGGCGGCGCTGTCTGTGGAGGGGATGAGCTGATGCTGCTTTATCTTGCCGATTATCTGGCCCAGTTCCACAGCGGCTTTGGTGTGTTTCAGTATTTGACCCTGCGCGCCATTCTTGGTGCATTAACGGCGTTGCTGATTTCGTTTGTGGTGGGTCCGGCGATGATCCGCCGACTTAATTATTATCAGATTGGGCAGACCGTGCGTGACGATGGCCCGGAAAGCCATTTGCAAAAAGCCGGTACACCTACCATGGGTGGTGCATTGATTCTGGTGGCGATTTCAATCAGCACATTGCTGTGGTCAGACTTGAGTAATTCCTACATGTGGGTGGTGCTGTCGGTCACCATTTTGTTTGGTGTGGTTGGCTGGGTGGATGACTATAAAAAGTTAGTTAAAAAAGACTCACGCGGACTGATTGCACGCTACAAATATTTTTGGCAGTCGGTGATTGCATTGGGGGCTGCCTGGTTTTTATATGATGCTGTCACCATTCCGGCGCAGACACAATTGTTTGTCCCATTTTTCAAGGACGTGGCTATTGTGCTGGGGCCGATGTTTATCGTGCTGGCGTATCTGACCATTGTGGGCTCCAGTAATGCAGTGAATCTTACTGATGGTCTTGATGGGTTGGCAATTTTGCCTACGGTGATGGTGGCCGGTGCGCTTGGCATCTTTGCTTATGTCACGGGGCACATGAAATTTGCAGAATATCTTGCCATTCCTTATATCCCTGGTGTGGGTGAAGTGGTGGTTTTTTGCGGTGCTCTGGTGGGTGCCGGTCTGGGGTTTCTCTGGTTTAACACTTATCCCGCCATGGTGTTTATGGGGGATATTGGCGCGCTGGCACTGGGTGCGGCACTGGGTATTGTTGCCGTGGTCACACGTCAGGAGCTGGTGCTGGTGATTATGGGCGGGGTGTTTGTGATTGAAACCCTGTCGGTGATCATGCAGGTGACATCATACAAATTAACCGGTAAACGCATTTTTCGCATGGCCCCGTTGCATCATCATTTTGAATTAAAAGGCTGGCCGGAACCACGGGTGATTGTGCGTTTCTGGATCATCACCGTCATCCTGGTATTGGTCGGTTTGGCCACGTTGAAAATACGTTAACTACTTTGCAATGAACGCAACTTTGAACGCAAGCCTGAACATGATAAACGTCACAGCACATAACAACGGTTTAGCCCCCGTGCCGACTCTGGTGGTGGGTCTGGGGCAGAGCGGTTTGTCTTGTGTGCGTTTTCTGGCGCAACAGGGCGTGCCGTTTGCGGTGACGGACAGTCGCGAACAGCCGCCGGGTATTGTCGCTTTGCGTGCTGAATGTCCCACCGTGAAAACCGGTCTGGGTGGTTTTGATGAAAAGCTGTTTGCCTGGGCGCAACGCCTCATTGTCAGCCCGGGTATTTCATTGCGCGAGCCGTTGATTGTCGATGCGCAACGTCGTGGTGTGGAAGTGATTGGCGATATTGAAGTTTTTGCACGCATGGCGCAGGCACCCATTGTCGCCATCACCGGTTCTAACGGTAAAAGTACCGTTACTTCGCTGTTGAGTGAAATGGCAAAAATGGCGGGCCGGGATGTGCGCACGGGCGGCAACATCGGCACACCTGCATTGGAATTGCTCACAGAAAACGAACCGGATTTTTACCTGCTGGAATTGTCGAGCTTTCAACTGGACAGTACATATGCCCTGCATGCCGCAGCGACGGTGGTGCTGAACATCAGTGCGGATCATCTGGATCGTTACGCTGATCTGGCCCATTACGTGGCCAGCAAGCGGCGTATTTACAGTGATGCCGGGCTGGCTGCACAGGGTGTGGCGGTGTTTAACCGTGATGATTCACAGGTGGCGGCGATGTTGGCGGGCAATGTGCAACAGCAAAAAATCAGCTTTGGTCTGGGTGTTCCCGCTGAAGATCAATTCGGGCGCATCAGCCTGAATAATGAAAGCCTGAATAACGAAAACAATGAATTATGCTTAGCACGCGGTACAGAAGCCTTGCTGCCGGTTGCACAGATACGCATGTCGGGTGAACAGGCTCAGGTCAATGCACTGGCAGCGCTGGCGCTGGGTGAGGTGATGGGGCTGCCTATGGCAGACATGTTAGCCACGCTGAAAACCTTTTCGGGTCTTCCACATCGTACGCAGTTTGTCGCTGAGATTGATGGCGTGCGCTGGATCAATGATTCCAAGGGCACCAATGTGGGAGCTACGCTGTCCGCGGTGCAGGGTTTGGCCGGGCCACTGGTGTTGATTGCGGGTGGGCAGGGCAAGGGCGCTGATTTTTCCCCGCTGGTGGATGCCGTAAAAGGCAAGGTGCGCGTTGTTATTTTGCTGGGCGAAGATGCGGCATTGATGGAAAAAGCGTTGACGGATGTTGTGCCGGTGGTGCGCATGTCTTCTGTGAAAGGGTCCATGGAAGAAGCCGTGGCACAGGCGCAGTCTTTTGCGCAGCCCGGAGACACGGTGTTGCTGTCACCGGCCTGTGCCAGTTTCGACATGTTTTCCGGTTTTGTTGCGCGGGGTGAAGCCTTTATGGCAGCCGTACGCGCATTGCCAGCGGTTGAAGGGGATGGGTCATGAGTGTTGATACGATTCCCGTACTGCGTAACTTTATCCATACCGCGAATGTGACAGCGAATCAGCGTCATGGGCGCTACCCGCTGGATGCGAGCCTGCTGGCGGCGGCCATTATGTTATTGGCCGTGGGACTGGTGATGGTGGCTTCGGCCTCGGTGTCCATTGCCGAACGCCAGATGGATGATCCGCTCTTTTATCTGTGGCGACAGAGCGCTTTTGTGCTGCTGGGTTTGCTGGTGGGTTTTGCGGTGTTGAATGTGCGTCTGGTGTATTGGGAGCGTCTCGGCCCCTGGTTTTTGTTGTTGGGCATGAGTTTATTGGTAGCGGTGTTGCTGCTGGGTCGTGAAATCAACGGCAGCGTGCGCTGGCTGTCACTGGGGCCGGTGAATTTTCAACCGTCGGAAATGATGAAGTTGTTTATCGTGATTTATCTGGCGGGTTATCTGGTGCGGCGTGGTGATGAAGTGCGCGAATCTGTGAAGGGCTTTCTTAAGCCTATGTTATTGGTAGGCCTGATTGGTGTGCTGTTATTGCTGGAACCTGATTTTGGTGCTGCCGCCGTGATCACCGCCACAGTACTGGGCATGATGTTTTTGGGAGGAGTACGGCTGTGGCAATTTGCCGTGTTGTTCCTCGGTATGTCCGCCGTGGTGGCTGCGGTGGCAGTGTCTTCTCCTTATCGGGTAGAGCGTCTAACGTCATTTGTGAACCCCTGGGCAGACCCGTTTGACAGTGGTTTCCAGCTCACTCAGGCATTGATTGCTTTTGGTCGCGGTGAATGGATGGGTGTGGGTTTGGGGAGCAGCGTGCAGAAACTGTTTTACCTGCCCGAAGCCCACACGGATTTTTTGTTTGCCGTACTGGCCGAAGAACTGGGCCTGATCGGTGTGGTGCTGGTGATTGGCTTGTTTGTGCTGATTGTGTGGCGTGCCTTTGTGGTAGGGCAGTCAGCAGCACAGGGCGGTGATCGCTTTGGAGCTTATACCGCTTATGGCATTGGTATATGGCTGGGTTTGCAGGCGTTTATTAATCTCGGTGTGAACATGGGTATGCTGCCCACCAAGGGACTGACTCTGCCTCTGATGAGTTACGGCGGCTCCAGCATTGTGATGAGTTGTGTCGCAGTGGCGTTGTTGTTGCGGATTTCCCATGAGTATCCGGTGGATAAGCAACCTGCGGCACGACGGGCGGTGCCGACCTTACAAAAAACAGCACAAAAAACGACGACCAGGCGGAGGCGCAGTTCGTGATGGTCAAGTGTGAAAAAATTCAACGCAGACATGCAAAGACACAGAAGTTTTTGGAAGTAATGAAAACTCTCCAGTTTTTTCTTTGCGTTCTTCGCGCCTCTGCGTTGGATGTTGCTTTTGGGAGGCAGTCATGAGCAGCCAGCAACCGCTACGCATTATGGTCATGGCCGGTGGTACCGGTGGTCATGTGTTCCCCGCATTGGCGGTGGCCGATGAACTGCGTGCGCGTGGTGTGGAAGTCAGCTGGCTGGGTACGCGCCAGGGACTGGAAGCCGAAGTCGTGCCGCGTGCGGGTTTTCCCATTGATTATGTACAGGTGTCCGGCTTGCGTGGCAAAGGTGTGCTGAGTCTGCTGATGGCTCCGGTGAAACTGCTGCTGGCCTTGTCGCAAAGCCTGAAAATTATTTCCCGACGCCAGCCTGCGGCAGTGCTGGGCATGGGTGGTTTTGTGACTGGCCCCGGCGGACTGGCGGCATGGCTGAAGCGGAAGCCATTGCTGATTCACGAACAGAATGCCCGTGCCGGGTTGACCAATCGCCTGTTGGCACCGCTGGCGCGACGGGTAATGGAAGCGTTTCCGGGCACGTTTGCGGTGTCTAAAAAAGTGCTGCACACCGGCAATCCCCTGCGCAAAACATTCATTGATACGGTGCCTGATAATGCGAGCGTCAATTCAAACCAACAGACACTGCGCCTGCTGGTGGTGGGCGGCAGTCTCGGTGCGGCGCGACTTAATGAAGTGGTGCCGCAGGCGCTGGCAGGACTGGATGCTGCCGCTCGTCCCGAAGTCTGGCATCAGGCGGGCAAACGCAACATTAACGATGCACGTTCTGCTTATGCGGCAGCGGGCATTGATGCACGACTGGAACCGTTTATTGACGACATGGCAGCTGCTTATGCCTGGGCTGATGTGGTGTTATGTCGTGCCGGTGCCATGACCATTGCCGAAGTGGCGGCTGCCGGTGTGCCGTCCATTTTGGTGCCTTTTCCTTTTGCCGTAGATGATCACCAGACGGCCAATGCGCGTTATCTGGCAGATGCACAGGCAGCCGTGTTATTGCCGCAAACGCAGCTGACAGCCGAACGTTTAGGTGAGCTTTTATTATCGCTTAATGCCGACAAATTAACCGCCATGGCCGAAGCTGCACGCAAACGGGCATTGCTGGACGCCACCACGCAAGTGGTCGAGCAATGTCTGGCGGTGGCGTGGGGCGACAGGCAGGAGGTGACCCATGGTTAAGCAAAAAGTTAAACAAAGGGTCGAGCGCAGAGGACAAGACCTCAAGGGTGAATCACATCCGGCCTGGGGGCGAATTCATCGTGTGCATTTTGTCGGCATTGGTGGTGCGGGCATGGGTGGCATTGCTGAAGTGTTATCTAATTTAGGTTATGCCGTATCCGGTTCGGACCTGCGGGAAAATGCGGTGACTCGTCGTTTGGGCAATCTGGGTGCCGAAATATTTACAGGGCATGATGCAGCGAACGTGCAGGGCTGTGATGTGGTGGTCACGTCCACCGCCGTATCGGCAGACAACCCGGAAGTTGTGGCCGCGCGTGAAGCGCGTATTCCGGTAGTACCGCGCGCTGAAATGCTGGCTGAACTGATGCGTTTTCGTTTTGGCATTGCCATTGCCGGCACGCATGGCAAGACCACGACCACCAGCTTGACCGCGAGCCTGCTGGCCGAAGACGGACTGGATCCCACCTTTGTCATTGGCGGTCTGCTCAACAGCGCCGGTTCTCACGCACGCCTTGGCGAGAGTCGTTATCTGGTGGCCGAAGCCGACGAAAGTGATGCCTCGTTTTTATACCTTGCACCGATGATGGCCGTGGTCACGAATATTGATGCCGACCACATGGAAACCTATGGTGGCGACTTCGCCAATTTGCGTCAGGCCTTTCTCGAATTTTTACATCATCTGCCTTTTTATGGTTTGGCAGTGATGTGCATCGACGACCCGGTGGTACGTGAACTGCTGCCGGAAATTTCCAAGCCAGTGCTGACCTATGGATTTGAATCCGTAGATGCCGATGTGCGCGGACTGGATTTGCAGCAACAGGGACCACACACCCACTTCCGGGTGCAACGCAAGGATCATGAAACCGAACTGGCGGTGACACTGAATATGCCCGGTGCGCATAACGCACTGAATGCACTGGCGGCCATTGCCGTGGCCACTGAGCTGGGTGTCAGTGACGAAGCTATTCAAAACGGGCTGGCTGGTTTTGAAGGTATTGGCCGACGTTTTCAGGTTTATGGTGAATTGCAAACCACCGCAGGTAACGTGCTGCTGGTAGATGACTATGGTCATCACCCGCGTGAAGTGGCGGCCACTCTGGAAGCAGCACGCAAGGCCTGGCCGGGTCGGCGTTTAGTGCTGGCCTTCCAGCCGCATCGTTTCTCGCGCACCCGTGACCTGTTTGAAGACTTTGCCAAAGTGCTTGGCGAAACAGATGTCTTGTTGTTGTTAGAAGTTTTTGCCGCAGGGGAACAGTCGCAGGGCGGTGACGATGGTCGTGCCCTGTGTCGCGCCATACGCACCCGTGGGCAACTGGACCCGGTCTTTGTGGAAAATGTGGATGATCTTGCAACGACCCTGCAAGGCGTATTGCGTGAGGGTGATGTGTTGCTGACGTTAGGCGCGGGTTCCATTGGTGTGGCGGCAGCGCAGTTGCCGGAACAGTTGAAGGAAGGTGCGTGATGATCCAGTGTGAAAAGATCCAACGCAAAGACGCAAAGGCGCAGAGGTTTTTGATGTTGGCTGTATGTGAGCCGATTGGGTTTTCTTTGCACCTCTGCGTCTCTGCGTTGGATTTTAAAATGCGGAGGCACTCATGAACGCACTGTCTCTGACGACCGAATTACGCGGCAATTTGCTGTTAGACGAGCCCATGTCAAAACACACAAGCTGGCGTATTGGCGGCCCGGCAGACCGTTATTACCAACCCGCCGATATTGCAGATTTGTCACTGTTTTTATCGCAGCTACCAGAAAACGAGCCGGTTTACTGGCTGGGTCTGGGCAGCAATCTGCTGGTGCGCGACGGCGGCATTCGTGGCACGGTAATTGCTACCAGTGGTGTGGTGGATAGACTGGAACAGATTGACGAAAAAACAGTGCGCGCCGAAGCTGGCGTGGCTTGCGCCAAAGTGGCCCGTTTTTGTGCGCGTGCAGGCCTTTCAGGTGCAGAATTTCTTGCCGGTATTCCCGGTACTATGGGCGGCGCGCTGGCAATGAATGCCGGAGCCTTTGGCGGTGAAACCTGGGAGGTAATAACCGCAGTTGAAACGCTGGACCAACAGGGTCACTGCCAACATCGCCAGCCCGAAGATTTTGAAATTGCCTATCGCCATGTGGCCGGACCAAAAGGCGAATGGTTTGTGGCTGCACAACTACAGTTAGAGGCGGGTGGTGAACCAGAGGTATTGCAAGCACGTATTAAAACACTGCTTGCCAAACGTGGTGACAGCCAGCCCACATCGCTGCCCAACGCCGGTTCGGTGTTTCGTAATCCCGAAGGTGATTTTGCAGCACGCTTGATTGAAGCCTGTGGTTTAAAAGGGCAATGCGAAGGTGCGGCCTGTGTTTCGGATAAGCACGCCAACTTTATTATCAATACAGGTGGTGCTACAGCACACGAAGTTGAAACCCTGATCGAACGAATCCTGCAAGAGGTTGAAGAAAAACAGGCGGTGCAGTTACAGCGCGAAATACACATTGTGGGAGAGGCAGCATGACACTCTTCGTAACATTATTTTCCTTTGCGTTCTCTGCGTCTCCGCGTTTTTGCGTTAGATTTTCCGGAGGTCGTTTATGAGCGGCGTTGGCAAAGTTGCCGTACTCATGGGCGGGCTGTCAGCGGAACGTGACGTTTCCTTGCGCAGTGGTGCAGCAGTGCTGGCCGCATTACACCGACAAAACATGGATGCGCACGGTGTGGATGTGGGGCACGACATTGTTTCGGTGTTACTGGATGGCCGGTTTGATTGTGCGTTTATCGCTCTGCACGGACGGCGTGGTGAAGATGGTGTGATTCAGGGTGTACTGGAAACGCTGAACATTCCCTACACCGGTTCTGGCGTATTGGGTAGCGCGCTGTCCATGGACAAGATACGCAGCAAACAGGTATGGCAGGCGGCAGGTTTGCCGACTCCGGCTTTTGCTGTGCTGAATGATGACAGTGACTGGTCCGCTGTGATTGACGAGCTGGGTTTGCCACTGGCGGTAAAGCCTGTGCATGAAGGCTCCAGTCTGGGTGCGACACGGGTGGAACATTTGAAAAACCTGGAACCCGCCTGGCGTAATGCAGCGGAATTTGATGCAACGGTAATGGCCGAGCCCTGGATCATTGGTGAAGAATACACGGTCGGTATTTTGGACGGTGAAACCCTGCCGGTGATTCGTCTGGAAACACCGCGTGAGTTTTACGATTACGAAGCCAAGTACAACGCTGGTGATACACGCTATCACTGTCCCAGTGGTTTGTCTGCGGCTGACGAACAACAGTTTCAGGCATTGGCACTGAGTGCATTTACAGCGCTGGGCGCGACGGGCTGGGGGCGTATCGATTTCATGTTAGACAAAAACGGTGCCCCCTGGTTACTGGAAAACAATACCGTGCCGGGGTTGACGAATCACAGCCTGGTACCCATGGCCGCGCAGGCGGCGGGCATTGAATTTGATGAATTGATTCTGCGCGTTTTGTCGGTAGCAATGGTATCGGCAGTAACGGTGTCGGAGAGTACGGAGGAAGTCGGTAATGGGTGCTAAACGCATTGTGAAAAAAACCAGCGTGAAAAAGCCCCGCTCACCCGCAAAGCCGATGTTCGAACGCTGGCTGACACGCCGTTTGCTGGGGGGGGTATTACTGTTCGGTGGGCTGGGTAGCCTGTTGGGATTTACCGTGTGGCAACTGGCCCAGTCGGATACTCTGCCGATTCAGCAAGTACAGGTGAAGGGCGAATTTGTTTATCTCGACAAAAAGGATTTGTACAAAGCCATTGGTGATTTGACGAATGCCGGGTTTTTTAATGTGGATGTGCGAGCGGTGAAACAGGCTGCTGAAACGATGCCCTGGGTAGATAGCGCATCGGTGCGGCGAATCTGGCCGGATACTTTGCATATTGATATTCGTGAACAAATACCACTGGCTCGCTGGCAGGATGGCGGCATGGTTAATCGATATGGTGATGTTGTGTTGTTAGCAACAACAAATGCACTGGGTGATTTGCCGGTTTTTAACGGGCCGAAAGACACCGCAAAAATACTCGCTGAACGTTACCAGTTGTTATCGGTGCCGCTGGCGAAAATGGAGTTGGCGGTGGTGGCGCTAACCTTGAGCGAACGACGTGCATGGCAGGTGTCACTGGATAATGGCATGCACTTATTGTTTGGACGAGCGATGGCGGATGCACAGTTGTCACGTTTTGCTAATGCGTACAACAGCATGCCCATTGAAAAATTGAAAAACATTCAGTCAGTGGACTTACGGTACACCAACGGTTTTGCAGTGCGCTGGAAAACGCCTGTGAATAAATCAAAGCTTGGTTGAAACAAGAAAATGACAAAGCAAAAACAGTTATTGGT